>Ga0208794_1000350_pt1 | contig 32418 bp, 44 predicted proteins | sample 32_taG_FD_184106 | JGI IMG/M metagenome (GOLD analysis project Ga0208794, IMG submission 184106) | Marine viral communities from the Gulf of Mexico - 32_GoM_OMZ_CsCl metaG (SPAdes) (version 2) | ecosystem: Environmental > Aquatic > Marine > Oceanic | place: Atlantic Ocean: Gulf of Mexico... | reverse complement strand
TTCCTTACGGCATACTGATCTCGGGATTCAGCGTGCTCGTGGTGATGGTCACGGGGTGGCATGGCGGCAAACTCGTCTTCGATTATCGTCTGGGCACGTCGAAGGGCAGCTGACGGTCGAGCGGCTCTGCCAGCCAGCCCGGCAACGGGATCTCGCCAAGCTCGGGCTTGGCAAGCACCAGCGCCAGGATGCCGAGGATCGGCATCATCAGCAGCATCAGCGGCCAGACCGGCCGCGGCGCGCGATGCGCGCCCTCGCGCTCGGCCACCGCGACCAGCACGTAGCCGACCCAGACATGGAAGCTTACCAGTGCCGCCACGAAGACCAGCTTGGCGAACATCCATGTCACGAAGACCTCGCGCAGGAAGATCAGTCCCGTGCCGGATACGATGGCGACAACCGCAGACGGGGTGATGAAGAAGGTATACGCGTAATGGGTGGCCCGGCGGATGCGCTCGTAGTCGCCCTGGCCGATCGCCGGGTCGTGCCGTGCCAGCATCAGGGGCAGAGCGAAGAGGCCGCCGCACCACAGGATCAGCATGCCGACATGCAGCGCCTTGAGGTGCGGGACGAGACCGTAGAGCCAGCTCACGCGACGCTCCGACCGCCCGAGGCGCGCCAGCCGCGTCGTGCCGAAAGGGCGATCATCGCGGCATAGGGCAACATCGCCGGCACCCACATAATCAGCCCGCCGAGCTGCTGGTCGGCCAGCGGCGTGAGACCCCAGGCCAGCGGCGCCAGCCCGTGCGTGGCATAGAGCGGCTCCGGCGCGAAGGTCAGCAGCGCGCCGAGCGCGCCCATCTGCATCAGCCCGGCCAGCGACCATAGCACGGCGTCGATGCCGCCGCGCGCGCTCAGCACCGACTGCCAGAACCAGACGGCGGACCCCAGCAGGGTCAGCTGCATCACCCAGTAGACGGCCACGTCGCGCAGCGCGAGGTCGTAGGCGGCCGGCAGATGCCAGGCCCAGAGCAGCGCCGTCGAGACGAGGAAGGGCAGGGCGACGCCTGAGGATTTGCGGGCGGCCAGGGCTGCGGCCAGCAGCGGCGCCGCGACCGCGACGAGAAGCACGTGATGCACCACGCGGGCCGAGAACAGGCCGACCGAGATCGCGCAGAGAGGAGAGACGAAGGCAAACGCCAACACTCCGACAGCGGCGGGGCTGGTCCGTGCGTTTCTGAGGACCATTAGCAAAAGGAGCAGCCCCGCCAGCAGCAGAGGGTCGAGATTCCAGCTGCGCAACGCCAGGTCTGGCGGAGGTGCCGCGCCGCAATAGCTACCCGGCAGGATTTCGACCGGCATTGGCATGCTCCTGACCGTTGTTGCCCGCAGGACATGGCGAACTACATCGCCGACCTGTGCGTCATGCCAGTTAGATCGGTAAGGCCGCGGTTCAACACGATGTTTTCCGCTGCGAGATGTGCAATCTCACATACTCTCGCCTACGACTTAGCAACTTCTGGTAATCACCCTACCGAAGCTCGGATCTTGAACGACCTGTATGAGCGACGCGCTGCAGTAAAGTTGACGTCATTGTCCGTCACGCCGGCGCTCTGGAGCGCGATGCCAAGGATGAGCGAGCAGTTGCGAAACTAGACTTGATTGAGAGGATGGGCGAGCGTCGCGCCATGACCGAAATCATCGCGGAATACGAGCCCTACCTCTCGTTCGTCTTATTGCTGCTCCTCTTCGCAGGATTTGTGACCGAACGCTATCCGCCAGAGGTGACCGCAGCCGGTGGGGCAGCGCTGTTCATCGGCTTGGGTCTGGTGCCGTCGGATGACGTGCTGGCCGCTTTTGCCAATCCTGCGCCGATCACGATTGCAGCCATGTTCGTAGTTAGCGGCGCCTTGGTCCGGACCGGCCTGCTGGATGCAGTCGCCAATCGGGTCGTGGCAGGGGCGACCCACCGACCGTCTCTGGGGATTGCCGCCTTCCTGCTGGCAACGCTCCTCGCTTCGGGCCTGATGAACAACACCCCTGTCGTGCTGATCCTGATACCGGTGGTAGTGCGCTTGGCGCAGAGCCTGGACATCGCTGCGACGCGTTTGCTGATCCCGCTGTCCTACACGGCTGTTCTGGGCGGAACTTGGACTCTTGTCGGTACCTCGACCAACCTGCTGGTCGCTGGGGTGACCAGCGATCTCGGCATGGAGCCGTTTTCGATGTTCGAGATAATGCCCGTCGGCTTGGTCGCCACCGTCGGGGGTGGCTTGACGTTGTTGGTGCTGGGCCCGCTTTTGTTGCCGCGCCGCAGGGAGGCAGGCGATATTGGCTCAGGAGGCGAGGCGCATTTCCTGACCGAATTGCGCCCGTGCGAGGGTTATGCTGGCTTGGGCCAGCCGATAAATGAGGTTTCCGACCTCGACCGTCCCGACATTCACGTGCACGCGATACGTGCACAATCGGAGGTCAAACGCTCGAACCTCGAGGAGCACCGGCTCGAGGTCGGCGACCGGATCGTCGCCAGTGCGACGACGTCTGAGCTTCTGACGCTGCGCGATCTGGAGGGCATGGAGGTCGGCCTTCGGCATGGGCCGACGGACGGCGAGGAGGTTGCAGTGGCTGAGGCCGTCGTGACCTTGTCTGGTCGCGGCAGCAACATCCGGCTCGCGCAGCTGGCCCTCGGCCACCGTTATGGAGTGCGGGTGCTCGGTGTCCATCGACATGGCCAGGACCTGGGGCCTGACCTTCCGACAGTCCTGTTGCGCCCAGCCGACAAGCTGCTGGTGGAGGGGACCGCGGAAGGTCTTGCCCGCCTTACGCAGGCGGGTGACCTGGCCGCGATCACTCAGGCAAGCGCACGTGCTTATCGACGGCAGAAGGCGCCGCTGGCGCTCCTGGCCTTGATTGCGGTGATGGGCCTGGCGGCGCTCGGGGTGGCCGAAATCAGTCTTCTGGTGCTGATGGCCGTCGCGGCCATTCTGCTCCTGCGTTGCATCGACAGCGAGGAAGCATGGAGCTCCATCGACGGGGGTATCCTGGTCCTCATATTTTCGATGCTGATCGTCAGCGCGGGTTTGCAGCATACCGGGGCAATGGCTCTCATGGTCGCGGCACTTGTCCCGCTGATTCAGGACCTGCCGCCGGTGGTGATCTTGGGAGCGATCTACCTGCTCACGTCCCTGCTTACGGAAACCGTCACAAACAACGCCGTGGCGGTGATCATCACACCCATAGCCCTAGGGCTCGCCTCGCACCTCAGCCTTGATCCGCGGCCATTCGCCGTGGCGGTGATGTTCGGTGCGAGCGCCAGTTTCGCAACCCCCATTGGGTATCAAACGAACACGCTGGTCTACGGCGCCGGAAACTACCGCTTCACGGATTTCCTGAAGATCGGGGTGCCCATGAACCTGATCGTCGGAGCGGTCTCCGTGGCTGTCATCCCCATCTTCTTTCCGTTTTGAATGCCGGAGCTGCAGAGGCTGCGCAGAGAGGGCCAAGGGGGCCGTAAGGGGACCTCGAAACATCATTACATTCTGGGTCTGGGTTCGAAATCCGCAGCCGCGCCACTGCCATTTCCGTGCGCGTGATTTGGACGCCATGCTGACCATCTTGTGGATTGGGAGTGGTGATCAGCTTTGGCAGAGTTGGGCTTCTGGGTCGGGTATATGACGCCCTGACTTGGCCGTTCGACCAGCAAGGGCACTCGAAACATCATCATGCACAGGAGTCATCCCAAGCTGGTGAGGCTCACCCTGCCGCTACCGTGGCCGACTTTCTCACTCATCACGGATGCAGAGAGCCACGACAACTTGCGGGTGATGTCGTCACGGTAGTGCACGATGTAACGATCCCTCGACCCGCAGGAGAGAACGTCGGGTCACTGCGCTAACCAAGCCGGTTCTGTTCGGTCACCTCCGATACTACCTTAGCTGTGGCATAAGTGGCGGCGCGGGCTCCAGGGTTGGGCCGCATCGCAGCGCCTTCACGCCCATGAACAGACCAAAACGGACGACATGACCCACCCCATAGACAAGCACGTCGGTACACGCATCCGCCAGGGCCGCTGGATGAGAGGAACGACGCAGCAGGATCTGGGGGACGCGGTCGGATGCAAGTTCCAGCAGATCCAGAAGTATGAGACCGGGGCGAACCGGGTTTCTGCGTCGCGGTTATGGGACATCGCCAAAGCGCTCGGCGTGCCCATTACCTACTTCTTCGAGGGCAAGGAGCAGGCAGACCCACTGCTATCGATGTTCCCGGATCGCGGCTCGGCCGAACTGCTTCGGATCTGGATGTCCCTGCCGGACAAGCAGAAGCAAGCCCTTCTGGGCCTCGCGAAAAGCATGGCCGATAGGGAGGGGCAAGCTTAGATAGCTCTGGCCGTTCCTCCAGTCCTGCAAAACACGAGCTTGGCGCCTGCGACCTACTCGACCTTGGCGATGTCGCAGACCAGCGCGGTGGCCGGAGCCTCGGTGCGGTTGTAGACCCAATGCACCGTTTCCTCGGTTTCGGGGAAGGTGCCCAGCGAGGCGGCATCGAAGCTGCGCTCGCCCGAGGGCTGGCCCTCGACCCAGCTACCGTCGATCACTGTGACGATGCCTGGGCGGTCGGCATGACTATGCTCGGCGATCTGGCCGCCGGGGGCGATCTCGACGGCGCGCATCCGCAGGCTGTAGCCTGCAAGCCCAATGGTGGCTTCCATGGTCTGGGGAGACAGCTCGGCCAGCAGGTCGACCGTCAGGCCGGCATGCTCGGTCGGTCCCGACATCTGCGCTAAACTGAAGCCGCCAGAAGTGGCTACGAGACCGGCGCAGAGGCCGAGGGCGAATGTGGTCCGGGGATGGCGTTGAAGTCGTGACATGGTGGTTTCCTTTCAACGTTGCAGATTGCGTTTCACCTCCGGCGAAGCCGGAGCCCTCAATGGGTGCAGACCGTGCCGACCAGCAGCATCGCCGGATCGAGGTTGAAGGCCGTCTCCAGATCCTCGCCGAACAGGGCGAGCCAGGCGTCCTGTGCATCGTAAGCCAGTCGCTCGCGCGCGGCCGGGCAGGCGAAGCGGTGTCCGGCCATGGCCTGCATGTGGTGGACCAATTCGTGGACAAGGATCGACAGCTCCGCCGGGCTGCGGCCGGTCCAGCCATCGGAGAGGTAGATGGTGTTCGTGGCTTCGTCATAGAGCGCAACCACCCGGTCGGGGGCGACGTCGACCCCTTCACCATAGCGCATCGCGATCAGTTCGGGGCCGGGCAGTGTGGCGAGATGCGGATCGCGGGTTGCGCGAGGCAGGTCGAAATTGGCCTCAAGCCACAACGCGAGGGTGTAGAGAAGCGGCGGTGCGTCGGGCATCCGGCCCTCCTGAGCGAGGGCGGGCAACGGCGCCGCGGTCATGGTCGAGAGGCACAAGGCAAGCGTTGTGAAGTAAGGAACAGAGCAGAGCATGATGACCCTCCCGAGGCCGTGACGATGTCCCCGAAGCTTCAGTCGGGGCCGGGCCGAAGTCCTGAAAACGGCCTGAAGAAAGCCTGAAATCGTGCTTAAATCGGCAGGTCCAGCACCGGGTCATCGTCGTGGACGCATGCGAAACCATTCGGATCGGCGACGTCGTGCTGAACCCCAGACGGGGCCGGCTCGAGGACGGGACCGGCGCCGAGCGGGTTCTGCGCGCCAAATCCTTTCGCGTGCTCGAGCTACTGCTCGCGCGGCGTGGGGAGTTGGTGGCCAAGGACGATCTTCTGCGCGACGCATGGCCGGACGTGATCGTTTCGGACGACTCCCTGGCCCAATGCATCAGCGACATCAGGCGCGCGCTGGGGCCGCGCGGCGCCGCGCTGCTGCGCACGGTGCCCCGGCGCGGCTACGTGCTCGAGGATGAGGAGGAGGCCCCTGCCAAAGCCTTGCAGCGCCGCACGGTCCGGCAGGGCACGGTGGTCGCCGCGGTGGTCGCCATGGCGGGGCTGGGGTGGCTGGGGCTGCCCGCCGAACCGGTCACCCCACCCGAGACGCCCGGCCAAGCCATGACCGCCAGCGCGCTGCTTGACGGACGGGACTGGCAAAGGCGGGAGGCCAACGAGCAGGCGCGCATGCTGCTCGAGGCAGCGGTCGAAGACGACCCCGGCGATGCTGTGGCTTGGGCCAATCTGGGCCTGACCTACTGGCTCGAGGTTCAACATCTCGCCTGGGGCGGGGGACGGCGTGAGATGGCGCAGGCGATCGAGATGGTCGAGCGCGCCGTGGCCCTCGGGGGCACGGCCAGCGCGCATCGGCTACTGGCGGAGATGCGGCTGCTGTCGCCTTTTCCCGAAATGCGCTCGCCGGTAGACGCGCTGGCCAATGCGCAGGCCGCGGTCACGCTCGCGCCCGACGAGGCCGACAATCTTGCTGTGCTTGCCCATGTGCTGGCCCTGACCGGTCGTGGCGGCGAGGCCGTGCGCCATATCGAGCGCGCCATGCGCTTCGATCCAACCCCACCCGACTGGTATCGGCAGGTGGCCGGGCTGAGCTATCTCGTCGCGCAGGAGCCGGCCCGCGCAGCGGAAGCTTTCGGCCCGCTGCATGGCGCGGGCACCTTCACCGGCACGCGCTGGTGGCCCGGCTGGCTGTTGGCGTCGAGCCTCGCGCAATCGGGCCGCACCGGCGAGGCGGCCGCGATCATTCAGGCTGCCGCGGGCCGCCGCCCGGAGCGCAGCATCGCCGCCGTGGCGCAATCGCTTGACGGCTGGTCCGATCGCGACAGCCGGGAGCGGTTCCTCGACGGGCTGCGACAGGCCGGGCTGCCTGACTGATCAGTTCTAATCGATATAGCCCTGCGCCGAGGTAGAGCCGCGGCTTTCGACATGCTTCAGATAGCTCTCCCAAGCCGCGGCAAGGAGCGGATCATGCGCGGTCTCCTCGACAATCACCTCAGTCCACGCCTGTCGTAGTGCTGCGAGGATCTCCTCGGGCCAGTCATGGATCTCGATCCCCTCGGCGCGGAACCGATCCAAGGCTATGACCTGCCGTTCCCGTGCCATCTCGAGCGACCAGGACAGCGTTGCCTCGCAGGCCACCTCGATCGCGGACCGGTGGTCATCCGAAAGCGCCGCCCAGCTGCGCTCGGGCAACAGCACCTCGAGCGAGGTGGCCGGCTGCTGCCAACCGGGCAAATAGAGATGCCCCGCCGCCTCGTGCAGGCCGAGATCGGCGTCGATCGAGGGCAGCGAGAACTCTGCGGCCGCGATCAGCCCGGTCTCCAATGCCGGACGGATGTCGGCCGCCGGCAACTCGTAGGGCACGACGCCGAGGGCCCTGAGCGTCAGCGCGCCGTAGCCGAAGGCGCGCATGGGCAGCCCGTCGAGATCGGCGATCGTCTCAATGGGCGCGCGGAACCAGCCGCCGCCCTCGGCCGGCAACACGCCGCAATAGAGGCTCCTGAGGCCATGGCGCGCATAGATCGCGTCGAGTGCCTCGGCCCCGCCGCCCTCGCGCATCCAAGCGGTGAAGCTCTCCGGGTCCGGCCCGAAGGGAAAGCCGCTGAAGATCGCAAGCGCCGGGTCCTCGCGGTGATGATGACCGGCCGAGCCCCAGACTGCGTCGATCAATCCGGCTTCGAGCGCGCCGAAGCTGTCCTGATCGAGGACCATCCGGTCCTGCACCTCGATAGTGAAGTCGCCCCTCGCCCGGCGTTCGACCTCGGCCGCGAAGTGGGACCCGGCCTCGCCGAATAACTTCGGGTAAAGCAGGCTGTTCATGCGCCAGCGCAGGGCATCTGCGTCGGCCGAAGCGGGGGACAAGGACGTGCAAATGGCAAGAGCGGCCAAGCCCAACATGAATGACGCAGGCGATTGCGGCATGTCCCGAATACCTCCAGGCAGGAAGCCATGGTTTCGACCATCATGCGCGCTGCGCGGTCACCGATCAAACTCGGTAAAGCAACGAGTGCCCATCAGCTGCGCGCGGATGTCCGTAGATACTCGTTGTTTGGGGGAAGGTAGCTTTGCAGGAGACCGATCGCGTGTTCCGCCATCAATCCGGAACGAGGCCAGGCGAAAGGCGTTACCGCCTCGAAGGACGTATTTGACACCATACCTACCGCACTGCTGAAACAGCAGTACGCGGCAGAGGATCTTTTTGCGGGGTTAGCGCGATCCTCTGCCGCCTGCAGCTCCAGAACTGCACGGCTGACTCGGGAAGCGAAATTTCCGGTCAGCCATGGGCACTATGGAGCCGAAGATGTTGAACGCAAGAGGGGTTTCTCTAACCCCCACTTGCCAGAGCTAAGCGCGCCACTTACTATTTTGAGACCGGCGTTTGAGTTCACGCTGTCCTCGCCGGTCGCAGCGCGAAGTCGAACTCATGCTGGGAGCCGGGCGGGATCGTTCCTTCCCTCCCTCAGCTCCACACGGCTGCATGCCGATCAGTGATCGCCCTGACTTGTGAAGGGAAATCCGAGGTTGTCCGCATAGCTGGGACCGGTTTTTTTAGTCCGCCGTTGACCAAACTATGCCAAGGCTATCTCGCGCATCCGGAGGCTGTCGACCTCAGAGGTAGATCGAGCCGCCGAAAATCTTGCGGACCATCTCGGGCCGGCTTGTGCCAAGCGCGGCGAGATCTTCGTCGGACAGTTCGTTAAGCCGGCGGACCTGTTGCATACGCGGGCCAGCTTCGGCGAGTGCGACAAGACCTCGGCCAATGGCAGCGAAGGGAGCGACAAAGATCCGGACGATCGAAGGTCCGCTGGTCAGGTTTGTGGTCTGGGGCATGGGAGTACCCTTTCAGCTGGTGTCTGCTTTTCTTGCAACAATAGATGGCCGCCTGAGCCGGGCCGGACAACCAATACTTGGGTCTGGCCGGGTTGCGCTGGATGCAAGGCGAGCTGATGCCTGAACAGGATTGCAGGTGGGCGATACGCCCCCCGTGATCGTTTTTCCTCGCGCAACTTGGCACGGCAGGCTCCCGCAAGCCGATCTCGGTCACTGGTGGGAACCATGAGGGAGCTTGGCCGCTCCTCAACGGCCTCATGAAGATCGCTTCATAGGGTTGCCACTTGTGGGGCCGACTGGAGACATGTCCGCAAGGCTGAGGGTACGACAGAGCGAGGCACTAGCGCGCACCGTGTTTCTGGGCGCAGGTCATTCCTCCGTCACCTCTCGAGATAGCAATATGAGCCGACTTCGCGATGCCATGGCGTGTTGCCCACTGCTGACTTGGATGATGGGCAGGTCGGAGGTCACATCGTGCCCTTTCCAGTGACAGTGCATTCAGCATGGGGCGTCCTCGGACTGAGCGGAGCCCCGACGGTTCCTTTTAATCGACTCGTCGAAGGATCGTTTGGTCGTCGAGAACTTGGAACGTTCGCTCGTCGACGTAGCCGACGGGGCGGCCGTCAATCAGCCTCAACTCCTGCGTTCCAGGCAGCTCACTTACCTCGCCTTCGGGAGAGCGGCCCGTATTGAAATCCTGCCAGAGCTGCACGTCGTGGCGTCGACCGAGATCGTCCGCGCATTCGTAGGTGACCAAGTGACGCATCGGCATGGTGGTCCTCCATCGACGGTGGTCGGGGCATGAGGGTGGACCATTGGCGGATGGATGGCAAATTCTGACCGCACTGAGAAAGCCCTGCACGAGGGCAGGGTGGGACCGTTCCGAGCTGGAAGGGGCCGTTATCCGACCCTAGTAGATTTTGGGGAAGATGGCTCGCTGTGTCGATCTCCAGAACCCGGGCATCGCTCCCCAGCAAGTTCAGCTTCGGCCCGATTGCGGCCGTAGGTTGAACTGCCCCGGCTTGCCTAGGGAGCAAAGCTCTCGAAGGATTGCTGTTTATGGCCAGGACGACACATAGGAGGAGCCCGTACTCTCTTTCGGGGATGCCACCGGTCTGTCACCGGAATGGAGGCTTAAAGCTCCGGATCCCGGCGGTCCAAAATTGGGCCCACAGGAGCGCAGCGTTGGCTGTCTGTTTGGCCGTATCTTCGGAAAGCCGGGCTCATGCCTCTACGACCAGCCGGCCGATCGCGTTGTCTCTCATGGTCACGATCGCCGGTCCTCTTCACCCCGCCTGCGCCGCTTCTTCAACCACCATCCCTCCAGAAACGGCGTCAGCGCCACGAACAGGCTTAGAACCGTCAGCGGGCCGAACACGATCAAGAACAGCGGGAACACCGTGGCTTCACGCCACCTATCGATCACCGAGACGCCGAGGACGGCTGGTGCGGCGGCCAGCAGGAATATGCCGGCGATGATGGCCCACCGCCAAGGCCGGCTCGGGAGCCAGGTCATCGCGGCAACGCCCTCAGTTGATGGGCGATCATGGCCGCGGCATGCGCATAGGCCGGATCGGCATCGGCCTTCGCCGCATACGCTTCAAGTGCCTCGGCGGCGCGGGATCGTTCCTGCGCCGAGAGCCCCATGCTCGCCGCCATGCTCTTTACCGCCTCGACCAATGCGGGCGGGGTTGCGATTGCAACGCTGGCGGATGCGGACATCATGCCCGCTTCCCCGGCTACTCCGTCACTCGTCTGCCTCATCGCGCCTCCCCATCAACGCCCACTTCTCCAAGAATAGCGACAGCACCAAGAGCGCGCACAAAACGACCATCGGGCCGAAGACGATGAGGATTATCGGGAGGAGGGTGCTGCCCCACGCGGTCGCTATCATCCAGACCCCGACCGCCACGGGGATGAGAGCCAACAGGAGTGCAGCGGTGAGCATGCCCCATCGCCAAAGCGACGCATCCCCCTCATCGTGCTCCTCGGGCTCATTCATCCCGGTCAATCCCTGAGCGCGCCAGCGGCCAGCGCCGCGATCCGGGCGAACTCAGCAGGCGTGCCGGGTGCACCGGCCTCCACCTCCAGCGCCAAGGCCAGATCGCCGCGCTGACTCTCGTCGAGGTTCAGCGCCTCAGCGAGGCAGAGCACGATCTCGATCATCGTGGCGCGGGTTTCGGTCAGCTCGGCCTCGAGGGCGCGCACGCGCGCCTCGGGGCTTGGCGGCCCGCTGTTGTGATCGGGTAGGGTCATCTCGCTTTTCCCGCTCGCTTCGTCATCCATCCCCGCGACCCCAGCTTTGGCCGAGGGCGATCGCCGGCCCCAGAATGAGTAGCGTTACAGCTATCAGCGGATCACAGAATTTCCACTGCAGAATGGAGGCTCCGAGGAGCGGGAGGCCAATGGCGCCTATCATCGGCACCCAAGGCCTGCGGTGTGGGTCGCAGGCGCAACGGAGGAGGAATGGCTGCAAGCTCAGGGAGAGCCCCACTACGAGCATGGGACCGATGGCGACGAGGGCGCCTGAGCACTTCATGCCCATGCCGCCCAGAGACCAGATGGTGCCGCCGGTCACGGCTGACGATCCGACAAGGATAACCGTCGTCCGGACAGCCCCAGTCTTTGAAAGCCCGGTCACACCCGCCTCGCCAGATCGGCGGGCCGGTGGAGGGGGACGGGGGGCGCCCATGTGAGCTTCACTGCCTGGCCTCGGACGCGATCCGGATGGAATCCATGCCCCCTACTCCCACATCCTGACGGCAATGTCCCGTTTTTCGCGGCCCACGGCGTCGGCGTAGATCGCAGTGGTGCTGAGCTGGGCACAGCCATCTACTTTCTCAGCATGTGGAACGGCACGCCAGTCACCCTCGCCTTGGCTCACACGGGTAGGCTGCGACTGCCGCGAGCCAGAACTTGCCCCAGTTACGCGAGATCCCTGGCATCGAACAGGATCCAGTGGCGGTTGCCTGATGCAGCAGTGGTCGCCTACCGGCGCTTTGGCCCGCCAAGCGCCCAAGGATCGAGCACGTCTGCTCCAAGCGCCATGAATGGCATCGGATTGCGGGTCGCGACCATCGCGCCTGGCCGGGAGAGGGCGATCGCGGCGATCTGCCTATCCGCGATCGAGATTGCGTAGCCCTTCTGGCGCGCGGCCGCGACCTGCGCGCCGTAGATCCCCGCCGCCGCGCCATCGAAGGGCAGGATCCGACCGGAAAAGTTCTCTTCGAGAATGGCCGTCACAGCCACCGTCAGTCCGTCGCGCCGCTTGTCGTCCGGTACCGCCTGAACGCCGAAGACGAGTTCCGCCGCCGTGATCGCGCTCAGATAGAGGTTCGTGGGGTCCTGCGCGTTGAGCCAGTCCATGACGGCATCGTCGGGGACTTTCCTCTGGGTCTCGGCGATCACGCTCGTATCAAGGAGGATCAATCGAACAGGCTCAACTGGTTCGCGGACTGATCCCGCTCGACGGCCAGCTCATCCCCCAGATGGCGCCCGTAGCGCTCCCGGAGCCGGTGGCCGAAGCCCCCGTCGCTCGCGGCAATGACGGCATGCACGAGGATCGAGCGCACCTCCGCCTCGAGGCTGCGTCCGTTCAATTGGGCTTGCACGCGAAGGCGCTCGTGAACCTCGTCCGGCAGGTTTCTGACCGTCATGTTCGCCATGATCCCTCCGGCACGATGGCAGATCTCCGGGAGTGATGGCCTTGTGGGGGGCATATTCAAGCAACGGGATGCAGCCGTGCTCGAACCGGGCAAGGGTGCAGCCCTGATGCTGTCCGCGCACCGGGCCTCGGTCCAGTCGGCGCGCACAGTCCGAGCAACCGTAGATCCGATGATCCCGTGGTATCAGCACCAATCTTCCGTCTATCCGTTTCCCAATCCGGACGAAGCGCTCGAGACCTACCGGGCGACGGAGACGCGCAAGGTCGCCTGCATGTGAGGCCAAAGGGGCGGTCGAGGCGCGACGACCGGGTTCTGGGACCTGTGTAATCCCACTTCGCCAGCCGTCTCCCGCTTGCAGCGATGCATCACCCCATGCAGGCTAACCCCCGAGTTGTTTCCATCTCTCGCGGGATCGCCATGCTGTCTCCTTCGCTCAAGACCATGCTCGCCGCGCTTGGGCAGGCTTCCGACCCGAAGGCACAGGAGGCGGAGCTAAAACACTTCGGGCGCACACTTCTGGAAAGGCCGAAGGACGCAGCGGAACTGCTGGCGCAGATGGCCGGCAGCGCGGCCGCCGCCGGCGCGACCCGTATGAGCCAGCTCCTCAACACGGGGCTCGGATGGCGGAGGAGAACGGGCAGCGGCGCGGCGCGCCTGCTGGTCGAGCCGTCCCGGAATGGCTGCCGCGGGGACTTGAGGTTGCCCTGCCAGTCGTATGCAGGGATTTCGATGCGGTGATGGGGCGGTCCCCCATCCTTCCGGCCTCGCGCGCAAGGGCGCCGATCCAACCGGGCCGCCATGCATGCTCAGGGGCCACAACCGTTCGGCCCTAGTCACCACCGTAGCTAGCGGGGGCGGGATGAAGTACGTCCGGAAAACGCGGGCATCGGGGGCGCTTAATCGGCCGTTGGTGAACGGCGTGTGCCTGCGGCCAGAGGCGTGCGCAGATCCTGCGGCTGACACGGGTCACTGTGAGCGATCGCCTGGCATTTTCCCGAAAGTGCGCGTTCCCCGGTTTTCTCGGCCAACCGCTCTCCCCGCGTTACTCCGTACAAAAGAAACACGGATCCAGAACGAGGGAACAGATGTGCAGAACCGGCAGGGCTCGGGAAATCTGTTCCCTCGTTCTGGTCCTGTCTTCCCTAGCTCATCGAGCAGAGCGTTCCTCTCGGTATCGGCGCGCTGCAGATCCGTCCTGGTGCGCGAGGTTCGGCCTTGCGTAGCCGTTCGCTCTCCGTCAGCGCTTTCGAGCGCTTCACCTAGTGGGTCTTTAGGCCGCCGAACTCCTTGGGCCGACGGTACTACGTGAACTGCGTCACGCCGATGGTGCGCACGGCTTCGGACACCGTCCGGCCTTGAGACACCAAGGCGTCGACCTGCCAGAGCTTCACATGGTGCCGGCCAGATAGACCGCGGCGATCATCGCTTCGGCCTATCGCGTCAGCCGCCGATAGCGTGGCAGCGCCTTGGACTGCCACTCCATCATCTTGCCCTCGGCCTCCTCGATCCGGGCGCGCGGCACCCACAGGGTTTGGTGCCGAAGGTGCCGGTGCTGCCGCTCGCGGTGCTCATGTCGGCAACCTTTCGCCTGACCCTCCCGCGGCCATAGCGTTGGCGACCGAGAAAGTCGGCCAACTCCTCCTCGAACATCGTTTCAATGGTGGTCCGGACGCTCGCCTGCAGGCGATCCTCGATCGGGTCGTAGCCGTCCTCGTGCGCCAGTGGCGAAGGGCACACGCTTTCAGTAATCTGATCTCCCTGGCGGTTGTCGCCGCCGGTTGGGTGGTTGCAATTCGCCCGGAGATTACGTCGCTCTCAAATTTCGCCCAACTTAGCGACACGACCCTCTCTCTCCGCGCGACTGCCACCCAGAAAATCTTAAACGTTAGATTAAGAACACCTCGCATACATCTGACATGACAGCGGAATCTTGCCGGACCCTGGAAGGAGCGCTCACGTGTTCGGCCTCCGGCTTGTATATTGCCGCCAGAACAGCCCGGACAACGGGTGACGATGTGAGCCATGGACGCCCTCCTGCTCTCATCTCGAGCAGCAAGGACGGCCATGGAACTCGTAAGCAGATCTACTTCACCCCACCCGAATGCGCTTCAAGGTGTGCAAGACACTGCGAGCGCCAAGCCGAAGTCGCACCTGACATTGGTAAAAACCAACCCTTCATGCGACGTCGGGGACCGTTCCTTCGTCGATGAGGTCTGGCTGCCGGATTACGTGCAAAGTAGCCTCAAGGGTAAAGAGAGTCTTAGGTACCATCCCAAGCAGGAGGTGCGGGATCACGAATATATTCGTATCAATCCCGCTCTCGCATCAGGTCGGAAGCATTATGCACTGATCTTTGACATTGATTGCGACAATGGAGTTGCGGCTTTTCTGGAACTCCTTGAGGACACGGGGATTCACTTCTCGATGCTGGTCGGGTTGCCGTTCACCGATGCAGAGATCTCCGCCAATCTTGATAGGGGCGGTTTTGGACAGCTTGGACTGAAGCGGCTACATGCGACGATCCTGCTGAAGTATGGGGTTAGGGAGAACAACCGACGGGCAAACTACCTAATGAACGTAGTTCACAGCCATATTTGTGACCGTCTGCGCCAATATGGGGCTGTCGTCGATCCGGGCCAGAAGGTCAGCACAAAAAATCCGGAAAGCCCTAAGTGGGCCGTAATCTCCGGAGCGCGGGAGAAAACCACACTCTACGAATTGGCGGAGCGCCTTGAGCTCGATCCAAGCGAATTCAAGACTGTGCCGCGCGAGTATCGTCCTCATCTGTCCTTGAAAAGGAAGTCTGCGCAGGAAGATGCAGATGCAACAGGTCGAAACTGCGGTGCTTGGGAAGCCTGTCGATGGATCGCGTACCAGAACTGGTCGAGCTTCCCTACGGAGGAACGCTTCCTCGACTACATGATCCTTCAGGTCGAGCAGCACGACAGCTTCCATAACGCTGGAAATCGTATGCCGATCAGCGAATGCCGCTCGATCGCCAAATCCATCACGCGCTGGACCTGGAAGCACAAACCCGACCCTGCGAACTACAAGCGCCGTGGAGCAGCCCGGGAGTACATTTCTCCTGACGACCCGACGACGCGGCGTCAGGCTGTCGGGGCAGTCTATACCAACGCCAACCAAATCAGAACCAACGCGAAGAAGATCTGGGAGGCCAAGAAGATGATGGCATCAGATGGCCTCACGCCGACGAAGAAGGGTGTGGCCCGGATCGCCGGGCTTTCCCCAAACACTGTGCGCACCTACTGGGATGGACATCCCTCTACGTCGCGTCAGCGCCTCGAGGACCTTCGCCAGGGGGTCAATGTACCCTTGCCGTCAGATCCTCAGAACCCTGCAGAACACGAGAGACCGGAGGGGTTCAAAATGGTGCAGTCAGAGATTGGCCCTATAAAAACATCGATGGGCGACACCAGTGCCACCTATGATAGGGGAGAATGCCACGACGGCGAGGTGTATGAGGAAAACCAACCCGATGATACGGGGATCCTAAGAGGGTCTGGCACTCACATGCCTCTTGCGATGCTGAGCACTCAGAAACATCGGGAGGATATGATCAGCCTGGAGGCCGGCATCTCCCCAAACAGGGACGCGGAGGGCAATGTCATCCGTCGGGATCATACGGATCCTCCTTTCTAGGGGTGTCTGGCTGATGAACTCCGCCATCGTGTTCGAAACCTAGGCTAAAATTCTCGCGGCAGCCGGCGGTGCAAAGCCTCCCTATGCTCAGGCCGCTTTTCGCTGACCATCTTGTGCAGCAGCCCGACTATTTTTGAACGGAACGACCATGGGTCCTACCGACGTCATCACGATCTCGCACCCGACGTCGAAGACATGGGAGATCAGCTCGGGCCGGAACACTTCAGAGACGGGGCCCTGTCCGGCAACGCGGCCATCCCTGAAGAGCACCAACCTGTCCGCGAAACGCGCGGCGAGATTGAGATCGTGCAGCACCACCACCACGGTTCGGCCCATCTCATGCGCGAGGCGACGCACAAGGTCGAGCGTCTCGCGGGCATGGGCGATGTCGAGGTGGTTGGTGGGCTCGTCGAGCAGGATCGCCGGAGCCTCCTGCGCCACGGTCATGGCCAGCCAGGCGCGCTGGAGCTGGCCACCTGAAAGCGCGGCAATGGGCCGGTCGGCAAGATCCGAGAGGTCCACCGCTGACAAGGCAGCGTCGACTGCCGCGCGATCCACCGCGCCCGGCCCCGTAAAGCGGCTCGCATGCGCATAGCGGCCAAGGCCTACGAGATCGCGCACGGTGAGGTCTCCGGGGGCCTCGGGTGTCTGGCCCAGCATCGCAATCTCGCGGGCGAGGGTTCTCGCGCTGCGCTCGGTGACAGGGCGATCTCCAAGAAGGGCTGCCCCGTGCCGCAGCGGCAGCAGCCGGCGCACCGCCTTCAGCGCGGTCGACTTGCCACAGCCATTCGGGCCGCACAGCGCGGTGACCTGTCCCGCCGGGATCTCGAGCGTGAGGCCCTCGAAGACGAGCCGGTCGCCATAGCCGGCAGCCGCCTCCCGGAGGGCAATATGAGTGTCAGGCATGGGGATCACCTCGACGATTGAGAAGCCACAGAAAGAAGGGTGCGCCAAGTGCGGCGGTCACGGCGCCCACCGGCACTTCGAGCGGCTGGAAGGCCAGCCGCACCAGCAAATCCGCGCCGGTCGTCATGGCGGCCCCCAGTAGGGCCGCCCCGATGAGTTGCGGCGCGGCCCGCGACCCGAACAGCAGGCGCGCGGCATGGGGGGCCAGCAGCCCGACGAAACCGATCCCGCCGGCCACGCTGACCGCGCCCGCGGCGAGCACGACGGCCAGAGCCAAGGCGGCCCCGCGTACGGCCGCCACGGGCAGGCCGGTGGCAAAGGCGCTGTCCGGATCGAGCCGCAGCTGGTCGAGCGGCCGCGCAAGAAGAATGAGCACCGGCAGCGACAGGCCGAGCACGCTGCCGAGCAGCACCACGTCGCGGCTCTGCGCGGCCTGTACCGAGCCGGCAAGCCAGATCAGCGCTTGCGAGGCGCGATAAACGGGTCCGACGATCAGCAAAAGCACGACGATCGCCTTGGCCAGCGCGGCGAGCGCCACGCCGTAAAGCAGGAGGCGCAGCGGATCTGCGCGATGTTTGCCACCCAACAGCAGCACGAGAAGTGCGAAACTCGTGGCACCTAACCCGGCGAAGGCCGGCTGCCAGGCCACCGGCACCGTCAGGTGGTTCGCAGCATCGGAGAAGATGGTCAGGAACATCAGCACCCCGACGGCGGCGCCATCGGTAATGCCCAGCACCGAGGGCGCGGCGAGCGGGTTGCGGGTGGCCCGCTGCAACAGCGCGCCCGACAGCGCCAGCGCGGCCCCTGCGAGCGCCGCGAGTGCCACTCGGGGCAGGCGCAGCGTCCAGACGATGACCATGTCCATGCGCTCGCCCGTGCCCAAGAGCGCGGCCATGACCCGGTCCGGACCGAGGAAACTGCTGCCGGTGCCGATCCCGGTCACCAGGACGGCCATCAGCAGCATGCCCAGAAGGCCGAGGCGTGTCACGGTGACGTTCATGCCGGGGCCCGCCGATGGAGCAGCGCCAGTAAGAGAGGCACACCGGCCAGCGCGGTGACCGCCGAGAGCGGTGCCTCGCCCGGCCAGATCAGGTATCGCGCGAGAATATCGGCAGCGAGCGCCAGTGCGGCTCCCCAGAGTGCCGCGAGCGGCAGAAGCCGGGCATGTCCCATGACCCGCATGGCGCGCGCCAGATGCGGCGCGCCGAGCCCGATGAACGCCACCGGGCCCGCGACCGCGACGGCGGTCCCCGCAAGCAGGGCGGCCAGCCCCAGCATCGCGATCCGGGCCGTGACCACCGGCAGGCCGAGCGCCTGCGCCGTCTCGTCATCGGCGGCCAGGACGTCCAGCACGGCGGCGTAGAACCACGCGATGCCAGCGGCGCCGATCATCACCGGAAGGGCGGGGCCGAGCGCTGCGACGGGGCGATCGGCGAAGCCGCCGGAAAGCCAAAACAGCAGATCTTCCATCGCCTTCTCGTCAAGGATGATCACGACCTGCGTTCCGGCTGACAGCAGCGCCGCTACCGTGACGCCGGACAGCAGGAGGCGCAGAGGCCCGGCACTGCCTCGGCCACCGCCCGCAATTCCAAACAGTAGCGCCGTTGCGGCCAAAGCCCCGAACGCCGCGCAGAGGATGAGAAGGCCAAGGTTGCCGACTTGCCAGACCGAGAGAGCGAGCACCACGGCAAAGCCCGCCCCGGCATTGACGCCGATCAGCCCCGGCTCGGCCACGGGATTGCGGAGCGCTGCCTGTGTCAACAGGCCCGCGACGCCGAGCGCGGCACCGACGCCAAGCGCCAGCGCCATTCGGGGCAGCCGCAGGCCCCGCACGATCAGCTCGGCCGGGTCCTGACCCTCGCCCCAGAGCGCGCGCCAGACCGTGGCCGGACCGGTTGGCCTCAGCCCGAGATGCAAGGACAGCACGGCTAAGGCCGCAACAAGTAAAGACAGGGGCAGGACATGGCGCATAACGCCTGCTCGCAAATCCGACAGGAACAGTCAATTATGGACTTGACTGAAATAGTAGGAATTGCGAGCCGAGGGAGAAATAGAACTCCGGAGACGATCATGACCCGCCTTGCCACCACCGCTATCGCCACCCTTTTGACCGCTTCTCCCGCTCTGGCACGGGAGGTCACCCATGCCATGGGCACCACCGAGGTGCCGGACGCGCCTGAGCGGGTCGTCGTGCTGACCAACGAGGGCACCGAGGCCGCGCTGGCGCTTGGTGTCACGCCCGTCGGAGCGGTCCAGTCCTGGACCGGGGAGCCTTGGTATGACCACATTGCCGACGAGATGGAGGACGTCACCGTCGTCGGCACCGAGAGTGGCGTGAACCTCGAGCTGGTGGCCGCGCTCGAGCCTGATCTGATCCTCGGCAATCGGATGCGGCAGGAGGAGATCTACGAGCAGCTTTCCGCGATCGCGCCCACCGTGCTGTCGTCCGAGCTGCGGGGCGACTGGCAGGTGAACTTCGATCTCTATGCCGAGGCCCTCGGTCAGGAGGCGGCGGGCGACGCCGTCATGCAGGATTACGACGCACGCGTGGCGTCGCTTTCCGAGGCGCTCGGCGAGGCGACGCAGGAGGAAGTCTCCGTCATCCGCTTCCTGCCTGGCCAGATCCGCATCTACCAGCTCGACAGCTTCTCGGGCGTGGTGCTGGGCCAGCTCGGCTTTGCGCGTCCCGAAAATCAGGACGTGAATGAGTTCGCCCTGCGCGTCGGCAAGGAAAGCATCCCCGAGATGGACGGGGACCGGATCTTTCACTTCACCTACGACAAGGGTGACGGCGAAGGGGAAGCCGTGGCCACGGAAGCGCTCGCCGATCCGCTCTGGCAGTCCCTTTCGGCAGTGAAGGAAGGCAGGGTGCACGCCGTGGACGACGCGGTCTGGAACACCGCCGGCGGCGTGATCGCGGCCAGGCTGATGCTGGATGACATCGCCGGGATCTACGGCGTCGAGGAATGAACGTCTCCACCCGCCGGTTCTGCCGCGAGGAAAGCCTGAAGGTCGGCGAAGGCCTTGCAGGCACCGGCGCGCATCCGGCCCGAATGCTGCTCATCCGCTGGCCGAAGCGGCGGTCGACCCGCGACTTCGACGCCGCCGTCGACATGACGGCGGCGGAGCGCGCGGCCGTGGCAAGGCTGTCCGAAGGCGGGCGGCGCGTGCAACTGGTCGACCGCAAGGGCGAGGCTGATGGCGAGCATCGGCTCTGGCTCTTTCCCGAAAACCATACACGAAGCGTGGCGCGTCCAGACTTGGCGCCAGCGCTGGCAGCGCTCGCTGCAGGAGGTCTGAACGGATGGAAGCCTGCCGAACGCCAACTACTGCTGGTCTGCACCCACGGTCAGAAAGATCGCTGCTGCGCACGTTGGGGGTTCGCGGCATTCAAGGCCCTCGCCGCGAAGGCGCCAGAAGAGGTGGAGGTGTTTGAAAGCACGCATCTTGGAGGCTGTCGGCTTGCGGCTTCGACGCTCGGCCTGCCCGCCATGACCAAGCATGGAAGGGTTACGCCAGCCGATGCGGGGGAGTTGCTCGACGCCGAGGGCATGGGTGTGCCTCTACCACGCCATTGGCGCGGCCCCTGCCATCTGTCGCCCGAAGCACAGGCCCGAGAAGTTTCCCAAAGGCTCGGTCGATCCTTGCCGCCCGGACCCTGGCGGGTCGAGCGACCGGCGACCTGCGCCGAACTCGATGCAGGGGTCACAACCGGTGGACTTAGTTGGGATTAATTCGACGAAACCATGCCTGGCAGGAAGGGCTTAGTTGATGGCGGCCGCGTCGTCCGAAGAAAGACACCAGTTTGAATAAAATACTGCCAGGTTCTGGGCATTGGGAAGGCTTTGCGGCGTGCATCGCCTGGGTACGACAGGGCAGGGTGAAAGTGCCCCGCCATGGCCTTCTTGGGGAGAGCGGAGGGTTCCTTTCTGTAAATGGAATACCGTGCCCGAGGCGCGCGCCGTTCGGGATATCGGTGCATGCGGAACCACGCGCGGCAGCCGGGCCAACCCGATGGAGCTTGACCTTGTTGATCCGGTCGTTTGGCAGGACAGGGGTCGACCCGGGGTGCAAAGGTGCTGGCGCTTCCGAGGGGCCCCGCATTGTCAACATTATGGTTTTCTTGGAAAAAACGCCGCGTGGGGCCAAATAACTCTTGTCGAGCAGTTTGGCATTCGCTAGAAAGAGGACAACGGAAACGAGCGGCTCGACCGAGAGCGGCGCATCGAACCGGTAGCCGCCTGGCGGCTTAGAATACACACGGGTCAAGCTGCGACAGCTCCTGATCCGGAGGACGAACTCCTTGGAGAAGTCCGACCCTTCCGCTTTGGCGGCTTAGCCCCGGAGATCGATCTCCGGGGTTGTTCCTTAAATGAGCTAAAGCGCACTAGTTGGCCATTCGGCTGGGGCTGCCTAGTGTGGAGTAGGGCCTGGATCAGCGAAAGCGTCACAAGGGCCTTTCGGATCACGAGCGCAGGATTACCCCGTATTTCCTTCGTCAAGTTGAAGGTCCGGAAAAGCTTGACATAATGTGAGATCAATATGGCGAGCCGGTGTCTAATTTGGCATGAGCTCGGATTTGGAGGGGTGCTCTTGGGCGTGAAGTCGCGACCCGGCTCCAAGGCCGGTGAGGACGACGCGGACGGACAGATGATCGTTCCAGCGATCAGGGCAAAGGTCAACCGCAACAATTAGTCCCGTCGGGTCAATTTCGCCTTTAATCCATCCGGACCATCTTCTACAGGATGTATCCAAAAGCAGTATCGCGCCTAGATCGCGATTCAGGCAGCGCGCAAATCTTTGAGCCGATCCCGATGTCACCGGGCTCGAATCCTTTTGCGAGGGCATGAGAAGTATATTTTATGACCAGAATCGCCGTGGTTGATGACAACCTTAATCTACTGATCTCCGTGTCGGCAGCTCTGGAGGCAGAGGGCTTTGAAGTTTCAACGTATCGTGATGGAGCTTCCATTATCAAGGAGTTTCCGAGGTTCGATCCTGAGCTGGTGGTTCTGGATGTAAAAATGCCCGGCATGGATGGCCTCGAGGTTCTGGAGCAGCTGCGCCAGGTAAGTCAGATCCCCATAATTCTATTGTCCGGCAAAGCTACCGAAGTTGACGAAGCGCTGGGGCTGCGCTTGGGTGCGGATGATTATGTGACCAAACCCTTCTCCCAGCGGATCCTCACGGAGCGCATATCTTCGCAATTGCGCAGGCGCGAGGTTCGGCTGGCGGAGCGGGGCACCCCTCATGTCCAGTCTCTCGGTGAAACTGGTCCCGACGAATCCGACGCGCCGCGCATCGATCATTCGAAGCTTGCAATGGATCCACGCAGTTTTTCCGTAACATGGCAGAATGAGAATGTACCGCTTACAAAATCGGAATTTGCCTTGGTGTACTTCCTGGCCAGCCACCCGGACGTTCTCATGTCCAGAGACCGGCTCCTGGATGTTTTATATGCAGAAGACGCAAACGTGACGGACCGGAGCATAGATGGTCATATCAAGAGGATCAGGGCAAAGTTCCGTCACGTGGATGAGGGATTTTCTTCTATCGAAACGATGTATGGAATTGGCTATCGATACACCGGGGGATGATCGTCGCGGGCGGCATAACATTTTGCAGTCGCGGTGAAGTTGCCTTCGTGACCGAAGATTCAAGCCGCTCCCTAAACGGCACTGTGAGGGCGGTCGCGGTTGGGGAGATATGCGGTGGGAGGCTGCGCCTTGTAACTGGCGGAAAACAGAATTTTCGAATCAAAGTTTTCATGGAATGGCCCCCGGAAGGGAAAGCCCGTTGAGTACCACCGCTGCGTCGACTGGTCGACGGGGGATATGAGCGAATATGCTTCCAAACTGCGTCCGAAACGGCCTCGTGCAGACAGCGAGGCGCAGAGGAAATGATTGAAACGGGCAGGGTCGCATTTATTGCCGGGGCTTCCATCGCCGTAGGAGGAATAATCGTCTACCTGGGCGGTCTCGGCATGACATGTCCGTTCGCCTTGATGGCTATCGGGCCGCTCCTGGTGACAGGCTTCCACCTATCTTTGCAACCTCTGTTTCGAGACCGTCGGACGCAGCCCTACAGGCCATCTGTTGTCTTTGCGGGTGCGATCGTCTTCCCTGCCCTCGGGGCCGCGATCTTGCATTGGCGCCTCTGCGACCCGCTGATTGCAATGACCCTGCTGACGTTGGGGCCTGCTATCGCCCTGGGACAAAGCTGGAGCCAAGATGAAGGATGACCGCTGACCGACCATTACCCGCCGAGCCATCACTGACCATTTCAACTTCGGAACCGTCCGGGCTCGGAAGGCTCAGAAGCTTGTTTCGGCTCTATTGCGAAGCGCCATCGGGCGCGGGTGGCAGGTGTCGATGTCGCTCGGTCCTTCGAGATAGCGCGGCCCCGTTTCATTGCCCCGCGGGCCTATGTTGCCTCGCGTCCCCCATCGGGCCTGGCTCGTCCTGCTGGCACGCCAGTGCCAAGGCGGTTAGGCTTGGCACTGAAGGTCGGGCAAGGACATGATGCGCCGAGCATAGCGAAGCCGGGCAGGCCCGAGGGCACCCGAGCGCCGGTTCAGATACGACGATCCGTATAAAGATACTTCCTATATAGCGGTGCGTCGCATCAGAAGCGCTTCGCTCTTCCCGTTCGTCAACCCCAAGCCCGTGCCGCATGTGGCCGGGTGGAGCGTCGAGGGATATCGGGAGTGACGCCCACGCCGCCACCCCCATCACCAAGGCCGCGCCCATTCGTCACGGCAAAATACTTGGGGCTGCGAGTAATCTACCTCGACCTCCAGGTGTATTAACCCCCCTCCGAGCTCGGCCCCCTGTATTGCCTACAGACAAACTGCGCCCGGCATGCCACCCGTACTCACGGTTGGCGTCTGCGCGACTGTCTTCCAGCGTGAGCTATCCGGGGGTGCAGCAGCTCCGCCAGATCAAACCCATGTCGCCTGGCCGCGGCCTCGGCCGCTCGCAGGGCCTTGTCCCGGTCCGACAGGTCGGCGTCTCTTCCGGTTTCGTCGGCCGGCCGGCGCCTGACGTTCTGAACTTCGGTCCTGCGTGCATGCCGGTCCTCGTCGTCGATCTCCCGGACAGCCCTCGACCAATTCTCCTCATCCCGTCCGGAAAGCTCGCCGTCGCGCCGCCAGATCTCGTACGCGCGCTGCCGAATTCGATCTTCTCGAGATGGCGTCATTGCGAACCTCATGTCCTCACACTGCAAACTAGCCGGCCGGTAGGACGGGACAATGCGCGGCAGGCCAGACAGCAGGACCGCCCGGAGGAGGGTCTATAGCTGCGGTCCCTGAACGGGAAACCCGTGGGTGAAGCCAGGATTGTCAACATTATGATAAATAGAAGAAAATCCACGCCGACTGTACGATTTTCGTTGCATGTCCGGAGGGCGCAAGGTATACAGGATCCATCAAGGGAAGATCGATCGACCCTTGGCGCTGCATTGGCGGCTTACAATACAAAAGGATCAAACGCGAGAAATCGTGATCCTCAAGGTTCCGCTTCATGGAAGCAGACCTCCGCCGCAAGGCGGCTTAGACCCCGGAGATATAATCTCCGGGGTTCTGCTTTTCGAGGAGGAGCCTGCGCAATATCGCGGCAAGCCCTCGGTTATCCAGCCCTTTGGGTACAGGGTGCCTTGATAACCGAGCAGACAATCCGGGCGCTGCATCGATCGTAGAATACGTCGGCGAACTCTCCTGACCGGCCCGCCGTTCAGGACACCAGAAAGGCACAAGCTTGGATCGAAGGGTGTGTTATCACCAGAACGACACGTTGCCATGTCATCTCGTATTCGCTAGACAGGCAAACCTGATTAATGTGTGGCTGAAAAGGAATGATCATGGCTGATGTCGATCTCGACAGCATGGAGCTCGGAGAACTCAAGAAACTTCAGAAGTCCGTCGAGAAAGCGATTTCGGACTATCACGATCGCAAGCGCGCAGAAGCGCGTGCCGCTGCGGAAGCGGCTGTCCGGGAACTCGGCTACAACCTCGATGAGGTGATTGCGATGAAAGGCATCAAGGGAAAGTCCTCTAAATCCGGTGCGCCGGCGAAATACCGCAATCCAGAAGATCCCACCCAGTCCTGGTCGGGGCGCGGACGCCAGCCACAATGGATGAAAGACGCGATCGAGAATGGCGCCAATCGCGATGATTTCCTGATCGAGCGCCTGAATGGCGGTCATGCAGCCGGCTGATTAAGCGATCAGGCGCTGCCAGATGGGCAAGGGGCTCCGCTGAAGGGGTCGGAAGTAGAAACGGGCGACCGGAATGCACCGGTCGCCCGTTATCCGCCCAGAGAGGGTCCCGGACGGTTATTGCGCCAGCTGCCTGTGCCGCTCTACCATCCTCGCCGTCCGCGATCGCAGTCCAGTCGCCGTTGCAGCCCCGGACGGCGGGGTCGAGGATCTGAGGGGCTGACGCTTGGCAGGTGGCACTGGCGGTGCCTTCACAGCCGGTTTGGGCGCGGGGCGCTCGATCACGCCGTAATCAAAGTCCGTACTCCAAGCGGGCAATCTGGCATGCGGCAGCTTGCCATCGAAGTGCCCCCGCAAGGCCCCCGGCGATGCGTCGAGAAAGGCCGCTCGCTCATCGGGCCGCAGGCCATCGAGGTAAGCAATAATCTGGGGGTGCCGCAGCCGTTTCGCGATCTCCATACGCTGGTGGTCCGTCGACGCTTGCAGGTAGGCTTTCATTGCCGGGACCAGGCGGCTGGGGGAGCGAGAAACCGCTGCGGGTGGCAGGGGCGCAGGCGAGGGCGCATCGAACTCCTGCTGACGCCGCGCCTGCTCCGCTGCAGCATCGTGCCCGCCGCCGCGGCTCCCCCCGAGGCCGAGAGCGCGCGCTGTCTTGCGCACCGCGACAAGCGGCAACCCGAGGATCTTCAAGATCAGGTTCAAAAACTTGCGCGCCAGCTCAAGCATGGCCTCGAGCATTGCGGCACTCATCGGCGCGACAGGTTCCCCTCGCCAGCGTCGGCTCGCGGGGTGGGTTGATGCATTCGTCATTTGGATCTCCTTTGTTGCGAATACGCGGAGGAGATCCGGCAGGGGGATGCAAACGACAAACGACAGCACCCCCCGGGCAGGGATGGCGGATACGCCTCAGTCCGCGCCGGCCCGGCCGGAGACGGAAGGGCCAACATCACTCAACCGCGCGACGATCTCCTCGAGATCGGCAACATCGGACAGCAGCTCCGCATGCTCGTCTTGCAGCGCATCGAGCTCCGCTTCGGCCGCCAGAGCACGGGCTTTCCAGGCCGCGAGGTAGTCAGCGGTGACTCGGGCAACGCGATACCCCTCCGGATCCATGACGGTCCGCGGCCTGGAATTCATGGCTTGCGAGAAGAGGATCGCGGAATTGAGAATGCCGAGCATGGAAATCTCCGATTGATGAGGCACCCATAGACGATCGGGCCCGGATAATTATTGCAATACGCATTCAGGCGTTCCGTATCGGAAATACTGACCAGTGGTACTTGTGCCGATAATTCCAGGCCGGCATTACTCAATGCCATCTCCATGAATCGACACCGAAGGCCGGTAGCATTATACAGCTGCACGATCGTTTCACCGCATTCGCTGCTGTCGCGCGCTTTGGCCATGGGGAGGTAAGCCCTTGACCGCGGGTGACGCCCGAAATAACCTCACCGCATGAGCAATAACGTCACCATACGCAGCACCTGAATTTCTGGCACCGGGCCCTGGGCCTGGATTTTTAGAAAAACAGGAGAGCGATCATGGATGACGATAATCCGCGATGGGATGCGGAGGTCGACGAGGCCATTGCCAACTACGTTGCCGAGGTTCTCGGCGAAAGCGCATCTGCCGCGCCATTCAGCCTACCGCAATTTGTAAAGGCGGTGCTCACGGAACGACTGCCAGGCTCCAGCTCCGAAGCTCAGGAGGCCGGCTATCGTGCCATCAAGCGCTGGTGGACCCGCACAAACGAGCAGGCACGCGCAGAGGCCGCGGTACGCCATGGCTTCACCTATATTCCCGAGCCGAAGCCGCAAGGTACGGATACCGGGAACGACAGCATCGACGTGCTGCATGCCGAACTCGAAGATATTGGTTTCCTGGGCGAGCTCGCGCAGATCGCGGACATGCAACTGCAGAACCAGCTGGCGCATCAGGAGCGGTTGCAGGAGGAAAGCCGGCGCCGAAAAAACGGCGCGGTCGGCGCGTCCCGGACTGCTCTCGGCGGCGCCACCGCCGATCCTGGGCAGTCGCAGGAGCTGGGGCGGTACCTGCTCGATCCGGAGGCGCTCAAGAACTTGCCGGATGGCGGCCGCCAGGTCGTGCGCAACGCGGCGCTGCATGCTGTCTGCATCGAGCCGGTGCCTTACGCAGAATGCCGGGATCGTGGCACGTTTGCGCGAATGCGCGAGCGGCTCGGCGCCCGTTTTCCCCACGCCACGTCAGTGATCGACGGGTTGCTCCGTCCGCTCGAGCGCAATTTTGATCTAGGCCGGCCCGTCATCTCCCTGCGTCCCGCGATCCTCGTCGGACCGCCGGGAACCGGCAAGACGGCGCTTCTGCGGGCATTTGCCGCCGAGCTGGGTTTGCCGGTCTCGCAGAAATCCGTCGCCGGCAGCGCGGATGGCAACCTGTTCGGCATGTCGGCTGGGTGGTCGACAGCAATGCCGTCGATCGTGTCGTCGACAGTCGCGCAGAGCGGTATTCTGAACCCGTTCATCATCCTCGATGAGATCGACAAAGCCCAGACGACGCACAATGGCTCGATTCAGGAGTGCCTGCTGCCGCTGCTCGAGCCCGGCGAAGCCAGAGGGTACCACGAGCGCTACCTCGCAAGCGCGGTGGACGCCTCGGGCATCAACTGGATCTTCAGCGCCAACCAGCTGGACCGGATCGGCGGGCCACTGCTGTCGCGGTGCGACGTCTTCGAGATGCCCCGGCCGGCGAGGGACCATGTCCGCGCGCTCGCCAAATCGATCCTGTGCGAGCAGGCCGAGCAACTCGGCTTGCATCCGGCCTTCCTGCGGCTCGCTGCGAACGACCTCGCGTTCCTGGAAGAAACCTTTGACCGCCATCGCAGCGTTCGGGTGCTTGCGGAACTGGTCCGCCAGCTGATCGATGACAGTGCCCGCAAGACGGCCCGCGTCATGATGTGACGCTGGTCGCGGATCAGGTCTGCGGCCTTGCAGGCCTGATACACGAAAACGGCCCTGCCATTTGCGCAGCAATAATATCGGCCAGCGGGCCGAACGCCTCGGTCCTTTGGAATTTCTCTAATCTTTCGTCGCTACCCTGATGCCATGTTGCAATAGGGAATGACACGATGAAAACTCTCTACCTTTCGGAATTCAAGAAGCATCTGGAAACCGGTCATCTCAGAACGAGATTCGAGTATTTCGAGCCCCGGGCTATTGTTCCGAACGTGGCCTGGGGCAGCATTCAGAACGAGATCATCACGAATGGATCGTGCTTTCGGAATCTGGCTTTTTTCTATCACTGGAAAGGCGATCCATCCCGAATTGAGGTCTACCCCTTCCTCAAGGGCGCCAGCGTTGGCGACGATATGGGTTTCCATGTCTTGGACGGCGAAGGAAATGATGCGGGCCAGGACGACATCGATCGGGCCGTGCTGGACGTGCGACCGGATATGTCGGAGTTCGATACCTCTATCCTGGGGTCCGAAAAACAGGGCGTGGTCTGGATCGTCGACCGGGACAACCCAAAAACCTATTGCCTTCAGAGCGCCCGGCAGCCGGATGTCGTTTTTGATGGCGTCATCCGAAGTTGGTGGTGCGAAGATCAAACCTGGTCGGATTGGACCCGATGGATCAACCGGATCAAGTACGCCACAACTCGAGGCACCTTTGTCACCCTGCGCGAGCATACCCTGTTCCATGGCCGGACACGAATCAGGACGAAACGCTGGATCGAAGAGGTCCGCTGCGAAGACGAAACAGTTGATCTGTTCCATGATGACGGCACAGATACGGCGGCGGAAGAGGTGCAGGAGGAAAGTTCACCTGTCTCGTTTACGTTCTGCCCGTTCGGCAGAACCGATCAGCCCGCCAGAAAATATGTCTATCTGAGCGCTCCAATGCAAAAGCAGCCGTGAGGGACGGGCCATGATATCCATCCCTGCTGTTGGGGCGCCTGCTTCGTTAATCATCTGGAAACCTCCCTCCCGTATATCCGGCACCAATGGTGACCGCGGAGGGGGCAGAGATGATGGTTCGGGACAGAATGGGCGCGATTCATCTCGCCTTCTTGGGTCACCTCCGCTCACATATTGCTCGTGAAACCTGGATGCATGTTCTGGCCCCTTGGGCGATCGATGAACGCTTGCAGATGGAGGCGCTCGATCTTTGCGACAGCGCGTTCGCCGCGATGCGTGCAGGCGCGTTGGGCTGCAGCTTGCAGAAGACGGAAACCCGCAAGGATTTGCAATCCGCCGGTCATGCCTGTATCGACGCGATCCGCCCCCTGATCGAAATCGATCGAGTGCGATTTCTCGCGAACTACGCTGCCTGCGAACGCCGCATTCAACGGGCCATCGAAATGGGTGTGCCAATCGATGCCGAGATGACAAGGATCGAAAGCGGGACGTGGATCCGGTTCTGCGATGGGCAGCCGATGGCGGCCGCGGCCTGAGGCAGGACACCGCTACGCGGTTGGGTCGCTTGGGCACGGGCGAGGTGCTCATGCGCAATGGCCAGAAGAAAGCCAGACCATCTCGGCAAGAGATCGGTCTGGTGCGGCTCTGCGCTGTGTCGCGGGTAGAGCACCTCCTGCGGGGAGCAAGTCATCTTCAGGCCCGGTACATTCGGTCCTGCAGCCCAGCCGGATCGCGTTCGAACAGGACGTACATCTCGTCCGACAATGTCAGCACGCGCCCGTACTCGACACGCGTCTCTCCGGGCATGCCCGTTGCCATGCATCGCTCTTCGCTCTGACATTGTGCCCAGCGGCACAGGCGCTCCAGACGCGCACTTCCATACACGTAGCACCACAGCGTACCGAGTTTCTCCTTGATCGACTGGATACGAATCTGCTCGCCCTCGCGCGCCCAGGCCGACACGGGGAGCCATGCCCTGCGCGATCCACACCCAGCCGTTCGGAAATGCGTCGAACTGATCCGCGCCCGCGTTCCCATTGCGGTCAGACGGCGCCTGAGACCTCCAAGGATCTCGGCGCGCCATTCGGGAGGAGGGGCCCCAGGTGGCAGCCGCTCGACGGGGCGGTACCACCTGTATCGGAAGCGCCAGGAATCGGGGAAGAGGGCCTCGAGTTGGTCTTCGAGACCTTCGTTACGGGGTTGGTCCAAGCCCTATTCGACGTGCACGGATGCGCTTGTTTCGGGGTTGGACATGCCCCACGTTTCGTGGATCCGGATGTCCACCTTTGTCGGATCGAAGCTCTTGTCCAGATGATCAGGCATCGGCTTTCTCGCGAGGCGGATACATCATGCGCTCGACCGTCTGGCGGTCGCGCTGATGGAGCGCGTATGCAGCGTCGGAAAGCGTGAGTACCCAACCGGTATCACGTGCTCGGCCTTCGCGCCCGGTTGCCATACAGCGCCCGACGCTTTGCTCTTCGCACCAGTCCGCCAGATCTTGCAGGCGGGCAGAGCCGTAAACGTGGACCCGAAGGGTCCCGTACTTTTCCTTGACGTCGTCGAGCGTGCATTCGTCTCCTTCGGCCGTCCAACGGCACAGGCGATCGACAAGCACCATGGCGATGTGCAGCCAGCCAGTCGGAAACGCTTGAACGCAACAGGCATGACGCACCCCCGCGGCCTCGAGACGGCGTTCGAGCTCGTCGAGGATCTTGGCACGTGCCTGGCTGCTAGGGGCGCCGTATGGCAAGCGTGCGGTCGGCTCATGCCGCCGGCAGTCCGGCTCCCAGCCCGCACCAAGGGCCGCTTTGAGACGCTCCTCGAGTGTCTTGTCTGGATCCTCTCCTGCACCGAGGACGAGATCCAGGCGGGCATGCTCATCGCCGTCCCGGCGCATGGACCAGCGCCATCGCATGGAATGATCGACGGTGGCGGGGTCGAAGGCGTCGTAGCGGTCGCGAATGTCGTTCATGTTCAGCTCTTTGTATCGCAGGTAGACACAAAGGCGCCGTAAGCCGGACGAGATCTCGAATTGAAGGGGAATGGATCACGTACGCCGGGCGGCGCCCCGAGAGGGGCGTCAGCGTATGACGTGCAAGGTGATCCAGGCGCTCATGTCACAAGCATGTCTTTGTCCCGGGAAGGCGTCAACAGCGGAAACTCGCATCTTGCGCCAATGCCGAGCAGCCAGCTCACCTACAGGCCGTCAACCTACGTAACACCCCGGGCGGGTGCAGTTCGATCTACTCCCGGAAACTGCATTGATTCGTTAACGGTCAGGGGCGGTAGCTGGGGGGCCTCAGGAGAGCATCGATACCCTCAAATCAGCCATCACACCCACTCCGATCCGCAGTAAATTTTCTTAAGTTCCGGGCCGGTCTAATCTTGAAAAAGATGCGGGATCATCTCCTCCGTTATTTTCTTATTCATGCGATCATGATTTGTGGCAAGATCTAAATACGGGGGCAATCCAAAATCGAAATGATGTCATGATCAAAAAATTAAATCATGGGCAAGAATAGAATTTGCCCTTGAGCTCCAGCTCTGCGCACCAAAAAAATTTTGCCTTGTCATTGGCAACGGGATACGTGTACGAAGCCATTGAGGGTGGCGCGGAGAATGAGGTTATATTGATGGAAATTTAGTTAAGATAAGAATATGACTGAAGCAAATCCGCGAGACATGACCGGACGGCATTAGCCTGCCCGCATGAATGCGACTGGCGCAAGCCATGCATTAAAGTAACATGCGCTCTCCGATCTAGCTATGTTTGATAATAAGCAGATGGAAAACAACTAATGATATCAATTGGAAATAGCGGGGAGAAGATCCTCAACACCAACTACTGGACTTCGGATGCCGCGCTTCGAGGTTTATGCTACCTGAGCGGCAATGCTGGGCATTGGCGCCTTCTCATTCCCAAAAGCCTTCCTGAAGCTGCCTCTGAATTCAGAAAGGTAAAATCTGCTTCCATTGAGCCGTCCGTTGTGATCAAGGGACATGTCGACGTGATCGCTGAGGATGGCTCATCATCTCCCTATTGCATAAGCCTGAGTCGGCAAATGATCGACCGCGCTCTAGTTAAGAAACGCTGTCGTTTGCTTGTCTACTCGGAAGGCGAGCTTGTGACAAACATTCCTGTACGGGTCCGCGCATAACGAAATGAAGGCGCCTTGCGTATTGGGTTACGCATTCAAGGCGCCTCCTTATCATCTTCTGCTGCCGCTTCCGTTATTTTACATAACGCTTATTACGCGGTAACTCGGTGTGTAGCAGCAAAGCTAAAGTGTCACCCATGAGCAATGCAGAAGTGTCACTCTCGCCTGCACCGAGCACAGGCAGAGAGACCGAGCATGGGATGGGTTCTGATGAGCGAGCGCGAGTTGCAGCGCGT
>Ga0208794_1000349_pt1 | contig 32464 bp, 28 predicted proteins | sample 32_taG_FD_184106 | JGI IMG/M metagenome (GOLD analysis project Ga0208794, IMG submission 184106) | Marine viral communities from the Gulf of Mexico - 32_GoM_OMZ_CsCl metaG (SPAdes) (version 2) | ecosystem: Environmental > Aquatic > Marine > Oceanic | place: Atlantic Ocean: Gulf of Mexico... | reverse complement strand
CGAGTGAAGCGAGCGATCCAATCAATAACGAGATGGCGCTAACTTCCTGACAAACTAGAGGTTTTTGCCTCATTCACCGCTGGTAACGCTTGGCGTCCCCGGCAGCGGATGCGTACTTTACGGATTCAAAGCCGGGTTGGCAAGAGGGTTTTGTAAAAAAACTCCAACATGACCCTGCTAAGCTGAAACGTTGTGTGTCTCTCCACTCTACTAAGCTGAATGATTCAGCATACTCATCGCTTCAGATACCAGCGATTCAGAGTTTAAGTCTGCAATCGTACGAGCGCCTGTCAGGGTCATGGCAACCTTCATCTCTTTTTCGAACAGGTCGAGCAGGTGGGCCACCCCCGCTTCACCCGCCGTTGCCAGTGCATAGATGAAAGCACGACCAATGAGCGCAGTGTCCGCCCCCATGGCAATCATTCGCACTACATCTAGTCCGCTGCGTACGCCAGAGTCAGCCAAAATGGCCAAGTCACCTTTGACAGCATCTGCAATGGCAGGGAGCGCACGCGCGGTAGAGGGCACGCCATCCAACTGCCGGCCGCCATGATTCGACACCACGATTCCATCGGCACCAAAACGCACGGCATCTCTCGCATCTTCTGGGTCTAAAATCCCTTTGATGATCATCGGGCCATCCCAGAACTCACGGATCCACTCCAAATCTTTCCAGGAGATTGCCGGGTCGAAGTTATCACCCAGCCAGGCAATGTAGTCTTCCAGCTCGGTGGGCTTGCCTCGGTAGTCGGACACATTCCCCAGATCGTGGGGGCGGCCATGAATGCCGACGTCCCATGCCCATAGAGGATGCAGCGCTGCCTGAAGCATGCGCCTCATGGGGCCATGCTTACCACTCATACCGGAGTGGGCATCACGATAGCGAGCGCCAGGCACCGGCATATCGACGGTGAAAATCAGCGTTTTCACACCTGCAGCTTTCGCGCGCTCCAGCACGTGCTTCATGAAGCCACGATCTTTCAGCACGTAGAGCTGAAACCAGATGGGACGCTCCACGGCGGCGGCGACTTCCGCGATGGGGCATACCGACACGGTAGAGAGCGTGAACGGCACCCCCTTCTTGGTGGCTGCGCGCGCCGCCTGCACTTCGCCACGCCTGGCATACATACCCGCAAGCCCAACAGGGGCTAGTGCGAGCGGCATGGCGAGCTTTTCACCCAATAGCTCGGTTTCCAGTGAAAGCGACGACATATCCTTGAGCACACGCTGACGCAGCGCGACATCGCGCAAATCATCGACATTGCGACGCAGCGTATGCTCGGCATACGACCCGCCATCGGCATAATGGAAGAGAAAGGGAGGAAGGCGGCGCTTGGCAGCCTGGCGGTAATCCGTTGAAGCAGAGATGATCATGACGGGCCCTATGCACGGAAGACGTTATTGTAAGTAGCCACTAAGAGTAGGCGCGAAATCGCTGGCGATGGCTTTACACTACGACTGACCGTACACAGCGATACGCCTGCCATTCAGCTTGCATTGGTCATACCAATTGACAACCAACGTTCAGTAACGTTAATGACAAGCTGATGGCATGTCAAACGAAGATCCCACCTGACGGGTAGCCGAGCTATAGACCTTAGTTTAGCCACGATCTCTGGCGAACACGGTATTCGCTGCTTGAGTCGCCCTCTAAAACGCCCTATTATTGGTCTTACCAATTAAGGGAGCACTTATCGATGACCTACCCTCCGCTCCGTCAACAGCGCCTTGCCGACGTGATAACGGAACGCCTGGAAGCCATGATTTTGGAAGGCAGCCTCAAGCCCGGCCAGCGTTTACCCCCAGAAAGGGAGCTGGCCGAGCGTTTCGGCGTATCGCGCCCATCGCTGCGAGAGGCCATTCAAAAGCTGGCAGCCCGAGGCCTGCTCACCAGCCGCCAGGGCGGCGGCACGTTCGTGAACGAAACGCTGAACAGCGGTTACACCGATCCGCTGCTGGAAATGCTTTCGCGCCATAACGAATTCCATTTGGATCTGTTGGAATTCCGTGACGCCATGGAGGGCATTTCCGCCTACTACGCGGCCCTTCGCTCCACGCCTGCCGACAAAGCCGTTCTCATTCAGCGCTTCGAGGAGCTCGATGGTGGCTTCGTCGGTGCCGACCCGGCTCAGGAAGCAAAACTAGACGCAGCCTTTCATCTCGCCATCGCGGAAGCCGCGCACAACGTGCTGCTGCTGCACACCATCCGCGGCATTTTCCACCTGCTCGAACAGAGCATCGTGGATAACTTGGCCCATCTGTTCGCCAAGCCCGACTCTCGCACCCAACTCATGAAGCAGCACCGCGCCTTGCTGGATGCCATCCTAGAAGGCCGTGCGGAAGACGCCCGAGCACGCGCCCACGAGCACTTGGTGTATGTGGAAGAGGGGCTACTTGAAATGGCTAGAGCCGAAACCCGCGCCCAGCGGGCCTTACGCCGCGCCCAGGGCACCAGCAGTCCGGCATGAGTAATCACCTCAGTCCTACCGCACGGCGCTGGCGTCGGCTATGGCTGATCGCCATTCCTGTGGGGCTATTGCTGTGCATGTGGCAGGCGGCCCAGCTCGCCCGTGAACAGGCGCTGTCGAATCTGCAGGATGACGCCGAGAACGAGCTACGTCTCTCAGCCGCCAACTTGAACGGCTATCTGCTGCGCTACGACTACCTGCCACAAATGCTCGCCACTCGGGAAGGCGTTCAGCGCTTTTTGGGCTCTCCTGATAGCCAAGACCCTATGCCGCTCAACCTGCTGCTGGATCGCTTTCGCTTCACCTCAGGCGTCTCGGACGTGTACCTGCTGGATCGCGATGCCAACACCATTGCCGCCAGCAACTGGCATCGTCCGAACACCTTCATTGGCCAGAACTATGCCTTCCGTAGCTACTACTCGGATGCCATCGCAGGCGGCCAGGGACGGTTTTTTGGGCTAGGTATCAAGTCCCTGGAGCGCGGCTACTACTTCTCCTCACCGGTATGGTTGGACGATACCTCTCCCGATGCCAAGCCCGATGGCGTGCTCGTCGTCAAAGTGCTGCTCGATGATGTCGAAGAGAGCTGGGCCGAACAGGACGCCGAGCTGTTCGTCACCGACAGCGACAACATCATCTTCATGGCCAGCCACCCCGAACTGCGTATGAACGCTCTCTATCCGCTGAGCGACGAACAGCGTGATGCGCTCCGTGACACCCGCCGATATGCCATGGAGCCGCTCACGCCATCCGGCATTCAACTGGATACCCCCTACGGGCCCGGCAGTTACCTTGTGAGCTTTGCCCATGGCCCGCTAAGCGGCGGGCGCTATTTGAGCCTGACCCGCCCCATCCCCGAGTTTGGCTGGCAAATGCATATTCTCAAGCCGCTGACGCCGGTCATGAACGCCCAGTGGATTGCCGCCCTGATGGCGGGCGGGCTTTACGGCGTCATCGCCCTGGCGGGCGGCATTGGCTGGCAACGTCTCCGACTGCGCCGAGAGCGCGAAGCCTTTGCCGAGCGGGAGCGCCAAACGCTCGCCCGCGTACGCGATGAGCTCGAAGTCAGCGTCGAGCGGCGAACCCGCGACCTGGTCGCCAGCAACCAGCGCCTCTCCGATGAGATCGAAGAGCGGCGACGGGCAGAGGCCAACCTACGCCAAACCCAGGACGAACTGATTCAAGCTGCCAAGCTCGCCGTGCTGGGGCAACTGGCAGCGGGCATCAATCACGAACTCAACCAGCCCCTGGCCGCCATTCGCGCCTATGCGGAGAACGCTCGCCGTTTCATCGAACTGGCACGGATCGAACGCGCCGACGCCAACTTGGCGCACATTGTCGAGCTCACCGAGCGCATGGCCGACATTAGCGCCCAGTTGCGCCAGTTCTCCCGCAAGAGCAGCGAGCGCCAGGAAACGATTTCGGTACAGGCGTGCATCGAGTACGCACTGCGGCTGTTCCATAGCCGCCTTCGCGATGACGGCATCCACGTCGTCCAGCAGTGGCCGGAAGAGATCCTCTGGGTAGAGGGCGACCTGGTGCGCCTGGAGCAGGTGCTGGTGAATCTGATCGGTAACGCGGTTCAGGCCATGAAGGAGATCGAAGCGCCTGTGCTCACGCTTAGCACCCACGTAGACGATCACTACGTGGTCATCAGCGTGGCAGACAATGGCCCAGGCATTGCAACGGATCATCTAGGACACATTTTTGAGCCCTTTTTTACCACCAAAGCACCGGGCAGCGGATTAGGGCTAGGACTCTCGATCTCCTCGCGTATTATGGAAGACCTGGGAGGCAAGCTACAGGCCAACAATCTGGCCAATGGCGGTGCCTGTTTTACGGTAACCCTGCCACGCTCGCCAGCGCCTTCCCCCTCCCGCCATGAACAGGAGAACCCATCCCATGCATGAGCCGTCGACACTGCCGGTCATGGTGATCGACGACGAGCCGCATCTTCGCATCACCGCCAGCCAAACCTTAGAACTCGCGGGCTATACGCCCCACTGCTTCGAGTCCGCCGAACAGGCGCTGGCCGCTTTGCCACCCGACTTTCCCGGCGTCATCGTCAGCGATATACGCATGCCCGGCATGGACGGCATGGCGCTGCTGCATGAACTGCATAGCCGCGATGCCACGCTGCCGATCATTCTGATTACCGGCCATGGCGATATCTCCACTGCGGTAGAGGCGATGCGGGCAGGTGCCTGGGACTTTCTGGAAAAACCCTTCGCGGGCGACCAGCTGCTGGATGTGGTGAGGCGTGGCATCGAAAAGCGCCAGCTAAGCCTCGAAAACCTGCGCTTGAAAGCCGAGCTAGAGGTGCAGCAAGCCGCGCTGGGCCCGCGCCTGGTTGGGCGAACGCCAGTGATCTCACGGCTTGCCGCCATGATCCAGCGTATCAGCCAGGTGGAAGCCGACGTGCTGCTGTTTGGCGAAACGGGCACCGGCAAAGACCTCGTCGCCCGGGCCATTCACGAGCGCAGTGCCCGGCGTAACAGCCCCTTCATGGCCATCAACTGCGGCGCGGTGCCGGAAAACACCATCGAGTCCGAGCTGTTTGGCCATGAAAAAGGCGCCTTTACCGGCGCAGTCGAACGGCGCATTGGCAAATTCGAGCACGCCAACGGCGGCACGGTCTTTTTAGACGAGATCGAGTCGATGCCGTTGGCTCTACAGGTGAAGCTGCTGCGCGTGCTTCAAGAGCGCAGCGTGGAGCGCCTAGGGGCCAACGAAGCGGTGCCGCTCAATATTCGCGTTATCGCCGCTACCAAAGTGGACCTGAAAGTCGCCGCTGACGAGGGGCGCTTTCGCGAAGATCTTTATTACCGGCTCAATGTGGTGACGCTCCCGCTGCCAGCCCTACGGGAAAGGCGGGAAGATATCCCGCTGCTGTTCCAACACTTTGCCGTGGTCGCCGCCAACCGCAGCGGCCTGGAAGCACCGACCCTGGATAGCCATGCCGTGGCCGCGCTGCTGGCCCACGACTGGCCCGGCAACGTTCGCGAGCTGCGTAATTTAGCAGAACGCTATGTACTGTTAGGCGCGGCGTTCGACTACCGCCTGGATGTCCTTCTGGAGGGGGTTGCCGCAGATACGCAAGAACCCACGCTGCCGCGTCAGGTAGAGCTATTCGAGAAGAGTCTGATCAGCCAGTCCCTGGCCCGCCACCATGGCCGCGTGACCGATGTTTGTCGCCATCTGGGGATTCCCCGCAAAACCTTTTACGACAAGCTAAAGAAGCATGGCCTCAGCGCCGACGACTATCGCCACAGCAGTGAGCCTTGATGAAAGAGCTCCAGCAGCACCCCCCACGGGGGCACCCAGGGCACCAGCACCAGCAGGGCAATCAGCATCAGTAGGTTAGAGAGCGGGCGGCGACTATCGCCCAGTTTCAGCGCCGTACCGAACGAGCGCTTCAACCGCGCGCCCTCCAAGTCGACGCTAAACAGCTCGTCCAGGCTCAGATGGATGATGAAGCCGAGCAGCACCGCCGCCCCGTGGGACCACGCCAGCCAAGCCGGCTGCACCAATAAATGGTAGCTAATGGCAGCGGTGGCCAGCGCGCAAAGCCCGGCGGCCATCAGCGAATGCCAGATGCCACGGTGCACGGTCAGGCGCGAAAACAGCACCGCTGCCAAATAGCGCACCGAAAAGTAGATGCCCCCGCAGGCCACCAGCAGCAACCCAGGCGTCAGCCAGGGTTGGAGCAGCAACACGCCCAGCACCAGTGACGGAACGGATAATAGATTGAAAATCAGGCGGATAGAGCGGGACCGATCGGCGTCGATATCGGGCAGAATGCCGCCAAAGGCCACCAGAGCAATGACCAGCAGCGCTTGTGGCGCTCCCCACCACTGGGCCTGCCAGCCAACGTAGGCCATTAGCGTGCCGCCCGCTGCTGCTACCGTTATATGCGTGCGAAAATTAGCCATGTTGCGGCACCCTGGAAAACTGGATAAATTACCAGATTTTTTGAGCGTGCAACATGGCTATGTTAGAAAAAAGAGTGGTAGGGCAAGCGCTTAGCGACCGCTTTCGGCATCGCCGAGAAACTGATCTTTTAACTTCACGTAATTGCCAGCGGTATAGGGAAAGAACGCGCGCTCTTTCTCCTTGAGCGGGCGCAGCGCCTTTGCCGGGTTGCCTGCGTAAACATAGCCGCTCTCCAGCCGCTTCCCGGGCGTCACCACGGCGCCAGCGGCAATGATCACCTCGTCTTCCACCACGGCACCGTCCATGACGATCGCTCCCATGCCCACCAAGATACGGCTACCCAGCGTGCAGCCATGCAGGATGGCCTTATGGCCAATGGTGACATCCTCGCCAATGGTGAGCGGAAAGCCGTTGGGGTTGAAGTCACTCGCGTGAGTGATGTGCAGCACGCTGCCATCTTGAACGCTGGTGCGCGCGCCAATGGTGATGCGGTGCATATCGCCACGAATCACCGTCATGGGCCAGACTGAGCAGTCATCGCCGAGCGTGACATTGCCAATCACCACGCTGGCGGGATCGATGTAGACACGCTCACCCAACTGCGGCGAGACGCCTTGATACGTTCGTAGGGCACTGCTCATGGCACACTCCTCTAAAGCATTTCGCGTTTCGTGTCGACGCGGTATGACAGCACTATAGCAACCCGCCGAGTAGAACAATAAACGTCAGTGGAATCGAGACCCAGCGAACGATATTGCGCCACATGACATAGCCACCATCGCCCACGCCCAGCGCTTTCACGACCAGCGCTTGCGGCATCACCCAAGCGGCAAAGGTAGCAATCAGCAAACCACCTAAGGGCAGGAAAATATCGGGCGGAATACTGCTCACCAGTTCGAACACGTTACGCCCAAACAGCGGCCTAAACTCGGCCAGCGTCGAGAACGAGAACGCCGATAGCAGGCCCAGAAGCCAGACGCTGATCGCCACCACGGCGGTCGAAAGACTGCGCCGCCAGCCCAGCCCCTGCAGCGTAGCCACCATCGGCTCGGCAAGGTTAATCGCCGAGGTCCAGGTGGCCAGCAGCAGCAGCAGGAAAAATACGCTGAGCCAGAGTGAGCCCCAGGGCAGCTCGGAAAACGCGATGGGCAGCGTCACGAACATGAGTCCTGGTCCATCGGCGGGGTCCATGCCCTGGGCAAACACCACCGAGAAAATCGCAATGCCTGCCAGCAGCGCCACGCTAATGTCCAGCACCGCCACGGCAAAGGCCGCCTTCGGCAGGCTCTGCTCATCGGGCATGTAAGCCCCGTACGCCATCAGCGCACAGGCACCGACTGCCAGCGTAAAGAAGGCATGGCCCATGGCATGTAACACGACAGCGGGCGTCACGTCCTCGAAGGAGGGCAGAAAGAGCCACGACAGCGCGGTACCAAAGCCCGACGTAGTAGTGGCATAAATAGCTAATAGCAGCAGCAACCCGTAAAGCAGCGGCATCAGCAGGTTGTTGAGCCGCTCGAGCCCTTTGGCCACCCCGGCTGCCACCACCGTCATGGTCATGAAGAGGAACAGCGAGTGATTGAAGATCAGCAGCCCAGGGTTCGCCAGAAACGCGTCGAACCCCGCGCCGATCTCGGCAGCGCTGGCGCCGTCAAAATTGCCGTTCACCGAGGCCACTAAAAACTCAATCGACCAGCCGGAGACCACCGAGTAAAACGACAAAATACAGAACACGGTGAACGCGCCAAACAGCCCCAACCAGCGCCAGTGCCGGGAAGCCCCGGCTTCTGACGCCAGCACGCCGAGCGCCTGCATCGGCCCGCGCCGCCCGGCACGCCCAATCAGGATTTCCGCCATCATCACGGGAATGCCTAACAGCAGCACGAACGCTACGTAAATCAACAGGAAAGCAGCACCGCCGTTCTCTCCCGCCACATAGGGAAAGCGCCAAATATTACCCAGCCCAACCGCAGCACCTGTTACCGCCAAGATAAAGGCCCGTTTCGACCCCCAGCGCTCTAGCGTTTCACTCATTACTTGCTCCTGCCATGGGTGGCATTGTTGGTGACACTTGCAGATTACGGATATGGAAAGGCGGCAAGACTAGCAGGCGCCTGCCCCCAGGCCAAACGCTTGCAGCGGGTCAAGCATTGAAACAACGCCTCACTGCCCGCACTGTGTCATCATCAGCGCACGTTTTTGTGCGCCCCTAACTTGATTGCTACCGAGGTGCTTATGTCCCGCAACCCGTTGCTAGAGAGCCACGAGCTTCCCCCTTTCGCCGACATTCGTGCCGACCACGTGGTGCCTGCCGTGGACACGCTGCTCGATGAGAGCCGCGAGGCGATTGATCGCCTAGCCCAGCAGTCCGCTACCACACCCCCAACGTGGGAGAACTTTGCCGCCCCGCTGGAAGCAGTGAATGACCGTCTTTCCCAAGCTTGGTCGCCGGTATCGCACCTCAACGGCACCATGAACACCCCCGAGCTGCGCGATGCTTACCAAGCTTGCTTGGAAAAACTCTCTGCGTTTGGCACATGGGTCGGTCAGCACGAAGGGCTGTTCAAAGGCTGGCAGGCGCTAAAGGAGAGCGAGAGTTGGCCAACGCTCACGGCTGCTCAACAGCGCACGGTGGATAACGCCCTGCGCGATTTCCGTTTGGCCGGGGTCGACCTACCGGCGGATAAGAAGGCTCGTTACGGCGAGATTCAGTCCCGCCTCTCCACGCTTTCTAACCAGTTCTCTAACAACGTGCTGGACGCCACTCAGGCGTGGCACAAAGACATTCAGGATCGCGAGGCGCTGGCGGGCGTTCCGGAGAGCGCCCTGGAGACCCTTAAAGCGCTGGCAGACGCCAAAGGCGTGGAGGGTTATCGCATTACGCTGGATTTCCCCAGCTTCTTCCCCATCGTCAGTTATGCCGACAGCCGCGAGCTGCGCGAGGAGGTGTATACCGCTTTCGTGACCCGCGCCTCCGACCAGGGTCCCAACGCAGGCAAATTCGACAACGCCCCCATTTTGGAAGAAATACTGACCCTGCGTCAGGAACTGGCGCGGCTGCTGGGCTTCGATACCTACGCCGACTACTCGCTGACCACCAAAATGGCAGACTCCCCCGCGCAGGTGCTGGACTTCCTGGAAGACCTCGCCCGCCGCGCCAAACCGCAAGCGCAGGAGGAGTTCGCCGAACTCAGCGCCTACGCCCGTGACAAGCTAGGTATCGAGACGCTCAAACCCTGGGATGTCGCCTACGCCAGCGAGAAACTGCGCGAAGCACGCTACGCTATTTCCCAAGAGCAGCTGCGCCCCTACTTCCCCGCGCCGCGGGTCGTCGATGGTTTGTTCCAAGTCGTCGAGCGCCTTTATGGCGTTCAAGTAACAGAAGACAGCAGCGCTCCGAGCTACCATGACGATGTGCGCTTCTTCCGTATTACCGAACAGGGCACGCCGATTGCCGGGTTCTACCTGGATCTCTACGCCCGCGAAGGTAAACGAGGCGGTGCGTGGATGGCCGACTGCCGGGTACGCCGCAAAACCGAAAACGGCGTGCAGCTCCCCGTGGCCTTCTTGACCTGCAACTTCACCGCGCCGGTGGGCGGCAAGCCTGCACTCCTCACCCATGACGAAGTGACCACGCTGTTCCACGAATTTGGCCACGGCCTGCACCATATGCTGACCAAGCAAGAGGTGGCCGATGTCTCGGGCATCAACGGCGTCGCCTGGGATGCCGTCGAGCTGCCCAGCCAGTTCATGGAAAACTACTGCTGGGAGCGGGAAGGCCTCGACCTGCTGGCCAAACATGTGGACACCGGCGAACCGCTGCCGGATGTTTTGTTCGAGCGGCTGCAAGCGGCGAAAAACTTCCAGTCCGCCATGGGCATGGTGCGTCAGATCGAGTTTTCACTGTTCGACCTGCGCCTTCACCACGAGCTGGAAGCGCCTTCGGCCAGCGATGTTCAAGCGCTGCTCGACGACGTGCGTCGCCAAACCTCCGTCTTGCCCGTGGTCGACTTCAACCGCTTCCAAAATAGCTTCAGCCACATTTTTGCGGGCGGTTACGCTGCCGGCTACTACAGCTACAAGTGGGCAGAAGTGCTCTCCGCCGACGCCTGGAGCGCTTTTGAGGAGGCGGGTATCTTTGATCCCACCACTGGTCAGCGCTTCCGTGAAGAGATTCTGGAGCAAGGCGGCGCGCGGGATGCCGCCGAGCTATTCCGCGCCTTCCGAGGCCGTGAACCCAGCGTCGAGCCGCTGCTGCGCCATAGCGGTATTCGCGCGGCCTAAGCCGCCCCGACCGTTTCGATACGGTGTGGCGGCATGGCCGTCACACCTTGGGAGTAAAGGTATGTCGAGTGTTAAACGATTTATCGCGGGCGTGACCTGCCCACGCTGCGCCGCCATGGACCGTATTCGCGCCTGGGAGCAGAACGGTATTCGCTACCGGGAGTGCGTCAGCTGCGATTTTTTCGAGCAGCTGCCCATCGAAGACGAAGCGGCCCCGGAGCTCACCACCCGAGTGAACCAGGTTCGCGACGAGCAGAAAGTTCAGGACATCCAGCCCGTGCGTATTCTAGATCCTGGCAAAAAGAAGTAACGCCCCTCGCCGCCCCGTCGCAGGGTGCGGCGAACACTCCGCCTGCCAAGTGTGCGGAATTCCGCACACCTGCCTACCTGATCCGTGCGAAAAGCCAGACACTCCGCGCCTTTTGTGTTTCAACCAAAGTTGAAGACCGATTTTTCAATTCATTGATTTAAAAATAAAAATGCATACATGGCACGAGTATCGCTCTGTATAAGCTGCTTAATGATGAAGCACTGGCGGTGTCCCGCATACGCCAGACGATAATCCCAATAACAGCTTAGGAAATCTCGCCATGCGCAATACGATGCCCAAAACGATTGCCCTGCTCGCAGGTAGCGCACTTCTCGCCGCTGGCACTGCCCAAGCGGACCGCTCCGAGTGGCCGACCAACTTCACCGTAGGGACTGCCAGCCAGGGCGGCACCTACTTCGTTTACGGTTCTGGCTGGGCAAACTTCATTGCCGAAGAGCTAGACGTTTCTGGCGGCGGCGAAGTCACCGGCGGCCCGACCCAAAACCTGGCGCTGGTGCACAGTGGCGATATGGCCTTCGGCCTGACCACCATGGGCCCGGCATCCGATGCCATGAAAGGCGAAAGCCCGCTGGCCCCCGGCCTGGTGATGGACAACGTGTGCGCGCTGTTCCCGATGTACGAGACACCGTTCTCCATCGCGGCGCTCTCTAGCTCCGGCATTACCTCCATCTCAGACATTCCTGATGGTGCGCGCATCGGTTTCGGCCCGGCCGCCTCGACGTCTGACACCTACTTCCCGGCCATGCTGGAGACCCTGGGCGTGAACTTCGAGCGTCGTAACGGCGGCTGGTCGGATCTGGGCGGCCAGCTTCAGGACGGTCTGCTCGACGTTGTCGCCTTTGCAGCGGGCATCCCGATTCCGGCGGTTAGCCAGCTAGAAGTACAAACCGACGTGAACATCATCGAATTTACCGAAGAAGAGCTGGCCACCGTGCTGGACAACTATCCGGTTGCTGAGTTCACCATCCCCGCCAGCACCTACACCACGCTGGAAGAAGACGCTCGTGCCGTTTCCATGTGGAACTTCGCCATTGCCGGTTGCGACCTGCCGGAAGACTTCATCTACGAAGTCACCAAAGCGACCATGGAAAACAACGATCGGATGCGCGACGTACACCGCAGTGCTGAAACCAGCATTCCGGAGAACATCGTTCATAACACCGTCCTGCCCTTCCACCCGGGTGCAGCACGCTGGTACGAAGAGAACGGTTACGACATCTCTGACGACATGATCAAGTAAGTACGACGCACCATCGCGCTGCCCCGCTGCCGATCCTGTCGGGCGGGGCAGCGTTCGCTACTGCCCCTTTCTCTGCTTTTGCTGTGAGGGTGACCTCTGATGAGTCACAATACCGACCAAGACCCCAACGGCCTCAAGGATGACGCCCTAGCGGCTTCATCAACGCCCGACTCGATTGCCGATGGCGTCGATGAAGAAGTTGTTGAGCCCAACCGCCGCCTATTCGTTGGCTGGCAGTTCCTGCTATTTGCAGCACTGGCGATTGCCTACTCAGGTTTCCACCTGTTTTCACTCAACGTGTACCCCATGGAAACCTGGTCGTTCCGTATCGTTCACATCGCCGGTGCGTTGATTTTGGGTTACGGGCTGTTTGCCGGTGCCCGCTTTGCTGAAGATGACCAGCAAGCCTCCCCTGCTTGGCTGAAATGGGTGAGCTATGCGCTGTTGATCCCTGCGGTGTACTCGCTGGTCCAAGTGGTTTTGATGCAGCAGACCATCAACGGCGGGGCGATGCGTATCGACCCGGCCGTAGAAACGCTGCACTTTGGCTACCCACTGATGGCCACCACGGCGGTCGCCATCGTGCTCTCCTGGTTCTACCGCCAGGCGCGCCACCGTTTCAACGCCGCTGATCTCGTGCTCATGGTGTGCGCACTGGCCAGCGCGGGCTACCTACTGATGGCCTTCAACACCACCATGCGGATGTCCACCGGCACCTCGTTTGCGCCGCCCGGCATCTCTTGGGCAGCCATCGCAGGCTCGCTGCTGATTCTCGAACTGACTCGCCGGGTGGCAGGGTTGGCGCTGGTCGTTATTTCGGCCGTGTTCCTGACCTATGTCTTCGCAGGCCCCTATTTACCCGGCTTCCTGGGCTATCCTGGCCTGTCGGTCCAGCGCTTCTTTAGTCAGGTCTATACCGATGCGGGCATTCTCGGCCCGACCACGGCGGTCTCGTCCACCTATATCATTCTGTTCATCATTTTTGCCGCGTTCCTGCAGGCCTCCAAAGTGGGCGACTACTTCGTCAACTTCGCCTTTGCCGCGGCAGGCCGCGCCCGGGGTGGCCCGGCGAAAGTCGCCATCTTTGCCTCTGGCTTGATGGGGATGATCAACGGTACGTCGGCTGGTAACGTGGTCTCCACCGGCTCCCTGACCATCCCGCTGATGAAGAAAGTCGGTTACCCCGCTCGTAGTGCAGGGGCGATCGAAGCGGCCGCCTCGACCGGTGGTCAGATCATGCCGCCCATCATGGGGGCGGGTGCGTTCATCATGGCGGAAGTGACCGGTATCCCCTATACCGAAATCGCCATTGCCGCCGTCATTCCGGCCATTCTCTACTTTGCATCGATCTACTTCATGGTAGATTTCGAAGCCGCCCGTAAAGGCATGCGCGGCATGCGCAAAGACGAGATTCCGCTGTTCTCCAAGCTAGTGAAGCAGGTCTACCTGTTCGCACCGATCATCATTTTGATCGTGGCGCTGTTCATGGGCTACTCGGTGATTCGTGCGGGTACGCTGGCCACTGCCTCTGCGGCCGTCGTCAGCTGGATTTCACCCAACAAGATGGGCCTGCGCGCCATTCTAAGAGCGCTGCAGCTGGCGGGCACCATGTCCATCCAGATCATTGCCGTGTGTGCCTGCGCGGGGTTGATCGTGGGCGTGATCTCGCTGACCGGCGTTGGCGCGCGCTTCTCTTCGCTGCTGCTGGGCTTGGCGGGCGTTAGCCAACTGCTGGCGCTGTTCTTCGCCATGCTGATCAGCATTCTGCTGGGCATGGGGATGCCGACCACGGCGGCCTACGCAGTGGCCGCATCGGTGGTCGCACCAGGGTTGATCAACATCGGCATCGAGCCGCTGATTGCCCACTTCTTCGTGTTCTACTTCGCCGTGGTCTCGGCCATTACGCCGCCGGTGGCGCTGGCCTCTTACGCGGCCGCCGGTATCTCTGGGGACAACCCCATGGGCACCTCGGTGGCGTCGTTCAAGATCGGCTTGGCGGCGTTTATCGTGCCGTTCATGTTCTTCTACAGCCCGGCCATGCTGATGGAAGGCTCGGCGATGCAGATCCTACGCGTTGGCCTTACCGCCACGCTGGGCATCGTGCTGCTCTCTGGTATGGTGCAGAAGTGGTTCTTCGGGCCGGTGAATGTGGTGCAACGCTTGGTGATGTTAGTGGGCGCACTATTCCTGATTTACGGCGGTATCTATACCGACGTGGCAGGCTTGGCGATTGGTGCCGCGCTCTTCCTCATGCAGCGCAAGCAGTACGGCGGCAAAGGCAAGGCAACGGCAAACGCTACCTAAACCGTTACGTTTACCAGAGCCACGCTACGCAAAACCGCGTACCACCCACGCAACAGCCGGAACCGAGAGGTTCCGGCTTTTTTATGCGCCTAGCACACGGCGTATGACGCTCAGCCCAGCGTGAACCAGAGCGCTGCGGCCAGCATCGATAGCAGGGTGATCGGTACACCCACTTTAGCGAACTCTATAAACCCAAGGTGGACCCCTTGACGCTTCGCGCCTTCTGCCACGATCAGGTTCACCACGCTGCCGATAAGCAGCAGGTTGCCGGCCAGAGTCGACATGACCGCCAACATGACGAGGGTGGACTCTGACAGTGCAGGGAATAACCCCAACAGCAGCACCACAAAAGGGACATTGCCAATCACGTTACTGGCCACCAGCGACATACCCGCGATACTCCACGCATCGCCGGGCAGCCCGCCTTCGCCGACCAGACGGTTCACGACCACGCTAGCCTCTGGCAGCGATGCCAAACTCCCCGTGACGATAAACAAGCCCATAAACAGCAGAAGCAGATTCCAATCGACGGCGTGTGTGTAGCGGTGGCTGGCTACCCGGCGCGACATCATCAGCACCAGCGCCACGGCCAGCGCCGACCACTCGCGGGGGAGCGGTGTCGAGAACAGCACCAGTAAGGCAACAGCAGCCAACAGCGGCTTATAGCGAAGGCTTTCTGTCACAGGCGCCGTTGCCAATGGGACCGAAGCGGGGGCACTGAGCCACCAGCGCCGTCGCCAGACGAGCCAGATGACGCTGTAGGTTGTCATTAGCGAGACCAGTGCAGGGACGGCGGCTTGCAGGCTGTAATCCCAAAACGCTAAGTCGCCCGCCTGACCAATCAGAATATTTTGCGGGTTGCCGATTAGGCTCGCCGCCGAGCCTGCGTTGCAGGACATCGCCAGGGCCAACAAGAACGGCCGAGGGTCTAACCCTCGCGCCAGCAGCGTCTGGCACAGCAGCGGCGTCAGCGCAAAGGCGACAATGTCATTGACCAACAGCGCCGATAGCACGCCGCCCAACAGCACTACGCCGAGCAGCAGTTTGCTAGGCTGTTCCGCATGCCGGGCCATCCACTCTGAAAGCTGGTGATACACCCCTGAAAAGCCAAACTGGGCCGAGACCAGCATGAGCGCCATCAGCAGCACCAGCGCGCCGATGTCGATATGGCTGGCAATCTCCTCCAGCTGAACGGTGCCGGTCACCAGCAAGACACACGCCGCCGCGAGGGCCATCCAAGAGCGGTCGACCTGCAGGCCAGGCAAGCGGCCCACTGCCATGCCCAGGTAGGTGAATGCGAACATGGCAGTGATCAACCACATCGTGTGGTGCTCCTTCTCAAAGCGCAAAAAGAGCAGGCATCATACGGTGCTTGCTGATCGCCACAAAGCGCTAAAAACCTGATAGAGACCCATAAAAAAACCGGCCTGCATCGAAGATGCAGGCCGGTATGATCAGCAGGCAAAAACGTTAGCTCAGGTTATCCACCACCTTCAAGACCGGGGCTGCCTGATTCAGCGTGTAGAAGTGCAGGCCTGGCGCGCCGCCGTCCAGTAGCCGCTCGCACAGACGAGTCACTACATCGGTACCAAAGGCGGCAATGGCATCGCTATCATCGCCGTAGGCTTCTAACTGCTTGCGAATCCAGCGGGGAATTTCCGCGCCGCAGGCATCGGAAAACCGCGCCAGCTTGGTGTAGTTGGTGATCGGCATGATGCCGGGAATGATCGGCTGCTCGACACCCAGCGCACGCGCTTTATCAACGAAGTGGAAGTAGGCATCGGCGGTAAAGAAGTACTGGGTAATCGCCATGTTGGCACCCGCATTCATCTTACGGGCAAAGTTTTCCACATCCTTATCGAGGCTGGGGGCCTGTGGATGAGATTCCGGATACGCCGCGACCGCGATGTCAAAGTGGTCGCCCGTCTCGTCACGAATGAACTCTACCAATTCATTGGCGTAGCGCAGTTCACCGATACTGGCCATTCCGGAGGGCATATCACCGCGCAGGGCCACTAGGCTATCGACGCCCTCTTCCCGGTACTGCGCCAGTAAGTCACGCAGTTGGGCCTTTTCGCTGCCGATGCAGGAGAGGTGCGGCGCCGTGGTGATGCCACTTTGGCTAACGGTGCGCACGATATCCCGAGTGCGCGCCTGGGTGGAGCCACCCGCGCCGTAGGTGACCGAGAAAAAACGCGGGTTACGAGCGGCCAGCTCATCACGCACGTGAATTAGCTTCTCCCGACCGGCATCGGTGTTGGGCGGAAAGAATTCAAAGCTAATACCTAACGGATGCTCTTGGCTGCTCATGGTTTGTCCTCGCAGTGCGGTAACGTGATCATTATTTAGGGTATTCTCGCTGCTTCGCCGCGCAGCGGCTAATGAAAGATTCCACGGTCGACCTTCAATTCGGCTCATGTTGGCACTACCGCGTCTATCAAGGAGGAGATATGGACTTAGCACCCAGCGCTTTAATGGGCCCGCTGCTCATGCTGTTAGGGTATGTGGGGCTGGGCTTTATTGCCGCCCAACGGTTGAAAATAGACCCGCGCCCGATTGCTACCTTGTTGGTGTACCTGATCGCGCCGCTGACAATTTTTCGCGCGCTGATGAATGGCGGTCCTACCTCAGAGTATTTGGTGCTCACCCTGGCGATGTTTCTATTGGTCAGCGCCATAGCACTGGCCGTGCGCTGGGCTACCCAACACCGCTTTGGCCCGCAGGAAGGCGCGCTGCTGGCGTTCTCTTCTGGCACCGGTAATACCGGCTACTTTGGACTGCCCGTCGCACTAATTCTGCTACCGCCGGAAGGGGTGACGCTGTATCTCTTCTGCATGCTGGGCATCAATTTATACGAGTTCACGGTGGGGTTTTATTTGAGCGCCCGGGGCCACTTCTCGGTACGCCAGAGCGTGGCCAAAATTGTTCGTCTGCCGCTGGTCTATGCGTTTCTCTTAGCGCTGCTGCTAAACGCGCTCAACGCCACGCTGCCTGAGTCACTGATGAGTTCATTAGCGGTCTTTCCCGCCACCTATACCCTGCTGGGCATGATGATCATTGGCATGACGTTAAGCCAGGTCACCCTCGCCGCGTGGGATACGCGCTTTGTGGCGACCTGCGTGGGCCTGCGCTATTTGCTCTGGCCGCTGGTGATGCTGGGGGCGGTGCTGGTGCTCCAGCAGTTCACGCCGCTGGCACCAGAGCTGGCGATGGCGCTGCTGCTATTGGGCGTGGTGCCCATGGCCTCTAACGTCGTCGTCGTGGCCATGGAGTTGGGCATTCAGCCGCAGAAAGGTGCTTTAGCGGTACTCACCACTACGCTGCTGGCACCGCTGTTGATCCCGCTCTACCTGGGGCTGATGCTGCGGCTCACCGGGCTCGGTTAAAACCCATCGACGCCCGCCTGCTGCAGCTGGCGGGCCATGCGCTGCACGTCTGGGTGGCTGAAGAAGGCAACGAGCGCCTCGCTTCGCACCGGGCCAACGCCGGGCACGGCTTGCCAGTCGGTTTGAGAGTAACCCGCGAGGGTGTACCAATCGCCTAGCTGGGCATCGCCTCCTGGCGGCATCCCCAGCGCCTTCAGCCATGTTGCATAGGGCGCTTGGCGCGCCGCATTGAATTGCGCCATCAGCGCTGTGGCGGTGGTCGCGCCAATACCGTGGGCTTGCTGTAGCTGCTCCGGCGTCAGCTCCAACCAGCCAAGCAGCTCCGTCACCACACCGGCCTCCATCAGCGCCTGCCACGTGCCTTCGCCAATCCCCCGCATGCCCAGCTGCTCGCTGAGATAGGTTAAGCGGGCCAGCAGTTGGGCGTTGCATCCTGATGTTAGGTCTGAACTTAGCGTAAAGCAGCTCAACAGATGGTAGCGCTCGGGCGGTGGGGCGCTTAGGGCAGCCCTTTCGCGGGTTTGCCACACCACGCTGTCTACCTGAGGAATCGTCAAGCCCGCCAGCGTCACCGCCACTTGGTCCCCAGGGCGCACGTCCCACGCCTGCCAGCGCTCCAATGAACCCAGCGACACGCGGCTGATGCGCCGCCCTTCCAGAGTCACCGGGTAGAGCCATAGCAGCGGCGTTACGCGCCCGGTGCGCCCCACCCGAAACTCGACCCCGCGTACCTGGGCTAGCGCCTGCTGAGACGGATACTTCCAGGCCACCGCCCACTCAGGGGGCGATGACGACCAGCGGCGCACGCCAGGGCGCTCAGCCTGTTTTAATACCACGCCGTCGGTGGCAAACGGCAGCGGGCCGTTGAACCACCGCTCGCGCCACTCAGCGGCCGCCTCCTGGCCGCTGATCGAGTGGGTGTAATCGGCCGTATCGAACCCTAGCGCCGTCAGTTGCGCTAGCCGTTCAGCCATCTGCGTCGGGCCATCCGGCCAGTCCCATACGAATAAGCCGATGCGATTCAGCGTCTCTTGGCTCGGGTCGCGCTGCGCCATGGCACCGGCCACGGCACCTCGGGCACCCGAATCTGGCTGGCGTGCCTGCACGTGGTTCTCCAGCCGCCAGTAAAGCTCGCCCTGCAGCACCGCAGAGACGGGCTCAGGAAGCATAACGGGCACACCGGGCAGCTGTTGAACCCGCGCCGTCCAATCCTGCCCCCGCTCGCCGTCTCCACGGCTAACCGCCTCGACAAGCTCCCCGCCCAGGTAACGCAGCGTCACCGCGACGCCATCCACCTTGGGCTGAATCCATAGGTCTTCGCGGCGGCTGGTAAAGCGTCGAATACCGTCCTCATCGGCTTTAGTGAGCCCCGTTTGAGCGGCCGGATGCGTGCGGGTACCGCTGCTGCTCGTGATGCGGGTCAGTGGCCGATGGGGAGTCGGGGAATCCAAGCAAGCTTGCCAGTTTTCCAACCGTGCCAGCGCTTGGTCGTACAGCTCATCGGCAATCAGCGATTCGCCGTTATCATGATAAGCTCGATCCCACACTTCGATATGTTCGGCTAGCGCCTGGGTTTCCAGCGCTAGCCGCTCGGCAGGCCAGTCGGGGCACATGTCTGCCTGTGCGGAAAAAGTGACACTCATTAACCAGGCTGCCGCTAGGCTCGCTATTCCTGTCATTCGCCAACCCGACATACGCATCCTCACGTGGTGAACGGGAAATTTTTCAGTCCTTATTAAAGTTAACTTATAGGAAACTGACAGAGATGCAATGCGCAGCAAGCCGCTCTCGGAACCGTGTTCGACCCATAAAAAAAGCGCCCCCTGGCGTGAACCAAGGGGCGCTTTTCGCTAACCCATGACGCTCATTGCGCTTGCGGGAAGCTTATAGGCCAGCGGCCTGACGCAGCGCGTCTGCTTTGTCAGTTTTTTCCCACGGGAAGGCTGTAAACGTCTCGGTATGCGTTTCGCCTTTGTCGTCTACCCAGCTGTAGCTGTGCTCAAACGGCTCGCGGCCAAAGTGGCCATACGCAGACGTGAGGCGATACATCGGATGCAGCAGGTCGAGCATCTTGGTGATTGCGTAGGGGCGCAAATCGAAGTGCTCGCGCACCAGCTCAACGATTTTCGCATCGTCGATTTTGCCAGTACCGAAAGTGTCGATAGACACGGAGGTCGGCTCGGCCACGCCAATGGCGTAGGAGACCTGAATCTCGCACTTGTCCGCCAAGCCCGCTGCTACGACGTTTTTCGCCACATAGCGGCCAGCGTACGCGGCGCTGCGGTCTACTTTCGACGGATCTTTGCCCGAGAACGCGCCGCCACCGTGGCGCGCCATGCCGCCGTAGGTATCGACGATGATCTTACGACCGGTCAGGCCACAGTCGCCCACCGGGCCGCCAATCACGAACTTGCCGGTCGGGTTGATGTGGTACTGGGTATTGGCATCCAACCACTCAGCGGGAATCACCTGCTCAATGACTTCACGCTTAATCATTTTGCGCAGGTCTTCTTGATCGATTTCCGGGTCGTGCTGAGTCGACAGGACAATCGCATCCACGCCACACGGTTGGCCTTCAGCGTTATAGCGGAAAGTGACCTGGCTCTTGGCATCCGGACGCAGCCACGGCAACAGGCCGTTTTTACGCAACTCCGCCTGACGCTCGACCAAACGGTGCGAGTAGTGGATCGGCGCTGGCATGAACGAATCGGTTTCGTTCGTGGCGTAGCCAAACATCAGGCCCTGGTCGCCCGCGCCTTGGTCTTCCGGCTTGGTACGATCAACGCCCTGAGCAATATCGACACTCTGCTTGCCAATCAGGTTGATGACGCCGCACGTGGCACCGTCGAAGCCCACCTGAGAAGAGGTGTAGCCGATATCGGTAATCACATCACGCACCAGCGTCTCTAGATCCACCCACGCGGAGGTGGTGATCTCACCGGCAATAATGGCAACGCCCGTCTTCACCATCGTTTCACAGGCAACGCGGGCCTGTTTATCCCGGGCGATAATGGCATCTAACACCGCGTCTGAAATCTGGTCGGCAATCTTATCGGGATGGCCTTCGGAAACGGACTCGGAGGTAAACAGGGAATATTCGCTCATCGCGCACTCGACCCTCTGTATGACGGCTGCTCTGTTATGACCGCAGCATCAGCAGGAAATCATGGCAGGAAGTCCCCTGCCCGTATAAAGAAGCGGCACCATCACTTTCACCACCACTTCGGGAGCCAGAGTCTACACGCTGTTGCAAGTTCTTCCCACAACGTGCCCCTGAGAATTTGCCGCCGCCGGGGAAGTCAGCGACAATAGCGCCTTTATTCTTTCCGTTTTCAGGCGAGGAGCACCCCCATGCCGTCCCGTTTTGAGCTGGCCAATGCCATTCGCGCCCTTTCCATGGATGCTGTTCAGAAGGCCAAATCCGGCCACCCTGGCGCCCCCATGGGTATGGCTGATATTGCCGAGGTGCTGTGGAATGACTACCTCAAGCACAACCCCGAAGACCCCAAGTGGGCCGATCGTGATCGGTTCGTGCTGTCGAATGGTCACGGCTCCATGCTGCTCTACTCGCTTTTACACCTAAGCGGCTATGAGCTGAGCCTGGAACAGCTGCAAAACTTCCGCCAGCTGCACTCGCCCACCGCTGGCCACCCAGAGTTTGGCTACGCCCCCGGCATCGAAACCACTACCGGCCCGCTAGGCCAAGGCTTTGCCAACGCAGTGGGTTTCGCGATTGCCGAGAAAACCCTGGCCGCGCAGTTCAACCGCCCCGGCCATACCATCGTTGACCACCACACCTGGTGTTTCTTGGGCGATGGCTGCTTGATGGAGGGTATCTCCCACGAAGCGGCGTCCCTGGCGGGCACTCAGCAGTTGGGCAAACTGATAGCCCTTTACGACGACAACGGCATCTCTATCGATGGCGAAGTCGAAGGCTGGTTCACCGACGATACGGCCAAGCGCTTTGAGTCCTACGGCTGGCACGTGGTACCGAACGTCGACGGCCACAAGCCTGACGAGATCAAGGCGGCCATTGAGCTGGCGAAGAGCCATGACGACAAGCCAAGCCTGATCATCTGCAAAACCATTATCGGTTTTGGTGCCCCCAACAAGCAGGGCAAAGAAGAAGCTCACGGCGCACCGCTGGGTGACGACGAAGTGGCCCTGGCACGTAAACAGTTGGGCTGGGAGCACGCGCCTTTCCATATCCCCGAGCCGATTTACTCCGCCTGGGATGCCCGCGACGCCGGTAAAACGCGCCAGCAAGAGTGGGAAGGCCGCTTCGCTCGCTACACTGAAGCCTTCCCGGAAGAAGCGCGTGAATTCAAGCGCCGCATGAAAGCGCAGCTGCCCACGGAATTGGCGACCGAAGCGCTGATCCAGCAGGCCCAAGAGAAAGGCGACAGCATTGCCTCGCGTAAAGCGTCGTTTGAAGCGCTGAACGTGATTGGCCCGCAAATGCCGGAACTGCTCGGCGGCAGCGCTGACCTAGCGCCGTCTAACCTGACCTTCTGGAAGGGCGCGAAAGCGATCACCCCCGACGACGCCAGCGGCAACTACCTGCACTACGGTGTGCGTGAATTCGGCATGGGCGCGGTGATGAACGGTATCGCTCTGCACGGCGGTTTTGTGCCGTACGGCGCCACCTTCCTGATCTTTATGGAGTACATGCGCAACGCCGTGCGTATGGCGGCGCTGATGGGTCAGCAGGCTATTTACGTGTTTACCCACGACTCTATTGGCCTGGGTGAAGATGGCCCGACGCACCAGCCGATCGAGCAGCTCACCAGCCTGCGCACCACGCCGAACCTGAACACGTGGCGCCCCTGTGACGCCGTGGAGACCGCCGCTTCCTGGGATGCCGCGATTAAGCGCCACTCCGGCCCGACGGCGCTGGTACTCTCGCGCCAGAACCTGCCGCACCAGCAGCGTACCAAGGCCCAGCTCGCGTCTATCCAGCGCGGTGGCTATGTGCTGAAAGATAGCGAAGGCACCCCAGAGCTGATCCTGATTGCCACGGGCTCCGAAGTCTCCCTGGCGATGGACGCCGCGGCCGAGCTGGAGCAGCAGGGTAAAGCCGTGCGCGTGGTCTCCATGCCGTCCGCTTACCGTTTTAATGGCCAAGACGCTGACTACCGTGAAAGCGTGCTACCCAAAGCCGTCACCAAGCGTATTGCCATCGAAGCTGGCCATGCCGACTACTGGTACAAATACGTTGGTCTCGATGGCCGCGTGATTGGCATGACTACCTTTGGTGAGTCGGCCCCGGCTGGCGAGCTGTTCAAGCACTTCGGCTTTACCGTCGAGAACATTGTTAAACAAGCCAATGAGCTGCTGGGTTAATCCCCCGCTCACGGGTCACGCAGTGCGGGCATCGCGATGCCCGCACTAAACGGTCTGCTATGGCTAATTAGCTACTGGTTGATCGGAGAAGTGGTCATTCACTTCTCCGGTTTACCCATCTCTTCTGGGGTGGTGGGCATGCTGCTGCTGTGCGCCACCCTCGCTATGATCAGCAGGGTGCCCTCCAGCCTTGCTGCCGCTGCCCAACCGCTGATTGCACTCCTGGCTATGCTGATTATGCCGGGCGTGGTGGGTGTATTCTTTATTCTGGATGAGCTGGCAGGCCAATGGCTGGCCATTGTGGCCGCCCTGCTACTCGGCACGCTGCTCAGCGTGTTCACCACGCTATGGTTACTAACGCGTTTGATGGGACGCAGCCATGCTGACTAACCTGCTGCCCACCTTAACCGCAACGCCTTTACTGGCCGTTGGACTAACGCTGGCCGCTTATTTGGTGGGCAGCGCAGTTTTTATACGGCTGGGTAAGCCCTCCTGGCTGCCCGCTATTTTGATCGCGGCACTCCTTTTGGCCGCAATACTGGCGCTGCTGGGGCTGCCTTACGCCACCTACCAGCAGGGTGCAACGTGGCTAACCGTGCTGTTAGGCCCCGCTACAGTGGCGCTGGGTATGCCGCTTTACCAGCAACTGCCGCGCATTCGTGAACTCTGGCGACCGCTAGCCGCCTGCCTGCCTATTGCTGCTGCTTTGGCGGCTTGCTATGCCTTGGGCATTGCGTGGCTGTTGGGAGCGAGCCCAGACATTTTGGCCTCCATTGCGGCAAAGTCGGTGACCGCGCCTATTGCCATCGGCATCACCGAACAGCTCGGCGGCAACGTGGCGCTGTTAATGGGCTCGCTGCTAGTGACCGGCGTGCTGACCATCCCCTTTGTTAGCTTGGCGGCCCGGCTGCTACGTATCAACGATGAGCGCATCATCGGTTTTGCGCTGGGGCTCAATGGGCACGCCATTGGTACCGTGCGGGCGTTTGATATTAGCCCTACCGCCGGGGCGTTTGCCTCGCTCGGAATGAGCCTAACCGGTATTTTTACCGCGCTGCTGTTGCCGCTGGCGTGGCGGCTAGTGGGCATCGGGGCTGGGTAAGCAACCCCCGGTGAAATACGCTATCATCGGCCCACTTTTTCTAAGAGCCGCATCGCAACATGGCGAACGCTTCCACTAAATATCGCATTGCTATCAATGGTTATGGGCGCATTGGCCAGTGCGTGCTGAGAGCACTGGTGGAACGCCAACACCCAGAGCTTGAGGTGGTGGCGATTAATGAGCTGTCTGATCTCGCCACCATCACGTATCTCACCCGTTACGACACCACCCACGGACGCTTCCCTGGTGAGGTGGATAACGATGGCAGCGCTCTGCTCGTCAACGGCCAGCGCATCCACGTGCTGTGCGAACGCGACCCGCAAGCGCTGCCCTGGGGTGAGCTGGATATCGACCTGGTGCTGGAGTGCTCGGGTAGCTTTAAGGATCGCGCCACCGCCGAGCAGCACTTAACGGCTGGGGCCAAGCGGCTGCTGTTCTCCCAGCCCGCTGAAAACGATGTGGATGCTACCATCGTGTGGGGCATCAACGAGCATGAGCTTGCCCCCACCCAGCGCATTCTCTCTGCAGCGTCCTGCACCACCAACTGTTTAGTACCGCTGCTTACCGTGCTGGATGAAGCATTGGGTCTGGAGCATGGCGTCACCACCACGATTCACTCAGCGATGAACGATCAGCCGGTGATCGATGCGTATCATCAAACCGACCTGCGCCTGACCCGCTCCGCCATGCAGTCGATCGTGCCGGTGGATACCGGCTTGGCAGTGGGTATCAGCCGCCTGATGCCGAGCCTGGCCGGGCGTTTTGAGTGCCTGCACGTGCGGGTACCCACCATTAACGTCTCTGCTATGGATGCCGCGCTGACCGTACGCCGCGATACCAGCGCCGCCCAAGTGAACGCGCTGCTACACAGCGCCAGCCAGCAGCGCTTGCAAGGGGTGCTAGGCTATACCGAAGCCCCCATGGCATCGATCGATTTTAATCATGACCCCCGCTCTGGCATTCTAGACGCCACCCAAACCCGGGTGGCTGGCACACGCTTGATCAAGCTGCTGTGCTGGTTTGATAACGAGTGGGGCTTTGCCAACCGCATGCTGGATATCAGCCAGCGCTTGGCAACGTTTCGCTAATTGATGGGTAGCATCACCTAGCGCTCTTACATTCGCTTGAACACGAGGAAACCGCTCACATGAACGTGCAAAAAATGACCGACCTGCCCCTGGAAGGGCAGCGCGTGCTGATTCGTGAAGACCTGAACGTGCCGATCAAAAACGGCCGTGTTTCCAGCGATGCCCGCCTTCGCGCCGCACTGCCGACTATTCAAGTGGCAGCCAAGGCGGGAGCCAAAGTGATGCTCATGAGCCATCTGGGCCGCCCCACGGAAGGCGAGCCTGCTGAGGAGTTCTCCTTAGCTCCCGTGGCCGAGCACCTTAGCGAGCTGCTGGGTAGCCCCGTCAAACTGGTCGACGATTACCTCGACACCGCGCCCACGCTCAGCAATGGCGACGTGGTGCTGCTTGAGAACGTGCGCTTCAATAACGGCGAGAAGAAAGACGACGAACCGCTGGCCAAGCAGTACGCCGCGCTGTGCGATATCTTCGTGATGGACGCCTTCGGCACCGCCCACCGCGCTCAAGCGTCCACCCACGGCGTGGCCCGCTTTGCGCCCACCGCCTGTGCAGGCCCGCTGCTGGCCCAGGAGCTGGACGCACTGGAGAAAGCCTTAGCGACCCCGGCGCGACCCATGGCGGCGATTGTGGGCGGCTCCAAGGTCTCTACGAAGCTCGACGTATTGACCGCCCTCTCCGACAAGTGCGACCAGCTTATCGTCGGCGGCGGGATCGCCAACACCTTTATCGCGGCGGCAGGCTATAATGTGGGCAAATCGCTCTACGAAGCCGACCTGATCGGTCAAGCCAAAGCGCTAATGGAGAAAGTCTCTATTCCGCTGCCCACTGACGTCGTTGTGGCCACGGAGTTCTCTGAATCCGCAGAAGCGGTAGTCAAACCGGTGGACCAGGTCGCTGATAACGAGATGATTTTGGATATTGGCCCGGACACCGCGGCCCACTTGGCCAGCCTGCTCAAAGATGCCGGCACTATCTTGTGGAACGGCCCCGTGGGCGTTTTCGAGATCGATCAATTTGGCAAAGGCACCGAAGTACTCTCTCTTGCCATTGCCGAAAGTAGCGCGTTTTCGATTGCTGGCGGTGGCGACACCCTGGCCGCTATCGACAAGTACGCCATTGCCGACCGTGTTTCCTATATCTCTACCGGCGGCGGCGCGTTCCTAGAGTACGTCGAGGGCAAACAGCTACCGGCGGTAGCCGCATTAGAAGCCGCAGCAAAGCGCGGCTGAACCATCACGCTGACACTGCACGCTCACTGCACCCGTTCACACTGACAACCTACAAGGTGACCCCATGGCTTTAATTAGCATGCGCCAGATGCTCGACCACGCCGCCGAATACGGCTACGGCATCCCCGCGTTCAACGTCAACAACCTCGAGCAGATGCGGGCCATCATGGAAGCCGCCGATGCCACCGACTCTCCGGTGATCGTGCAGGCCTCCGCTGGCGCGCGCAAATACGCAGGCGCCCCTTTCCTGCGCCACTTGATTTTGGCGGCGGTAGAAGAGTTTCCGCATATTCCGGTAGTGATGCACCAGGATCACGGCACCAGCCCCGCCGTGTGCCAGCGCTCTATCCAGCTCGGTTTCTCCTCCGTCATGATGGACGGCTCGCTGGGTGAAGATGGCAAAACGCCGATGGATTACGACTACAACGTTGACGTCACTCGTCGCGCAGTAGAAATGGCCCACGCCTGTGGTGTATCGGTTGAAGGCGAGCTGGGCTGCCTAGGTAGCCTGGAAACCGGCATGGCCGGTGAAGAGGACGGCATTGGTGCCGAAGGCAAGCTGGACATGGAACAGCTGTTGACCGATCCCGAAGAAGCCGCCGCGTTCGTCAAAGCGACTCAGGTCGACGCGCTGGCGATTGCCATCGGCACCAGCCACGGCGCATACAAGTTCACCAAGCCGCCGACCGGCGACACGCTCTCTATTCAGCGTATCAAAGAGATCCACGCGCGCATCCCGGACACCCACTTGGTCATGCACGGCTCCTCTTCCGTGCCGCAGGAGTGGCTTGAAGTCATCAACCGCTACGGCGGTCAAATTCCGGAAACCTACGGCGTACCGGTCGAGGAAATCGTCGAAGGCATCAAACACGGCGTGCGCAAGGTGAACATCGACACCGACCTGCGCCTAGCGTCCACCGGTGCCGTGCGTCGTTTTATGGCAGAGAACCCGTCTGAATTTGATCCGCGCAAATTCTTAAAAGAAACGGTCACCGCCATGCGCGATCTGTGTATTGCCCGCTACGAAGCCTTTGGTACTGCTGGCAACGCGAGCAAAATCAAGCCGATCAGCCTGGAAGCGATGTTCCAGCGCTACGAGCGCGGCGAGCTGGCTCCTAAAATTAAGTAAGCAGCTAAGCAATTAGCGACGCTAAGGCGGCCTTCGGGCCGCCTTTTTTGTTGCAATGCAGCACAAATAGGCTATTACTAGAGAGCACCACCCCACATTTCTTCACCAGGCAGCCCTCACTATGAAGCACTCCTCAATGCCCCTGTTTACTCCGCCCACCGCCATGTTCGATGTGTGGAAGGTCGGCATGATGGGGATGGAACTATGGAGTTCGTCGCTATCCACGATCGCCATGCGCCAACAGCTATGGCAAACCCAGCCCTTTTTTAGCCCCGCCATGATGCGTGAAAACCAGCGCATGGTGACCGAAAAGATCGAGGCCAGCATGGAAGCTGGCCTCGTGATGCAAAAAGCATTTTTCAGCGCGATGAGCGGTCAATACGCCCCCTGGTGGATTACCAGCCAGAAAGCGATGAAACCTTATCATCAACGTAGTAGCGCCAACTCACGACGCCTCTCCCGCTAACGGCACACTCACTCGTTATCGTCGTTACTCTGCTCGTCCTCGCCGTTTTCAATGGCATCTTCGGCGCTACCGGTACCACCGGTGCCGCCTTCGGTGTTGTCGCTATCGTCACCACCGTTGTCGGTGTTTTCTTCCGTCTCGTCAGCCGTGGCCATATCGGCGGTCGACTCGTCACGCTGAACGGCCCCGGCCTTGATGCCGTACTTCTCCTCCAGCGCCGCATCATCCAGCGCTTGGTGCTGCTCGCTATCGGCATCGGCTTCAGGCTCTGCCAACACGCTACCTGCAGAAGCCATCAGCGCGGTGCCCACGACCAATGAGAGGAACCAAGGGGTGAATCGCATATACATCTCCATTTTATGGTTATCGCGGCGTCGCCTACCTACTATAGCCGGTCTCTCGATGATTCACATAGATTGCCTTGAAAACCGGGCAGTTAACCGAGGGTAGCGAGCGCTCAGCGGCATGGTCGCGCAGCTTCACTGTAAAAAATTATAAAACAGTGTTCACAAAGCCAGAAAAATCTCGTTCAATAGTCGTCTAGTCGGCTTAAATTAACGCGAGTAGCGCTTGTCACGCTGCAAGGAACTCCCATGCCGCTCCCACTTCTGCTGTTTGATTGTGATGGCACCCTCGTCGATAGCGAACCCCTACTGGCCGAAGAGATGGCTCGCGGCCTAAATACGGTCGGTCTCCCCTTTGCTTCTTCCGATTATCTTGGCGAGTTTCGGGGGGCCCGCTTCCGACGTATCGTGGCAGAACTGCAAACCCGCTATGGCGAGGTTGATGCCGAGCGCTTGAACCGCATGGAACAGGCCATGCGCGCCAAACTGGCGGAGCGCCTCGCCAATGAGCTCACCACCATTCCCGGCGCGCGTGAGTCGCTCGATGCACTGGCCCACTACCCTAGCGCCGTGGTCTCCAATGGGCCTGAAACCAAGATTCGTACCGCTCTAAAGGCGACCGGTCTCAGCGACTATTTCGGTCATCGGCTGTTTAGTGGCTATACCGCTAACTGTTGGAAGCCGGAGCCCTGTTTACATCTGCACGCAGCCAGTATCATGGGGTTTGCGGCGAAGGACTGCATTGCCATCGACGATGCGCTGGTCGGTGTTCACGCGGCGCTGCAAGCAGGCATGACCGTGATCCATCTGAATCGCTTTCCCGATGCCGAAGCAACGCCGGAAGGCGCTATCATGATGAGTAACATGTATCAGCTGCCTGCCGTTGTCGAGCAACTGACCCACGAGCGATGGCAGGCCGCAATGCCTCATCACTCAACAGAGAAATAGTATGGCTTCATTACGTGATCAGCTAAGTGGCCTCGTTTACTCCACCGAGCATGGCAAAACGTGCCCTGACTGCAGAGCCCCCATCGACGACTGCCGCTGTGAGGACACCAGCGAGCAAGCGCGGCTTGCCGAATTGGATGGGATCGTCCGTATCCGCCGTGAGACCAGCGGTCGTAAAGGCAAGGGAGTCACGACCATCAGCGGCGTGCCGCTCCCCCAAGGGGAGCTCAAGGCACTGGCCAAAACACTCAAACAGCGCTGCGGCACCGGCGGCGCCGTTAAAGAGGGTGTGATAGAAATCCAGGGCGACCATCGCGAAACACTGCGCGATGCCTTAACCTCAATGGGTTATCAGGTGAAATTGGCGGGCGGTTGAAGCGGACAACGCACATCCCCGGCTCATGGCGAAAGGGCAAGGCACGATAATGGTTTGGTTGGAATACCTGCTACCGCTCATCTTCTTGTTTCCCATGGCAGCGATGGGCGGCATCGTATTAGCCTTGCGTAGTCTTCACGATGCCCGCGTTCACTCACCCTTCGATGCGCCGCTCCGCGAGCCGGGGCAGGCGCTTCGCCATCGACTCGATCAAGCGTTTTCAAGCCTGTTTCTTAACGGCACTTTAGGGCCTCTGGTCAGCCTTGCGCCGCTGGTCTACGGCATGGGACGAATGCTCTTCGTCGATAAACAGGACTGGGTCGAGTGGGCGCTGTATGGCCTGCTGAGCACGCTCTTGGTGCTGGCGTTTTCGCTGCTGTTGGTGCGTGACTATCAGCGCATCCGCCGCTTGAAGCTGGGGCTTGCCTGCGAACTTGCCGTAGGCCAAGAGCTGGAACGTCTGGTTCGCCCTGAAGCGCACCCCTATTACGTGTTTCATGACGTCCCTACGGATAGCTTCACCATTGACCATGTGGTGGTCACCCCTCACGGCGTATTCGTCGTGGAAACCCGCGCCAGGGCACTGGCCATTGGTAGCAATGGCAAAGAGTTGAACTGCGTAGCGGTAGAGCGTGAGCGGCTGCGCTTCCCGCACTGGCAGGAGCGGCGGCCGCTGCACAAAACGCGCCAGGGTGTCAGCTGGCTGAGCCAGTGGTTAGAGCGCCGCTGCGGTGTACCGGTACCGGTGAAAGGGGTCCTGGTTTTGCCCGGCTGGGAAATCGACACCAGCGAAGCCTCGCCGGATATTCTCGTGGTCAGCGGCGAACAGCTGGCCAAGCAGCTGACCGACATCACGCCAGGACAGCTAAGCGATGCCATTCATGACAAGGTCATTCATGTTTTGCTAGAGCGGGCACGGTTGATGGAGCTCAAGCACCTCCGTCAACCATCTGTCTAATGCCTCATTTAGTCGCCGCGTAACCGCCCGCCCATCTCTTGGGCAAGATCGACCGCGTAGTGGTCGGTCATCCCGCCAATGAAGTCCAGCATGCGCCGGTAGCTGTCATAAAGTGTCCATGAGGGGAGTGGCGTGTTCTCGCCTATCAACGCCAAAACCCGCTGATGCTTGAACGAGCTTTGCCCGGTGTGGTGCAGCTCATGAGCGGCACCGATGAAGGCTTCTAACAGGATACCCAGCGTGGTGTAGGCACCAATCTCCAGCTTCGCCTTGCGCTCATTCTGAAAAATGCGCTCACGAGCCAGCTGCTTGGCGGACTGCACTCCCCAGCCTAAATCCGGGTGACACAGCTCCAACAAATCCTCGCTGAGAGTACCGCTGAGCAGCGCCTGCTCATGCTGTACAAAGACAGCCCCCACATCGTTGACAGCACGCTCCATGGCGGCGCCTCTGAGTAGAGCGATACGGCGGCGTTGCGAGACATTTCTACGCTGCATCTCGGCATACTCGGGAGGAAACTCACCGGCGATTTGACGCAGAATCTCGACCACTTCCTCGTAGCGCAGAATGCCCATCTCCAGACCATCTTCAAGGTCTAGCAAGGCGTAGCAAATATCATCTGCCGCTTCGACAAGCCAAGCCAACGGGTGGCGACACCAGCGCTGCTCCCCTTGGGGAAGTAGCCCAACCGCATCTGCTACCTCTTTTAACAGCGCCTGCTCTGACTGGTAGCAGCCAAACTTACCCGCACGACCGCTATAGCGTACCGTCCATGGGTATTTCAGCAGCGTGCCGAGCGTAGCCGCCGATAAGCGCATGCCACCGTTGAACTGGTTGTACTCGATCTGGGTGATGACGCGGAAGCCCTGCGCGTTGCCTTCATAGGTCAACAGGTCGTCTCGCTCGGCATCGGACAAGCCATCCAGCAGGCCACTTCCCTGGGCACGACGAAACCAGTCGCGTATCGCGTACTCACCGGCGTGACCAAAGGGCGGGTTACCGATGTCATGGCCCAGACACGCCGTTTGCACAATAACGCCCAAATCAGCGGGGGTAATCCAGTCAGGGAGGCGGTCACGCAGCAGCTCGCCCACAATCATCCCAAGCGAACGGCCGACGCAGCCAACTTCGAGAGAGTGGGTCAAGCGGGTGTGAATGTGGTCGTTTTCCGTCAGAGGGTGCACTTGGGTTTTACGCCCCAAGCGTCGGAAAGAGCCGGAAAAGACAATGCGATCATGATCTTTATGAAAGGGACTACGCCCAATTTCCCGGGTGCTGTCCGTTCGTTTATCGTGAAGGCGTCGTGGGGAAAGTAACTGATCCCATTGCATTTGTGTCATAGCGCTCCTCCTTGGAGTGCACATTCTGACATAAAAATGCTGACATAAAACGACGGGATCGACGGGCAAACAAAAAACCCAGCCGTTTGGCTGGGTTCTTTGCGGTATAAGTGCCTGACGATGACCTACTCTCGCATGGGGAGACCCCACACTACCATCGGCGCTAAGCGGTTTCACTTCTGAGTTCGGCAAGGG
>Ga0208794_1000348_pt1 | contig 32582 bp, 25 predicted proteins | sample 32_taG_FD_184106 | JGI IMG/M metagenome (GOLD analysis project Ga0208794, IMG submission 184106) | Marine viral communities from the Gulf of Mexico - 32_GoM_OMZ_CsCl metaG (SPAdes) (version 2) | ecosystem: Environmental > Aquatic > Marine > Oceanic | place: Atlantic Ocean: Gulf of Mexico... | reverse complement strand
GATGGTGGCCGTCGGCCTCTACATCCGGCTCAGCATCGAGGAGACGCCCGTCTTCCGGGCCGAGCAGGACGCCACCGACGTCACCGCCCGACGGTCGTTGCCGTTCGTCGACGTCGTGCGCACGCAGCCCCGCGAGATCCTGCTCTCGGCGGGCCTGATGAGCGTCCTCTTCGGCTTCTTCTACATGGGAACGGCGTACCTGACGGCGTACGGGACCAACCCCGAGGGCCCCGCGCTGGAGCGTCAGTTCGTGCTGTCGGTCGGCATCGTCGCGGCCCTCTGCCTCGGTCTGGCGACCCTCGCCGGCGGTGTGTGGTCGGACCGGGTCGGCCGACGACCGGTCATCCTCACCTCGGGTGCGGCCGCCCTCGTCTGGGCGCTCGTGCTCTTCCCCCTGGTCGACACCGGCTCGTCGTTCGCCTTCGCCGTCGGCCTCGTGGTCACCCTGTCGATCTTCGGGCTCGCGTTCGGCCCCGTGGGCGCCTACCTGCCCGAGCTCTTCGAGACGCGCTTCCGCTACACCGGCGCCGGCGCGGGCTACAACCTCGGCGGCGTGATCGGTGGCGCGGTGCCCCCGCTGCTCGCTCCCGGCCTGGCCGCCGACCACGGCAGCATCGCCATCGGGGTCATGCTCGCGGTCCTCGCCCTCGTCAGCATCGGCTCGACGCTCGCCCTGAGCGGGCGCACTCGAATGGTCACGAGTGTGAGCTGACTTCCTGAACCGGGTCCGCCATGCGCTACCCGGACGCGTCGAGGCGACTACCGGTGTCGTACCGAGCCTGTAGTCGCCTCGACGCCATCGGACGAATCTGCCCGACGCGTCTCACGCAGCGCCACGGACTGAAGAGCCGGGCGGGGCCCCGAACAGCGCCGGCGCCGCTGCCTCGGCCTAGTCTGATCGGCGCCTGCCAATGCAGCAGCGGCGCGCCAAAGCCGCGCTTGGCGGCGCGCCCGGCGGCGCGCTCGGCCCTCGCGGTCTCACGACGCAGCCGACCGGGCGACGGCACGGATTGTCCTGACGCATAACTCGGGATCGTCGATCATCGGAACGTGGCCCACGTCGTTCAACTCGATGTGGTCGGCCGATGGAAGCAGGCGTCGTGCCGTCACTGCGTTCACGCCCGGAGGGAAAATTCGGTCCCGTGATGACCACGCGACCGTGATCGGACACGGGGCAGGGTCAAGGGCCTCGAGCCTTTCCGTCGTGCCCAGGAGATCCGGGGCGGCAGCACACCCTGCGAGGTCGCGGGCGATCTCGACCGCCTGCGTGGCCGACAGTCGATCCCCGTGCTCCGCCCCATCGCGAAACGCTGCCCTGCGAAGTCGCGCCGATCGCATCGCCAGGGGAAGTGCGGGGCCCAGCGCGCGGGCCAAAGCCCGGCTTCGGCGGATCGTCGTCGTCGCGTGGGTCTCATCAGCGGCCCCCGGAGTCCAGCAGCCCGCCGGCGAGAGGGCGCATACGCTCAGTGCCCTTTGCCTTCGTGCCAGCTCGATGGCGATCCAGCCGCCCATCGAGTTGCCCGCGATGTGCGTGCGTTCCAGTCCGGCGTCGTCCAGCAGGGCCTCGACATCGTCGACCAAGGCTGCGATGGTGGCGCGCCCCACCTGAGCTTGACCTCCGCGATGACCTCTCAACGTCGGCACGACGAGGTCGAACTCGGCACGGAGACCTGAGACCACCTGAGCCCATATCGCGGCCGAGTTGGTCACCCCGTGCAGGAGAAGCAGCGGGGGGCGTGGGGTCATAGCGAACTCCAGTGGTCGTAGTGGACGATCTAGCTGGCGGCACTGGGCTTCATCGCGGCGTTCGAGACGACAGTGATGGCATCTTGCGCCCCAGCCTCATCCCCGTCCACCTGCGGACCACAAGCACGGGGCCGGGCTCACGGGTGTAGCGCTGCGAACTCCTCGTCAATGAGGTCCCAACAGGAATCCCTGCGGCGCCAACGGACCCGTCACGCGCGCTAGCTCGGCACTCCGACCCGTACTCGAGGTGCCGCGCCCCCGGCCCGCCCCCGCGGCGGAGGCCACCGGACTCGCGGTCAGCTCAGTGGCCCGCGTGCGTTGGAGCCCTGTACCAATGTGAGACAGCCCCAGAAGCGTCGCCATTGCCATGGTTGAAGCGATTGGACCCCTGTCGGCATCCGATCCCGGACAACCTGCCAGCCACGGCGAGATCTGCGGGATCAGTGACGGCTCCGCCGCAGGTGACCCACTACGCGCCCGCGGTCACCCTGAGCGGATCAGTCCAATACCCAACCGTTGGTCGCGCAGGCGATAGGGAGAGACACCGTGAAGCCGACATACCACGTCGACAGGACGCCTGCAGCCCAGGTCTGGTTGTGACACCTCGACGGCCCAGTGGCGGTGCGTCAGTCATCGGTGTCGGATTTTCTGGTCCCCGTGCGCCCTCACTCCCGAGGCATCGGATGCGCCGGTACCTCACCGGCGCTGAGAAGTCCTGGTTGCCTCGCCGTCCACGACGGTCGTGGTGGACCCCCCGGCTCCCATACGCGTCGTCGCTGCCACGGCCACCAAGGCCGCAACCAGCGGAAGCGAGAGCGCCGAACGCAGGCTCACGTGCTCGCCGAGCAGCCCCAGCACCGGGGGGCCTACTAAGAACGCGACGTAGCCGGCTGTCGCCACTAGCGACACCTGTGCTGCGGAGTCCTCGCCGGAGTCGGCGGCCGCCGACAGCACCAGCGGGAACCCCAAGGCGACCCCGAGGGCCCACACCACCGCACCTGCGACGGCGACCACGGGCTGCTCCGCCAACGAAACCATCGCGAGTCCCGCCGCCGCGAACGCTGCGCTCGCTCGGAGCATGTTCGTGCGACCGAACCGACCGACCAGCTGGCCTCCCGCCAGCCGCACGGCCGCCATGATACCGACGAACCCCGCATAGATGGCCGAGCCGGACGTCGCGGCGAAGCCATGCCCGTCAACCATCAGCAGTGGAAGCCAGTCGTTGGCTGTGCCCTCAGCCAGCGCCATCGCGAGGACCGTTGCCACAGCGAGTGCCGTTCCCGGTCCGCGGAGCAGCTGCCTCACGTTGGGACGCTCCCTGGCGGCCCGGTCGCCTGTGCGGTCCGCCCGCCCGGTGACGGGTGACACGGAACCGATCGCGACCACGAGGAGCACCGACGAGATCGCGGCGACGGCGCCGAGATGGATGGCGACCGGCATCTCCGTGCCCGAGAAGCCGATGCCGGCGACGGCACCAGCGAAGGCGCCCACGCTGAAGAAGCCGTGGAGCAGCGGCAGCAACGGGCGTCCGAGGTCCTGCTCGACGACGGCGCCCTCGATGTTCAGCGCAACCTCCGCCGAACCCATTCCGAGGCCGAAGAGGAACAGGCCGGCGGCGACCAGTAGGGCCGTAGCAACCGCTGAACCGCCCCCGATCACCGCTAGGCCGACCACGATGAGCACACTGGAACCGGCGATCACGGTGCGCGCGCCGGCGCGCCGCACCAACGCCGCCGAGAGCAGGATTCCGACCATGGAGCCGCCGGAGAGCCCGAACAGAATCCAGCCCATCTCGGCGGTCGAGGCGTCGAGGGCGTCGCGAATAGACGGTGTCCTCGACACCCACGACGCGATGCCCAGGCCCGGGATGAAGAACAGGGCAGCAAGGCGGATTCTGCGTGCTTCGACGTCCATTCGGCTCCCAAGATGTGTCGTCCAGACGGCGCTCTGCACGTATGTCAGCGTCCGCCGTCGCGCGGTTCGCCCATGGCGTTGTGTCCGGCGCGCGGTTGCGGCTGGAACCTGAACGATCTGAGCGCCTCAGTCGCTCACGGCCTTCGGTGCGCGCATTCGGGGCCGACGTTGCGAGGGAAGCTCCCCTCCCCACACCCCGAACTGCTCCCCCGAAGACACCGCCAGGTCAGCGCAGCGCCGACGCACCCGGCAGCGTCCGCAGACCGCCTGCGCCTCGAAGATCTGCGCCACGTAGCGGCGCTTCTCGCTGGGTGGGAAGAACAGGTCCGGATCCTCGTCCAGACATGCCGCGAACGTCCTCCACTCACCTGGCGGAATGGGTCCCCTCATCTGGCTACCTCAAGACCACGGGGAGCTTCTCGAACGCCACGAGGCGGTCGGTGCGGACCTCGACGGGGTCGCCGGCGATCTCGACGGAATCGAACTTCTCGGCGAGCACCTCGAGGATGACCTTCGTCTCGGCGCGGCCCAAGAGCTGGCCCGCGCAAGCGTGGGTGCCGAGGCCGAAGGTGAGGTTGCGGCTGGCCTCGGGAGGGCGCGCGTAGTCGAAGGTGTTGGGGTCGGCGAACACGGCCGGGTCACGATTAGCAGCACCGATGGGGAACTTGACCGTGGAGCCGGCCGGGATGCTCACCCCGTCGATGACGAGGTCCTCGGTGGGGAAGCGGGTGATGATCAGCTCCACCGGGTTCAGTCGGGCGATCTCGTTGACGACCGCGTCGCGGATCTCGGGGCGCTCACGGTAGGCGCGCATGACGTCGGGTCGCTCCGCGAAGAGCTTGAAGCCGGCCCCGATCAGGTAGGCGGGGTTCGGGCCGCCCGACATGTAGAGGACGACGGTGGTCTCGAGAATCTCGCGCCACGTCAGCTCCCCCCGTGCATGGGCGGCGATGAACTCGTCGACCAGCCCGGTGCCGGGGTGGTCCATCTTCTTCGTGACCTCTCGCTCGGTCTGCTCGAAGAGGAACTTCAGGCCGGCGATCGACTTCTCGCGGGTGCCCTCGACCGGGGCGGTGGCATTGATGAGCATGGCGTCCCACAGGGCCCAGAACATGCCCTCGACGTCACCCTCCGGCATGTCCAGCACTCGGCACATCACTGAGTGGGTGGGGGCGACTCCCAAGTCGAAGTGGCCGTCGACGACCTTGCCGGGTTCGACGGCGTCGAACGCGGCGGTAGCGAACTCACGTGTCAGCTCGGCCCACTGGGCCACGAGCTTGGGTGAGAACCAGCGGTTGGTGAGCCGACGCATGCGGGTGTGCTCCGGCGGATCCTTCGACAGGACCGTGTTGGCGAACGCCTCCCATGGGTGCGGCTCGCCGCCCGGGGGCTCCGCGATGCGCATGCACGGCAGCTTGGCGAAGTGCATCGTGTCGGCGTGGCCGAGCACGACGTAGGTGTCCTCGGCGATCCGGTGCACCGATCCCAGTGCGCGTGCCCGCTCGTAGTACGGGTAAGGGTCAGCGCGGAACTCGGCTTCGTTCCATGGGAACAGGGTGGGCGGGTCGGGGTGCAGTGCGGTCATCGGGCAGCTCCTCGTCGAAGAATGGCGGTGGATGTCAGGCCGGAACCAGTTCGGTCAGCTCGACAGCCCAGGCTGCGCCGGCTGCCGCGGGATCGGTGGCGGCGGCGGCGTCGTGGCGGCCGGTCGGGCCCAGTTGGCGGGCGCCGCGTTCGAGCAGCGCCGCGCTCAGGATGTCGATGGCGTTGTTGAACGTCTCGTAGGTGCTGTCGCCGAGCCCGAACGCGGCGAACTCCAGGCCGCTGAGGTCGGGCGCTGCGGCGACCAGGGCGTCGTAGAACGGTGCGGCGCTCTCGGGTAGCCCGCCTTCTCCGTAGGTCGACGTCACGACGATCGCTCGGTCCAGCTGGGCGAAGTCCTCGACCGCGATGTCGCACAGCTCTGCCGTCGTCGCGTCCAGTCCGCGTGCGGAGAGAGCCTCGGCGATGTCGTCGGCGACCATCTCGGCGTTGCCGGACTCGGTGCCGTAGAAGATGTGGATGGTCGTCATGGAGTGGCTCCTGGGTCGGTAGGCGGGACGGGGGCGGCAAGGGAGGCCGCGAGCAGTTCGTCTCGGGAAGTGAACTTGGTGCGGCACCGCCCGGGGCGCGCCCGCTCGACCTCGGCGGCGTCGATGCGGGTCCAGTCGTCGAAAGCGACGTGGCGGCGAGTCAGCGCGCGGCGTAGGGCCGCCACGCCTGGACGGGCGGCGCCGCCTTCGGCGCTGAGTTGTTGTGCGATGGCGCCGGCGACGGTGACGGCCAGCTTGCGGTTCTCGGCGAGGTTGCCCAACCGGCCGCTGGCGTGGCCACCGACGCCGAACAGCCGACTCCTGTCACCTTCGGCCAGGTCGTGGTGCCCCGGTTGGGGGGTGTGGAGGAAACCCACGGCCGAGATGACGGAGTCGACGAGCAGGTCGACGGCCAGGTCCGGTCGCACCGACGAGGTTGTCTGCAGCCGCACTCTCGACCCCTCAGGGTGCAGTGAGGCCAGCGCCTGGTGGAAGCGGACGTCCACGCGCGTGACCGGTGAGGTGGTCGAGGCATCGACCAGCTCGCCGTCGATGACCATCTCGACGCTCGCGACGGCGCCGAGCTCGCGCAGCATCGATGGGTCCCACTTGGCGTCGTCGGCGCTGCTGCGCCCCAGGACGTGGATGGCGCGGATCGGGCGAGGGCGCAACGCTGCAAGTGCGTCGTCGTCGATGTCGGAGGAGTCGAGCTCGGTCTCGGACTTCGCGAGGAGCCGGGCGACGTCGACTGCGACGTTGCCGGTGCCGATCAGGGCGATCTCCTCACCCAGGTCCCTCAAGGTCGCGCCATCGGAACGTAGCTGGGAGTCGGGGTCGGAGTTGAGGCACCTCAGCAGCGCGCCTGCCCCGATGACGTCCACGTCGTGGGTGACGTCGAGTCCGCGGTCGACCGACATGCCCGTAGCGAGCACCACCGCATCGAAGGTCGCGAGCAGCTGGTCGATCGTGACGTCGCGTCCGACTTCGACGTCTCCGAAGAAGTGGACGTCAGGCTGGCGAAAGAGACGGTCGAACTGTTGCTGGACCGTCTTGGCTCCCTGGTGATCGGGCGCAATCCCGTGGCGCACCAGGCCGAAGGGTGTGGGCAGTGTGTCCAAGAGCGCCACCTCGACGCCGGGGACCTTCTTGCGCAGCTGCAGTGCTAGGAAGCACCCCGACGGTCCCGCCCCCACGATGGCGACACGTGGGGGGCCTCCCGTCTGCTGGTTGGCGTGTGTGGTCATCGGGGACCTCCTTTCGCACTGAACCTAACTAATGATTGTTAGCCCTGTGTAAACAATGGGCAGGATGCTGGCGCAGACACGTGCCCCGACTCGGGCGGCGCCGGATTGTTCTGCCGAGGGGCCTACGTTCGAGCCCGGCGGTGGAATCGATGTGCTCGATCAGGCGACGACGTTGCGCAGGGCGCCGACGCGCTCGACCTCAACGGTGACGACGTCGCCAGCCTGGAGCCACAGCGGGGGCTGACGCTTCGCCCCGATGCCCTCGGGGGTCCCCGTGGCGATGACGTCGCCGGGCTGCAGAGTGAGGAACTGGCTGATGTACGACACGACCCGCGCGACCGAGAAGATCATGTTGCGGGTGTTGGAGGACTGGACCACGTTGTCGTTGACCGTGGTGCGGATGTCCAGCGACTGAGGATCCCCCACCTCGTCGAGAGTCACCAGCTCCGGCCCCACGGGAGTCGAGCCGTCGACCGCCTTGCCCGGCAGCCATTGCGTGCCGCGGTACTGCAGGTCGCGGGCGGTGATGTCGTTGAGGACGGTGAGACCCGCCACGTGCCCCAGAGCGTCGGCCTCGCTGACCCGCCGTGCCGAGGAGCCCATGACGACAGCGACCTCACCTTCGAAGTCGAGGTTCGCAGTGACGTCGAGGCACGCGATCGACTCGTGCGCGCCGATGAGGCTGCTGGCGAACTTCGAGAAGATGTCGGGGTGGCTGGGCAGTTGGCGACCCGTCTCCCCGACGTGGTCGGCGTAGTTGAGGCCGACGCAGAGCACCTTGCGCGGATTCGTGACCGGCGGGCCGAGCCGCAGTTCGCCCAGCGCGCCAACCGCCGCCACGTCGCCCAACGGGGCCGCGAGCAGCGCGGCAGACACGTGAGCGAGGCGAGCGCCGTACTGGTCGAGGAAGTCCCTGGTCGAGCCGACTGCCTCGGCAGGGAGCCCGGCCGCCCGCAGGGCGTCGGCGAGCGGAACGACCCGCTCGCCCAGGACGAGGCCGGGGCGCCAGCCGTCGGGCGTGGCATAGGTAGCGATACGCAAGGGAGATCTCCTAGTGGTGGTACCCGGTCCGGCGGCGCGGGGTCGCTGCGCCGCCGGACCGAGGCGGAAGGGAGCCGTGGGCCGGCTCAGCTCAGTCGGATCAGCTTCTTGTTCGCGAACTCGTCGAGCCCCAGGCGGCCGAGCTCGCGGCCGATGCCGGACGCCTTGACGCCGCCGAACGGCAGGTTCGGCTGGCTGCGGATGAGGGTGTTGAGCCCGACCATGCCGACCTCGAGCCGATCGGCGACCTCGGCGGCCAGTTCTGCGTTCTGGGTGAAGACGGCCGAGCCGAGCCCGAAGCGGGAGTCGTTCGCCAGCGCCACGGCCTCCTCCACGGAACCCACCTTGTAGAGCACCGCGACCGGGCCGAAGAGCTCCTCGGTGTGGGCGCGCATGTCGGGGGTGATGCCGGAGATGACCGTTGCCGGGTAGTACGAGCCGGGGCCTTCCGGCACCTCGCCACCGACGTGGAGAACGGCACCCTTCGCGAGAGCGTCATCGACCTGCTCGGCGATCTCGGCGCGGCCCGCCTCGGACGCCATCGGGCCCAGGCGCGTCTCCTCGGCCAGCGGGTCACCGGCGGTCCAGCCGCGGGCCCGGTCGACGAACGCGGGCACGAACTCGTCCCAGACGTCCTCGTGGATGATCATGCGCTTCGACGAGGTGCAGGACTGGCCGGCGTTGAGGAACCGACCGGTCTCGGCGAAACCGAGCGCGGTCGGCAGGTCCGCGTCTGCGAGGACGATGAACGGGTCAGAACCCCCCAGCTCGAGCACGCACTTCTTCAGGTGCCGGCCGGCCTGCTCGGCCACCGTGCGCCCGGCCTCCTCGGATCCCGTGAGGGAGACGCCGCACAGCCGCGGGTCCGCGATGAGGGCGGCGACCTGGCCGGAGCCGATGACGAGGTTCTCGTACACGCCCTCGGGCGCGGCGGCCGCCTGGATGATCTCGTCGATCAGGATCGCCGTGCGGGTGCAGGAGCGGGCGTGCTTGAGCAGCACAGTGTTGCCGAGGAGCAGGTTGGGAGCGACGAACCGCGCCACCTGGTATAGGGGAAAGTTCCACGGCATGATGCCGAGTACGGGCCCGGTCGGGCTGGTGCGAACGACCGCACGGCCACCGCCGGCCACCTCCAGCTCCTCGTCGCGCAGCAGGTCGGGGCCCTGGGCCGCGTAGTAGTCGAAGATCGACGCGGACAGCTCGATCTCCCCCTGCGCCTGCGTCACCGGCTTGCCCATCTCGAGGGCGATCGACTTCGCGAGCTCGTCCTTGCGCTCGCGGTGGAGCTCAGCGATGCGCGTCAGGACGGCGGCGCGCTCGGCGAGCGGCTGGGTGGACCAGTCCGTGTACGCCTTCGCGGCGCGGCCGAGTGCGGCAGCGGCCTCGGCGTCCGAGATCGGTGTGTACTCGGCGAGCGACTCGCCCGAGCGGGGGTTGGTGGTGGTGTAGGTCGACATGCGTGGGTCTCCAGACTCGCAGGTGGTCAGACGTTCGAGGGGATTCGGATCTCGTAGCTCGGGTAGCCCTCGGCTGCCTCGGCGCCCGAGATCTGCAGGTACTTGTCGAGGCCGCCGACATAGAAGTTGGCCGTCCTCGTCTTGCGCTTGCCCGGGATGTTGTTGCCGAAGATCCACGAACCGGTCTCGAGGAACAGCGAGCCGTCCAGCTCGTCGAGGCAGCGCTGCAGCCAGGACTCCTCCGCCTCGGCGCGCAGCTCCAGGGTCGCGCCCGGCTGGTCAGCCAGCGGCGCGATGGCCTGAGCGATCCACTTGGCCTGCACGCCGATGGCCGCGGGGTTGTTGACGAACGGTCCGTTCGGTCCCAGGACCATGAACAGGTTGGGGAAGCCACTGACCGTGACGCCGAGGTGGCTGCGAGGCGCGTCGCTCCAGTGGTCGGCAAGCGTCTGGCCGTCGCGCCCCTTGATGTCCATCTCGCGGTAGCTGCCCTCGACGGCGTCAAACCCGGTCGCCAGGACCAGCAGGTCGAAGTCGTGCTGCACGCCGTCGGTGGTGACCAGCCCGGTCTCGTTGAAAGCCTGGATCGGGGTCTCGCGGGTGCTGACGAGGGTGACGTTGGGCTGGTTGAACATCTCGAAGTAGCCCGAGTCGCAGATCGGGCGCCGGGCGAACAACTCATCTGGTGTCAGGCGCCGGGCGGTGTCGGGGTCCCGAACGATCTGCTTGATCTTGCGCTTGATGAAGTCTGCGGCGAGCTCGTTGGAGGCGCGATCAGCGGTGACGTCCGCGAACGTCTCCGTGGCGAAGGTGTAGTTACCACCCTTCTGCCAGGCCCACTCAAAGATGGCCTCGCGCTCCTCCGCGCTGACGTCCGACATGCGGCGGGTGGTCTCGTCGACGCCGAAGCCGATCTTGGAGGTCGTGAACTCCTGCCACCGCTCCTCGCAGGTCGCCTTGAAGTGGGCCAGCTCCTCATCGCTCCACTCCCGGTTGCCAGCAGGCACCGTGTACTGCGGGGTCCGCTGGAAGGAGGTCAGGTGCGCCACCGTCTTGGCTGCCTCGGTCATGAACTGCACCCCGGTCGACCCGTTGCCGATGACCGCGATGCGCTTGCCGGCGATGTCGAGGTCCTCCGGCCACGCCGCGGTGTGCACGACCTGGCCCTCGAACGACTCGATACCCGGGAAGTCGGGGACGTTGAGCCGCGACAGCAGCCCTGCGGCGGTGACGAGGAAGCGAGCCGTGAACTCGCCACGGTCGGTGACCACCCGCCAGTTGCCCTCCTCCTCATCGAAGGCGGCACTCACCAGAGAGGTCTCGAGCAGGATCTGCTCACGCAGGCCCCAGAAGTCGACCGCGTCCTCGAGGTACTGGCGGATCTGGGGACCCGGCACGTAACGGGTGCGCCACTCGGTGCGCTCGAACAGCTCGCGGTCGAACGGGATCTGGTACATGAAGCTCTGGGTGTCCGACAGCGCCCCGGGGTAGCGGTTCCAGTACCACGTGCCCCCGATGCCGGGGGCCTTGTCGATGATGACGGCGTCCATCCCGACCTCAGCGGTCAGCTGGCGCAGCGCGGCGATGCCCCCCATGCCGGCGCCGACGATGAGCGCGTCGACCTCTCGGACGGTGTCAGTCATGTCCACTCCTCTGCAATGAATTCGAGCACGCTAATTCGGATTAGTTCCGAGCGTGGCTGTCCGGTCTCGCTTAATGTTCGAAAACCGGGTTCCGACAAAACGTTACGACGGTCACACTGTTCCCGACAGTGCATATTGATGCGAAGGCGGTGGGGCAGTATTCCCAGATCGGGAACAAACGCCCTATATTCCGATCGCCTCGCCGTCCGGCTGGGCGTGTCGGACGAGCAGAGCGGCCGCCGCGAGCACGGACGGGGTGCTGTCGGTGCGCCACGCCGCCCGAAGGTGCACGTCCGGGACGAGCCCCTCGTCGTGGGAGGCGAGCGGGACGAAAGTGACGTCCGGGTTGGTGGTCCCGCGCCCGACCGAGCCCAGCGCGAGGTGGCAACCCACCTCGGCGCTGACCAGTGCGATGCACGACTGTGTGTCGGGTGCGAACTGAACGTTGTTGATCGCGGTTCCGTGGGCGTACCCCAGGCGCCACAGACGGTCGGTGGTCACCGATCCGCCCGCGTACGGCAGGGACACGAACGACTCCGATGCGATCTGGGAGAACGTCACGGACCGTGCTCCGGCCAGGCGGTGGGTGCGAGGCACGACAACGACCAGGGAGTCATGGGTCAGGATCCGGGTCGAGGCGCCGGGCGGCACCTGGTCCCAACGACCCAGCACGAGATCGCACTTGCCGTCCAGAAGTCGCTGAACGGCGGGCCGAGAGATGGGTTGAGACGCCAGTTCGAGCCGCACTCCCGGGTGCTCGGCACGCATTCCGCGGGCCAGAGCAGCCACCAACGGATGCGCCGCCAGGCCGGTGAACTCGACTCGCACCAGACCCACCTCGCCGGCCGCCGCCGCCGTTGCCACCTCACCCACCCGCCGCACCGCGGCCAGCGCCTCGCGAGCCGGCGCGACCAGAGCCTGGCCGACGGGGGTGAGCGCCACAGTCCTGGTGTTGCGGTCGAACACACGCGCGCCGAGGTCTGCCTCCAACGCCCTGATGGTCCGGCTCAGCGGCGCCTGGGCCATGAAGAGCTGCTCGGCGGCGCGCCCGAAGTGGAGGTGCTCGGCAACAGCGAGGAACGCTTCAAGCTGCCGTACGTCCATGACCCTCTCCTCTGTGTGCCAGGTCACCAGCGTAGGCTAACGGGCGTTAGTTAGCAACAGGTTGGTCGCGGAGGTCGGTTGGCCCGGTGGACAGTCGTCGCCGTGGTGACGTCAGGGCGACGCCTCGGCATCACAGTGTGTCGATATCGACAATGATGCGACCTCGACGGTCCAGATTCATTGACCCGCATATTCGGCGCTCCTAACGTCGGAAAAACGCGCGCAGGGCGGCCACCTTCGAGGCCCCATTCAAATTCGACGCGCATTCCACTGCGACCGCAAGGGTTTCTCATGTCAACGACCGACGTCATCGCGGACGACACCTCGACCGCACCTCGCAACCTCGGAACAATCCTGGTCGCCCCGCACCAGTTCCCAGGCCTCCAGCTCGAGCAGCAGCTCGCCGACGAATTCGGTGTCGAACTCGTCGTCGCCCAGAACGTCGAGGAGTTCCGCAGGGCCATCCCCGGCGCCTCCCTCGTCCTGGTCACGCCCTACGCGCGGGTCGAGGAGCAGGACTTCGCGGCGATGACGCGCTGCCTCGCCGTCGTCCGCTACGGCATCGGCTACGACAACATCGACGCCGAGGCCGGGCGCCGCCACGGGGTTCCCGTCTCGATCGTCCCCGGCGCTGCGACCGAGGAGGTCGCGATGCACGCGTTCACGATGGGTCTCACCCTCGCGCGACGGATCCCGGCCGCGCAGCACTCCATCGCCCAGGGTGGGTGGGCCGGCACCATCGGTCTCGACGCCCCGCGGTTCTCGGAGATGGACGTGGCCGTCATCGGGTTGGGGCGCATCGGCCGCCAGGTCGCCGAGTGGTACGCCGCCGTGGGCGCCAACGTCCGTGGCTACGACCCGTTCACCGAGGTACCCGGGATCCGCACGGCACCCGTCGACGAACTCCTCGAGCAGTCCGACATCGTCTCGCTCCATCTGCCGCTCTCGGCCGACACGCGCGACTTCGTCTCAGCCGACGTGCTGGGCCGTATGCGCCGTAGAGCTGTCCTCGTCAACGTCTCGCGCGGCGGGCTCGTCGACGAGGCCGCACTGGCCGATGCCCTGCACCGAGGCCACCTCGGCGGAGCTGGGCTCGACACCTTCACCCAGGAGCCGCTCCCGGCTGACCACGTGCTGCGCGACGTGCCCAACCTGATCCTCACCCCTCACGTCGCCTGGCGCTCCGACCGAGCCCTGGCCACCCTGCAGGAAGCAGTGGTCCTGCGTGCCCGCCTGGCCCTCACCGGTCAGTCCCTGCCCGACCTGGTCTGACACCAGCCCGCGGGGCTCCGCCAGATCCGCCCGACCCTCCGCAGCTGATCTTCAACCGAGACCGCTCCCGCGGTCGCGGCAGATCCCATCGGAGCCCCGCACGTCTTGCCGGTGAAGTTCGCCCAGGCTCCACCCGCGCACCGTCGACACGAGAGAAGCAAGCAATGACCGCCGCTACGAGCCACGAGCCCCCCGCCGACGAGCGAGCCAACGCCGCACTGGCCGGGGCGCTACGTCAACGGGGCGTACGCGACGTCGACGCCAGCGCACTCGGACGTGGCATGTACTCCTCCGACGCCAGCCTCTACCGCGTGGTGCCACGCGTCGTGGCACGCGTGCGACACACCGACGAGCTGCTCGCCGTGCACCATGCGGCCAAGGAGCTCGGAGTGCCTCTCACGACCCGCGGTGCCGGAACCAGCATCGCCGGCAACGCGGTCGGCCCCGGCATTGTCGTCGACACGCGAGGACTCAACAGGGTCCTCCACATCGACCCCGACGCGCGGACGGCCCGGGTGGAACCAGGCGTGGTCCACGCCGACCTCCAGCGCTCCGCAGCCCCCCATGGCCTGCGATTCGGGCCAGACCCCTCCTCGCACACGCGATGCACCATCGGCGGCATGATCGGCAACAACGCCTGCGGGTCGCGGGCTCTCGGCTACGGCCGCACCGCCGACAACGTCGAGGCGCTCACCGTGGCCTACGGCAACGGCGAAGTCACCTCCGCCACCTCAGGTAGGACAGCGGAACGACTCGCCGCCATCGGCGACGGCAACCTCGCCCACCTGCGGACGCAGTTCGGGCAGTTCGGCCGCCAGGTCAGCGGCTACAGCCTCGAGCACCTCCTCCCCGAGCGGCGTCAGCTCGACAAGTTCCACGCCGGCACCGAAGGCACCCTCGCCACCATCGTGGAAGCCACAGTCCGTCTCGTCGCCGACGAGCCCGGACGCCTTCTGTTGGTCCTCGGCTACCCCACGATGGCCGACGCCGCCGACGCGGTCCCCGCCCTGCTCGCGGCCATCCCCGGCCGGCTCATCGCCTGCGAGGGGCTCGACGCCCGCATCGTCGACCTCGTGCGAGCGCGCGGGTCCGCCGTGCCCCAGATGCCCCGCGGCGGCGGGTGGCTGTTCGCCGAGGTCGCCGGGCTCGACGCTCCCGACCTGATCGACCGGCTCGTTCGCGCTGCCGGAGCCCTGGATGCCAGGGTCGTGGACCACCCGGCAGAGGCGGCCGCCCTGTGGCGCATCCGGGAAGACGGAGCGGGTCTCGCCGGCCGGTCGCTGCCTACGCCCGCTCACAGCGGCTGGGAGGACGCGGCCGTCCCGCCGCACCACCTCGGTGCGTGGCTGCGCGACTTCGAGGCCATCCTCGTCGACCACGGCCTACAAGGAGTCCCCTACGGCCACTTCGGCGACGGGTGCGTCCACTGCCGCATCGACTTTCCTTTCGCGCCAGACGACCCCTCCTCGGCTGGGGTGTTCCGCGCCTTCATGACGGCCTGCGCGGAACGCCTGCGCGCCTACGGCGGAACCTTGTCCGGCGAGCACGGAGACGGCCGGGTGCGCAGCGAGCTGCTTCCCCTCATGTACGACGCCCACTCCCTCGACCTGTTCAGCCAGGTCAAGGAGGTCTGTGACCCAGACGGCATCCTCAACCCCGGCATCATCACCGAGCCCGCCGCCATCACCGCCGACCTCCGACCGGTGCGCCCGCGTGCACGACCACGAACCGCACTCCGCCTGCTGCACGACGACGGAGACCTCGGTGCTGCAGTGCATCGGTGCACCGGGGTGGGGAAGTGCGTCGCCCCGCAGACCAACTCGGTCATGTGCCCCTCCTACCTGGCCACTCACAACGAGAAAGACTCCACCCGCGGCCGGGCCCGCGTCCTGCAGGAGGCCCTGGACGGATCCCTGGTTCAAGGGCTCGGCGACCCAGCCGTCGCTGAGGCCCTCGACCTCTGCCTCGCCTGCAAGGGATGCTCCTCTGATTGCCCCAGCGGCGTCGACATGGCCACCTACAAGAGCGAAACGCTGCACCAGGTTCACGATGTCCAGGGCGTACGACGACCGCGTTCGCACTACCTGCTCGGCCGCCTCCCCCTCTGGGCCCGTTTGGGGTCGCGGCTCGCCTTGTTCACCAACCTGGCCATGCGCATCAGCCTCATCGAACGCCTCGCCAAGTGGCTCGCCGGCATCGACCAGCGGCGTTCCGTACCGCGCTTCGCCGCCCCCACCCTGCGTCGCTCCAGCCCCACCGCGCACTTGTCGCAAGACACCGAGCTACCGGACGTCTGGGTGTGGGCGGACTCCTTCACCGATCACTTCCTACCGCAGTCGGGCCACGCAGCGGTGCAGTTCCTCGAAGCCCGTGGGCTCCGCGTGCGGGTCATCGGCGAGGACGCGTGCTGCGGGCTCACGTGGATCACCACTGGACAGCTCACCGAGGCACGCCGCATCGTCGAGCGCGGGGTGCGGGTGCTCGCGCCGTACGTCGCCAGCGGTGTGCCGGTCTTGGGCATCGAACCCTCGTGCCTGGCCACCTTGCGCTCCGACGCGCTCGAGCTCACCGCCGCACCCGAGGCGCAAGTTGTCGCCGACGGCGTCCTCAGCCTTGCCGAACTGATCGAGCATCTCGACCTCGAGCTCCCGAACCTCACCGGCACCCATGTGCTCGCCCAACCGCACTGCCACCACAGCGCCGTCATCGGGTGGGACACCGATCGTCGGCTGCTGGAACGAGCGGGCGCGAGCGTGACGAAGATCGACGGATGTTGCGGGCTAGCCGGGAACTTCGGAGTCGAGCGCGGCCACTACGAGACGAGTGTCGCCATCGCCGAAACCCACCTGCTGCCCGCGGTCCGCACCCATCCGGACGCGGTCGTGCTGGCCGACGGCATGTCCTGCCGCATCCAGCTCGACGACCTCGCCGACGTGCCCGCTCTCCACCTGGCCGAACTCCTCGCGGCCCGCGCCGGCGCGCAGGTAACTCCCGCATCGCAGTAGGCGGCGTCCCGACGGGTCCGGTGTCTGCCCTCGACGGTTGTCGGAAGGCGCCGCGCCGTCGGTCTGGGCAGGTCACCTCACGCACCGGCTCCATCCATCTCTGTCATCCCGCGGCCCTGCACGCTCCCCACCACCGGTCGCTGACGCGATCGGTCGCGTGTCGTGGCGCGGCATCCCAGCGCTTCGCCCGGCCGGCGCACGTGAGCGCCCGGGGATCAGTGAGCGCCTCGTCCACCGACGGTGGCTGCGTCACAGAGCCGTCCGCCGGATCAGGCTCGGTCCGAGATCAAGCCTGAGGGCTAGAACAGAGACCGGTCCGATCACCCGACGTACCGCCTCGCAGACCAGTTCTGCGACCTGAGGACGGGAAGTTCAACCTGCCCGAGGGGGGCAGAGCCTCCGGTTGAAGCTTGCAGTGGAGGATATCGACCTGCGCGGCGAAGTGGGCTCTGCTCGAGAAGCGGCAGGGGCCTGCGTGACGACGGAACTGAACCGGTCACGCAGCCGGACGTGGGGGCCGGCGAGCGGCGCAAGCGTGACCGCTTGGCATGCGAGGACGCGATCTCCCACTTCGGGGTGAGTGCAGCCGAGCGCGAGCCCGAACGCGTAGCGGCGACGGTGGTGAGGGTCCGGGCCCACGAAGTAGGTGACCCCGGCTCACCAGGATCACTAGATCTGGTCAGTGCCGCCGCCCACCGGAGCGTGCTCCGTGACGTGCTGGTTGGCCCTGAACCGGGCGCCGGCCTTCCAGACGAACTTCCCCGATGCTCGTCGCCCTTACGCGACGTGCCGCCCGCCCGGGGCCGTGAGCGAAACCGGGCATGCATCACTCCCGCGTGGCGACGGGACCCTTCAGCTTCCTTCCACGTGCATCGCCCACTTCTTGCACTCGGGATACGGAGCTTCGTCCGGATTCCGTCCCCCGCACCGACGGGCACAGAAGCATGCGCCGTACGTCGAAACATTCAGCGGCATTCCCGGACCATGGCAGTGAGCCGCCCCTGACAACCCAGGCCCCTGACTCGCTCGCGATGCCCCGATCAACCTCACGGCCCGCAGGGCTGCGGGCAACGGCTGGGCTCCCGGACCAGGCCGGGCCACGACCAGGCCTCGGTCCACCGACCGCGGAACCGGCACCGGAGCGGGAGCCAGCATCGTTCACGCGACCGGCAGCCCGTGGGCGCCCTCCACGGTCATCGACGTCCGCCACCACACGGCATTCGCCGGAAGAGGCACGCGACGAGGTAGGCGCGGTAGGTCGTAGCGGAAGACCGTAGAAGCGTGCCAGGCGACAAGTCCGATTCGATCACCCGAGGCCCACCACCGGGGGATCTTGTATCCGGCCAAGCACTGTGTCCTCCGCGATGTCGCCAAGCAGAGCCTGGTGTACTCCGCTGCAGCTCCATGGCCGCTTCGAGCAAGACGGACCGTTAGGGCGCGCAGCCTTCGCGCTGGGTGCGGTGACCACCTCTGCGGCGCCTTCGTTGCGGCGCCTGCATCCGAGTCGGCCAAGCCATCGATATGGGCCTCCGGCCCACGAGGGCCTCTCAAGGTGGCGGGCTTACGCAGCTGGACGGGAACAGCAAACCGTCCGAACGGCCCTGCCAGGTGGCTCCGCCACTCTTCGACGCGCAACGGCGATGTCGCGGGCCCGATCGGGCCCGCGACATCGCCATCGACCGTCAGACGAACAGTGGTGAGCGGGGCTTAGGCGGCCACCACTGCCCCATCGGCGTCACGACGCCAACCAGCGTGGTGGGACGAGGCGGGCCGAAGTTGTCTGCTCGTAGGCCAACTCGCCCGGGAGCCAACGGATCAGCTCGATGACCAGGCCCCACGACGTGAGCAGGTAACACCAGTCCAACCCATCCAGCGGGCCGCCGCGCTCCGTGTCGACTGCGGCGAGGACACGGACGTCGTCGCGGGCGCCGAGGCGGTCCGCGACCTCGTGGATGTCCTCGACGTAGAACGCGAGGTGTGCTCCGCCGGGATCAGCCGGCCGCGGCGCGGCGGTATCGACGGGCCGCTCGCGGTTGGTGTACTCGAGCAGCTCGATGTTGTGGGTTCCGCCGTGGCGCAGCACCGCCAGGCGCACCGTCATCTTCTCGGGCGCGGACTCGCCCTCCCATACGTAGCCGCAGTCGTCGTACGGCCCTGCCTGGACGACCACCTCGGCGTCGAACGCGTCGACGAAGAAGGCGATCGCGGCGTCGAGGTCCGGCACCGTCAGACCCACGTGGTCGACTGCAATTCGGCCCCTGCTCACAGCTTCTGCCGTCCGATGCGCTGGTACACGTCGGGCTTGCGCTCGCGCAAGACCAGAGCAAGCACGATCCCCACTACGAAGAGTCCGAACGTCGCGGTCAGCAAGATGGTGGAGGCCGGGCCCGTGTCGCCGATCAGGTCGGAGAAGTTGAACAGCGCCAGGTAGGCGACGACGGCAAGTCCCAGCGTCGACACCGCCGGCGCGACGATGGTCTTCAAGACGGACTGGCCGTCCTGGTCGCGGTGGCGCACGAAGTAGACGAGCACGGCAACGCTGGCGGCGAACATGAGGAGCGTGATGGCCAGGCTGCCGCTGCCGCTGGCCTTGGCGTAGAGAGTGTCGGGAGTGGTGCCGATGATCGCGAAGAACGCGACCACGACGAACCAGAAGACCCCGATCGCCGACGCGGCGACGAACGGTGAACCGTGGCGCGGGTGCACCTTGCCCAGCCCCGAGGGCAGCACACCGTCGGTCCCCAGGGAGTACAGGTAGCGCGCCGAGACGTTCTGGATGGAGAGCATCGAGGCAAGGATGGAGGTGATCAGCAGGACGGTCACGATGTCGACGGCCGTGCCGCCCATCAGCTCGCCCACGGCGGAGGTGAACAATCCGCCGGTGTTCGCCTCAGCGGCTGCCTGCGCGGTGTTCGAACCGAAGAACGCCAGGTAGGCCCATGCGGCGACGGCGTAGAAGACGCCGATACCCGCCACGGCGATGTAGGTGGCCCGGGGGATCGTCCGTGCGGGGTCCCGGACCTCCTCGCGGTAGATCACGGTGGCCTCGAAGCCGAAGAAGTTGCCGGCCACGAACAGCACGGCCAAGCCGATGCTCGCGTCGGTGATCCAGGGCATCGTGAAGCCCATCCCGCCGCCGTCGACGGGGCCGCCATTGCTGAACGAGAACACGTTGAAGACGATCACGGCGATGACCTCCAAGACCATCACGGTCGTGAGGACCTTGGCCGAGAGATCGATGCGACGGTAGGCCAGCGTCGTGGTCACTGCGACGATGGCCAACGCGTACCAGTACCAGGCGATGTCGGGACCGCCGAGGCGGTCGGTGACGAACGACTGCGCGGTCAGCGCAAAGAAGGGCGGCGCGAACAGGCCGATAAGCGCATATCCGAATGTGGCCAAGAATGCTCCACCGAGACCCGCGGGGCGACCAAGGCCGGCCGTCACGAATGCGTAGAAGCCGCCCGGGTTCGCCAGCACCCTGCCCATTGCGGTGAATCCCACCGAGAACACCAGGAGAAGCACGGTGACGATCAAGTAGATGGCGGGGGCGGTGTTTCCGCTGAATAGCAGCAGAACCGGGATGAACCCGGCGACCGTGGTCAGCGGCGACGAGAAGGCGAGGACGCTCATCACCAGCTCGCCGACGCCCATGTTGCCCTGCAGGCGCTGGGGTTCGGTGTCGTGGCGGGGGCTCACGTCCTCCCCTTCGGCATGGTCGAGATTCTCCACAGTCATTCCAATCTCCCTTTCAAGAACTCAGAGCGAAGGTCATCCGGACGGTTCCGAGAGCGAATAGCGAGTTGGCCGCTGATTAACCAAAGCCGCAAAGCACAGCCGCGCCGCTGGCCCCATTTGAGAAGCGCAGCAATTCGAATGACTCGCACGGACGTTACTCGCGTCACATCGCGACAGCCAGAGTTCATTGGTTCGTTCTGCGGCCTCGATTGTTGCTGGGAACGGACTGGTGAGCGCCGCGTCGCATCCCTCAGCCGGCAGACTGGAACCGTCCGGTCAGCACCACCCCGTCGTGGCGTACTAACGACAGTTAGCCAGACGGCGGTTGCGACGGGATGGCAGTCCCGTGACGGGCGTGTTTCGGGCTGGACCGAGGCGTTGTCGTCTCAGGCTGGTGCGCCGAGGGATCTACGACATCAGGGATCGGACTATCGGCCGTGCGCCAGTATGAGACGCGACAGGCGCACGGCGTGGTCGGCCAGATCAGCTGGCCTCGGCTTCGCGCCCACGCCGTCACCGGTCGACAGGTCGGCCCATCGAGTTGCCGACTCGAGCAGGGCCACCACAATCCTGACCTCGGTCCCGCTGTCGGGGAACCCGAGGTCCTCAGCAGCGCTGCGGTACATCGCCTGATGCAGGTCGAGCGCGGTATCGATCTCGCTACGCAGCTGATCTGGGAGAACGCCGACCATGCGGTCGGTTGCGACTAGAAGGTCCCACAAGTTGCTCTCAGGCAGCGCGAGCTGTCGAGTGAAGTGCAACCGCACCATTGCGTCCCAAAACTCGTCGGCCGTCTCGGTTGCGTCGACTTCGGCGAGCAAGGCGGTGCCGAACTGGTGGAAGTACCAGCGTTGAGCCTCAGCCACGAGCTCATCCTTCCCGTCCGGGAAGTGCGAGTAGATGCTGGGAGCCTTGATGTCGACCGCCCGCGCGATCATCCTCAAGCTGACCGACTCGAAGCCGTGTGCCACCACCAGGCGCAAGAAGGCCTCGAGGAGACGGACCCTCGCAGGCGACTGCCGCGACCAGTCGAAGCTGTCGAGATACTCACGGAAAGCGTCTCGACTGCGGAAACGTGCACTGGCGTCCATCGGCTCGACCTCTGGTTCGGCGACAAGCGGGTCAGGCCACCCTATCGAGCGTTAGCCGACCCGCCCTCGGGTGAGGTCGCCGATCGCGGACGGCGGCGCAGCATCGTCGTGGACCTGGCGAGCACTCGCCTCGCCACGCAGGCGGCACCAGGGACTTCGGGCGTAGCGGGCACGGTCTCCCTGGTGGCGATGGGGCAGCCTCAGCTGGAGCGTACGAGGCGCGGAACCGCGACCGGCTGCTACGCGGACCCAGCTCGATGGAGCCCACGCCCCGTCGGCGCCTCCTGGCCAGCGGTGCGAGGGGGCGGCTCGCGATCGGAGGGTTGCCTGCGTCGCCTCCGAGCGGAGTGCAAAGTCTGTGTAAAGGACGCCGCACTGCTGGCCATTATGACCGCCGTCACACCTACGTTCGCTGCTCGTGTGGCGAGTGCACCGGCCCCTCGCCACGCCGTCCTTGACGGGCCGGAGAGGTGATGTCATGTCCAAGTGCCCCACAGAGGCGACCAGCGAGGCGCCCGGAATCCGCCGAGCGGTGCTGAACACAATCCGAGGTTCCAGCGGCAACCTCGTGGAGTGGTACGACGTGTATGTCTTCACGGTCTTCGCCAGCTACCTGCAGTCCAGCTTCTTCGCAGACGGGGAGCCCAACGCCGGCATCTACACCATGGCGATCTTCGCGGTGACGTTCCTGATGCGTCCGATCGGCGCGTGGTTCTTCGGGCGCTACGCCGATCGACACGGTCGACGACCAGCGTTGGTGTTCTCCATCTCCCTGATGGCCGGAGCTTCTCTCGTGATCGCGTTGACCCCCACCGTCCACGTCATCGGCTCCGCGGCGGTGGTGATGCTCGTGCTCTGCCGGCTGGTGCAGGGTTTCGCGACCGGCGGCGAGTACGGCACGTCGGCCACCTACATGTCCGAAGCGGCGACGCCCGGCCTGCGAGGATTCTTCTCCTCGTTCCAGTACGTCACGCTTGTCGGCGGGCACGTCCTCGCGCAGATCACTTTGCTGGTCCAGCAGGTCATCCTGACCGACGAACAGATTGCGGCCTTCGGGTGGCGGATTGCCTTCGGCATCGGCGCCGTCGGAGCTGTTGTGGTGTTCTGGCTGCGACAGCACATGGACGAGTCGCTGCCTGAGACCAGTGGCGCGCGACGGTCTGGTTCGATGGCTGAGCTCCTGACGGCCTACCCCCGCCAACTGCTTGTCTGCTTCCTGGTCACCCTCGGAGGGACAGTGGCCTTCTACACCTACAGCGTCAACGGTCCCCTGATCATCAAGAGCACCTATGTCGACTCTCCCATGACAGGAACCTGGATCAATCTCGCGGCCTTGATCTTGCTGATGGTGATCCAGCCCCTTGGCGGCATCCTCAGCGACCGCATTGGGCGCAAGCCGCTCCTCGTTGGGTTCGGCGTCGCAGGTGTTGTATGGACCTGGACCTTCCTGACGCTGTTGCCGCAGGTGACGACGCCGTGGGCCTCGTTCCTCCTCCTCGCCGGCACGTACGTGATCCTCACCGGCTACACCTCGATCAACGCCGTCGTCAAAGCCGAGCTGTTCCCCGGCCACATCCGAGCGCTGGGGGTCGGCCTGGGATACGCCCTGGCGAACTCGATGTTCGGGGGGACCGCGCCATTGGCCTACGAGGCAGCCATCAAGCGTGACGCACTCGACGCTTTCGCCATCTACGTGACGGCAGCGATCGCGGTGTCCCTGGTCGTCTACGTCTTCGTTCTGCGCAACCGCGAACTCAGCTTCCTCGACGCAGAGGAGGCCGGGCCGGCTGGTCGGGCGGCTTCCGGCTCGGTCGCGAAGCCCGCAGCGACCTCGTAACCGCGAGCAGTGACATGCCGGCGGGGGGCCGTCGAGGGCGCGGCCCCCCGAAGCAATGTGCAACCCTGACGAGAGCCCGAGAAACGTTCAACCCGAACGTCTGATCCGGTGTCAGACACGGAACGAAGAGGTCGGCCGGTGCGAGTGCTGATCGTAGAAGATGATGCTGGCGTCGCTGCCGCCCTCAGCCAAGCGATGCGTGCCAAGGGTTGGATGGTGCGCCAGGTCTCGACCGGGCGGGAGGTGGCCGCCCAACTCGTCGACGTGGATCTCGTGCTGCTTGACATGGGTTTGCCCGACCACGACGGACTCTGGGTTTGCCAGCAGGTCCGTGCGAGCTCGGCAGTCCCGATCGTCGCCGTGACGGCCCGGCGGCATGAAAGCGCCATCGTCAGTGCTCTTCGGGCGGGCGTCGACGACTACGTGACCAAGCCGTACAGCCTGGCGATCCTGCTTGCGCGGATCGACGCCGTCCTGCGTCGCGTTGATGGGCGGACAAAGGTCGCCGCCCCGGCCGACATCGGTTTCAACCTCGACGGCAACACCCGCGAGGTCGTTTTTCCCGACGGGACGTCGATCGTCCTCACCGCGAAAGAGGCCGCGCTGCTCGCGGCTCTCGCTCGCAACCCGGACGAACCGGTCACGCGGGCCGCGCTGATGGAGGAAGTGTGGGACACCACCTGGGTCGGTGCCTCCCGCACGTTGGACGTCCACGTCGCGTCCTTGCGTGCCAAGCTCGGCCCCTCCGTCACGATTGACACCCTGCGCGGTACTGGCTACCGCCTGCTCACGTCGGCACGACGTGAGGGCGGCGAGGACACTTGAGGCGGCGACTGCTCGCGTTGAGCACCAGCGTCACATTGGCCGTTCTGCTCGCGCTGGTTGTACCGCTACTCATGGGCTATGCGGAGCGCCAGGCGGTGGAACTGCACGAGACCCGCCTCGCCGCCGCGACGCGCTTCGCCACGCTCGCAGCCAGCCAGCGAGCGGGCAGCGACCCCTCAATGCTCGCCCCCGACATCGAGCGCTACGACGATGTCACCTTGAGCACCCAGACCTGGGTCCTCGACGCCAGCGGCGCGGTGGTCGCACCGCCAGGAGACGCCCTGCCGGAGGATGTCCCCGGCCTCTCGACGGCAGTGGATCGCGCCCTGAGCGGCACACCCACATCTCCCACGAGGTCCATCTGGCCTTGGGACAAGTCCCCAGTCGTCGTCGTCACGCCTATCGGACGCGATGCCCAGGTCCTCGGTGCGGTCGTCATGATCGACGACGCCCGCGATCCCCGCGCCGAGGTCGGCAGACGTGTCGTGGCCGCGAGCGTCAGCGGCATTGCATTCATGGGGCTACTTGGCTGGCTCGTGGGAGTTCCCCTGGTGGGCTGGGTCGTGCGACCGGTCGAGAAGCTGGAGGAACGAGCACGCGAGCTCGCGGGTGGGCGTACCCCAACGGCCGGACGGCTCGAAGGACCGCCCGAACTCAAGCGACTCGTCGAATCGTTCAACGACATGGCGGCAAGTGTCGACTTGTCCCGACGTCAGCAGCGTGAACTCGTCGCCGATGTGTCGCATCAACTGGCGAACCCGCTCACCGCTCTGCGGCTGCGCCTTGAGCTCTTGGCAGTCACAGATCCCTCCGTAGGACCCGTGCTGGCGGAGACCGAGCGGATGGCGCGCGCACTTGACGCGGTCATCGAGGTCAGCCGTGCCGGAGGGTTCGATCGGAGCGTCGTCGAGGTCGACCTGGCCGATCAGGTGCGCGCCCGCATCCTGCTGTGGGAACCGGTGTTTGAGGGGCGCCTGCGGTCGACGATCCCGCTGGGGCCGGTAGTTGCATGGCATGAAGAAGACCTCGTCCCCACCGTTCTCGACGTGTTGCTCGACAACGCTCTGAAGTACGCCCCCGGCGCGGCGGTCGCTGTCCGGTTGGTCCGTCGAGACGGCCCCGCGGCCGCGGAAGTGGATCTCGAGGTGCGCGACTTCGGAACTAGAGCAACCTTCGAGGAGATCGCGGGCCTCGGGGGACGGTTCGAGCGCCTGCAGCGCCACGCGCATGTCGAGGGCACCGGCCTCGGACTAGCCATTGTCTCCGGGCGCGCCCAAGACGCAGGGGGCGCACTAGCGATTGAGGGGGCAGAACCGGGCCTGCGTGTCCGGGTCACCCTCCCCGTCGGTCGCGGTAGTACCGAAGAGCGCCGGGGTGCAGCGGCACCGGCTGAGTGAAGATGGCTGCCGCCTCCGTCGGCTGGCGAACGTCAGGCACACGTCTCGCTATGCCCGGCTGCTGATCGAACAAGACCGAAGTCAATCCAAAGGCGAGTTCGTCGTCGAGATCGGGTTTCGCGAGGAGATAGGTCGTCACGCTGACCGTCTCGACGGCCGCCGGCAAGCGGTACGGGCCCGCAGGCAACGGCCCGGCCACATACTGCGGACCCCAGCGGGAAACAAGACCAGGAACGATGTCACCCAGGTCGAGTGCCCGAAGGCGGATTCGCTCAGCCAGGTCCATCAGCGCAGGGACGGGGACGCCGCTGACAAAGCCCAGTGCGTCGATCCGTCCCTGCTCGAGCGCCGCGGTGGCCTCACTCAGAGGCAGTTCAACGAACTCCACGTCGCGCGGGTCCACGCCGGAGGCCTCCAAGCACCGCGTCATGACCACCCTCGTCCCAGAGTCCCGCTCGCCAGCGGCCAGCCGGCGCCCAGCCAGAGCCGCCAGGCCCGACACTGCCGAGTCCGCCCGCACCAGGACCTGCAGAAAACTGTCGTAGAGGCGGGCCACTGCGTTCAGGTCGGCCGCGGTATCGAAAGGCGGCGCGCCTGCCAGCGCCAAACGAGCGCTGTCGCCGAGACAGAACGCGACCTCGGCGCGGTTAGCCAACAACGCGTTGACGTTGCCGAACGATCCACCCGTCGCCACGGTTCCCGTTGAGGTCGCAGGCATCACGCGTACGACCTCAGCGCCGAGCGCGCGGCCGTAAGTGTCGAAGACGCCACCCGGATTGCCGGTGGCGAATCGGAGCTGGCCCTGTGCATTCGTCCAGCTGGGTTGGTCAGGGTTGGCCACGACCCAGGCGCTGACGCCGACAGCCGACACCCCGATCACGCCAGCAGAGAGGAGGCGCCGTCGGTGGAAGACCGACGTGCCGTGGCCTAGTTCCATCATCCGCACAGAGTGCCAAACCCGCCGCTGCGGTGACAGGGCAGCGTAACGAAGAGGTGTGAACACTGGGGCCAGGCATCCTCTCGGTGTGTCACCTGGACCTGCCATGCCGTACGCACCCTGAGCACAACCTGAAACGAACGTAACAGCGCTGAAACGCCAACCGCCCGTCCGTGTTACCGGCGCTTCCTAGCCTTCCGGCGTACTCGGGGAAACCCGCGCAGAGCCGCGCGCGATCCGTCACCCCTCATCGAGGAGAACCACATGAAGCTGTCCCTGCGCCGCGACGGCCGGATCGTCCGATCCGGTGCCGTCCTTGCGGCTGCCGCCCTCGTCCTCAGCGGCTGCGGCGGGTCCGACGACGAAGCCAGCGACGGCGAGGGCTACGGCGACGTCACCGTGCAGCTGTCGTGGATCAAGAACGCCGAGTTCGCCGGCGAGTTCTTCGCCGACACGAACGGCTACTACACCGACGCCGGCTTCGGCGACGTCACCCTCAACCCCGGCCCCGGCGCGATCGAGACCCTCGTGGCGTCCGGCGAGGCCGACTTCGGGCTCTCGAACGCGATCGCCACCGCGCAGCTCATCGACTCCGAGGACGCGCCGCTGAAGATCGTCGGCACCAAGTTCCAGAAGAACCCGTTCACGATCCTCTCGCTCGCCGACGGCGGCAACATCCTCACGCCCGAGGACCTGGTCGGGAAGACCATCGGCGTCCAGGCCGGCGGCAACGAGACGCTGTTCGACGCGCTGCTCGAGGTCAACGGCATCGACCCGGCCGACGTCACGAAGGTGCCGGTCGAGTACGACCCGTCGCCGCTCATCGACGGCGAGGTCGACGGGTTCCTCGCCTACCTGACGAACGAGTCGATCACGGTCGAGTTCGACGGCTACGACGTCGCGAACCTGCCCTTCGCCGACAACGGCCTGCCGTTCGTCGCCGAGTCGGTGATCGTCAACGAGCGCACCATCGAGGAGAACCCGGAGATGATCAAGGACTTCCTCCGCGCCGAGATCCTCGGCTGGAAGGACGCCCTCGCCGACCCCGACGAGGCCGCCCGCCTGGCCGTCGAGGAGTACGGCGCCGACCTCGACCTCTCCATGGACAAGGAGCTCGAGCAGGCCCGCATCCAGGCCGGCCTGATCGTCACCCCCGACGTCGAGAGCAACGGGCTGTTCACCATCAGCGACACGCTCATCGAGGAGAACCTCGCGACGCTGGCGGCCGCCGGCGTCGACATCGAGGCCGACGACCTCTTCGACCTCTCGCTGCTCACGGAGCTGCTCGAGGAGGAGCCGGAGCTCGCCGAGCTGCCCGACGACATCGAGCTCCCGACCTCCTGACCCGCTCGACCCCGCACCACCCGCGACACCCGCACCACCCCGCATGACCGAAGCCGAGCAGGGAGAGACCGTGTCCACCACGCTGAAGAACCCCGGCGCCGCCGAGGCCCGCACCTCGGGCACCGGCGTCCGGATCGAGAACCTGTCCAAGACCTTCCGGATGGGGCGCAAGAGCGTCACGGCGCTCGACGACGCCACCCTCTTCACGGAGAAGGGCAGCTTCCTCTCCCTGCTCGGCCCCTCGGGCTGCGGCAAGTCCACCATCCTGCGCATCCTGGCCGGCCTCGAGAAGCCGACCTCGGGCACGGCGCTCGTCGAGGGCAAGACGCCGCTCGAGCTGCGACGCGACCACGAGCTCGGGATCGCGTTCCAGGACTCGGCGCTCCTGCCGTGGCGATCGGTGATGGCCAACATCCGGCTGCCGTTCGAGGTCTCGGGCGTGAAGCCCGACGAGAGCCTCATCGCCGAGCTCATCGCCCTCGTGGGTCTCACCGGCTTCGAGAAGGCCAAGCCCGCCCAGCTCTCGGGCGGCATGCGGCAGCGGGTGTCGATCGCCCGCTCGCTCGTCGTGAAGCCGTCGGTGCTGCTGCTCGACGAGCCGTTCGGCGCCCTCGACGACATGACGCGCCAGCGCCTGAACGTCGAGCTGCTGCGCATCTGGACCGAGAAGCCCGCGACGACCCTCATGGTCACGCACGGCATCTCCGAGGCGATCTTCCTCTCCGACCAGGTCGCCGTGATGAGCGCGCGCCCGGGTCGCATCAAGGAGGTCATCGACGTCGACCTCCCGCGCCCCCGCCTGCCCGAGATCATGCGGACGCCCGAGTTCCACGCCCTCCACGACCGGGCGAGCGACCTGCTCTTCGGCGACCCGGCTGCGGAGTGAGCGCGTGCTGACCTCCGAACGCCTCCGCGCACCGGCCACGGGCGCCGCCGGCGTGGTCGTCGTCGTGCTCGCCTGGTGGCTGCTCTCCGTCACCCTGCTGCGCGAGGCCCGCGTGCCCAGCCCGGGCGGCGTCGTCGCCTCGATCCTCGACGACGGCTGGGCCTACTACTGGCCGAACTTCTCCATGACGATCAACGAGGCCGTGCTCGGGTTCCTGTACGGCAACGTGGCGGCGATCGCGCTGGCCTCGCTCGTCCTGCTCGTGCCGCAGCTCGAGGCGGTGATCATGCAGGTGGCGGTCATCAGCTACTGCATCCCGATCGTCGCCATCGCGCCGGTGCTCTACATCATCATCGGCATCCCCGACGACGGCGCCGCCTCCGGCACCGCGGTCGCGCTCGCCACGCTGTCGGTCTTCTTCACCACCGTCATCGGCACGGTGCTGGGCCTGCGGTCGGCGGAGCGCACGAGCCTCGACGTCGTCAGCGTGTACGGCGGGGGCCGGCTCGCCCAGCTGCGCAAGGTGCAGCTGGTCTCCGCCCTCCCGTCCGTGCTCAACGCCCTGCAGATCGCCGCCCCGGCGGCGTTCCTCGGCGCCATCCTCGGCGAGTACACCGGCGGCCTGCGCCCCGGCGTCGCGCGCGTGCTCGTCACCGCGCAGCAGAACCTCAACGTCGAGCGCGCCTGGGCCACGGGGCTGCTCTGCGCGGCCGTCGCCGGCGCCGGGTTCGCGCTCTTCGGGATCATCAGCCGGGTCGTCAGCCCGTGGTCGAAGGGAGCGCAGGCATGAGCGAGAACGGCGCCGTCGGCACGATGCTCGGCAAGACCGGCACCACCGGCGAGAAGCCCGTCAAGGCGCGCACCGGTCTCGCGATCCTCCGCTCGCTCGCCACGACGACCCTCACGATGGTGCTGGTGCTCGCGGTGGTGCTCGGGCTCTGGGTGGCCGGCCTGGCCATCTGGGACGTCGACGAGTTCGTCGGCAAGGGCCCCGCCGACGTGTGGGCCTACCTCGTGAGCGACCCCGACGCCGCCGAGAACCGCGAGGGCATGGGCGGCCTGCTCGCCCAGACGCTCGAGGACGCCACCATCGGCTTCGTCGTCGGCATGCTCGCCGCCATCGGGTTCGCGATGCTCATCGTGCGGTTCAAGGCCGTCGAGAGCGCCGTCATGCCGGTCGCGATGGTCTTCCGCTCGGTGCCGCTCGTCGCCCTCGCGCCGATCATCATCCTGCTGGCCGGTCGCGGCGCCCTCACGGTGGCGATCATCAGCGGTGTCGTCGTGCTCTTCCCGGCGCTGGTCACCACGGTCTTCGGGCTCCGGTCGGTCTCGCCCCAGATGCGTGACGTCGTCACCGTGTACGGCGGGTCCGAGGGCGCCGTCCTGCGCAAGGCCGCGTTCCCCTCGGCCCTGCCCTCGCTGTTCGCGGCGATCCGCATCTCCGTGCCCGGCGCCATCACCGGCGCCCTGCTCGCGGAGTGGCTCGCCACCGGCAAGGGCATGGGCTCCGCGATCGTCTCGGCGTCCCGCAACGGCCGCATCAACGAGACCTGGTCGCTGGTCGTCATCGTGACGGTCGCCTCGGTCGTGCTCTACCTCGTCGCCCAGCTCGTCGAGTCCGCCGTGCTCGCGCGCTACGGCAAGAACGCCGGCAAGGCCTGACCCACCACCGTCCCCGAGCCGCAACACGCACGTCACCCACCGCTGCCCCCGCCCGCCTAGGGTCGGGGGCAGCGCTCTAGTTCCAACGGACACGACGGGCTCCCGCACCCCGCGCACGGGGCGGGCCTCCCGGGACACGGACACCTCAGAGCGGATCCGTGTCCCCACTCCCGAGGAGAGCCCCGTGTCCCCCACCCCGTTCGCCGTCCCCGTCGTCGACCTCGCCCGCCCGCACGCCGAGGTGGTCGCCGCCGTCGACCGCGCCTGCACCGAGGTCGGCTTCCTCCAGCTCGTCGGCCACGGCGTGCCCGACGAGGTCGTCGCCGGCCTCGTCGCCGCCCTGGACCAGTTCTTCGCCCTCCCCGACGCCGACAAGCGGGCGCTGCGCCGGCCCCCGGAGGAGAACCGTGGCTACGTGCCGCCGCGCACCGAGGCGCAGAGCCTCAGCCTCGGCGTCCAGCCGGCCGACATGATGAACGACTTCTTCGAGGCGTACGGCGTGGGCCGCGGCCTCGCGGACTACCCGGCGTCCTCGGGGGTCGCGGCGGTCGCCGACCACGCGTCGTACGGCGAGCACTACGCCCCGAGCGTGTGGCCGGACCTGCCCGGCTGGCGCGAGGCGGTCGAGCGCTACCTCGGCGAGGCCGAGCGCGTGGCCCGGACCCTGGTCGCGCTGTTCGAGGACGCCCTCGGGCTCGACCGTGGTGAGCTCGCGGCCCTGGACCGGCACCCGATCAGCGTCATGCGGCTCATCAACTACGCGCTCGACGAGGGCACGGCGGTGCACCTCGACGGCGACCTGCGGGGCATGGGCGAGCACACCGACTACGGCCTGCTCACCGTGCTGTGGGCCGACCGGGTCGCGGGCCTGCAGGTGCTCGCGGCCGACGGCACGTGGCACGACGTCATGCCCGCCGACGGGGCGCTGCTCGTGAACCTCGGCGACCTCACCGCTCGGCTCACCAACGACCGGTGGTCGTCGACGCTGCACCGCGTGCGGCCGCCGGTCGTCGACGGCACGATCCGCCGGCGGCGCTCGGCGGCGTACTTCCACGACGCGGACGCGGACGCCGTCGTCGCTCCCCTGCCGGGCTGCGTCGACGACGCCCGTCCGGCGCGCTACTCGCCCGTGACGGTGGACGAGCACGTGCGCGCGAAGGTGGCGGGCTCGAACGCCGGGGTGGTCAACCACGCGGCGGTGCGGGAACGGGCGCGCCTCGGCGCGGGTCCCGGCACGCCGGCGGTCGTCAGTCCCCCGACGGCATCGCGACGCTGAGCAGCAGGTGCACCGGCTCGTCGCCCTCGACGCTCCAGCGCTCCCGCGTGCCCGTGGGGAAGGCGAGGAAGTCGCGGGGCCCGAGCCGGTGCACCGCGCCGCCGTCGACCTCGACCGCGAGGCGGCCGCTGACGACGTACACCCCGGTCTCGCCGACCGCCTCGAACCAGGTCGTGAGGTGCTCGCCCGGGCCCACGACGTACTCGACGACCTGCAGCGGGGAGTCGTCCTGGAACCGCAGGGCGCGCCCGACCGCGCTGTCCGGGCGGTCGGAGACGGGGATGAGACGGCCGCTGCCGGCCGGGACCAGCACGACGGGGTCGGCCGGCTCCTCGGCCACGACGGGCAGCAGCTCGCCGGGCGAGACGCCGAGCGCGGACGCGAGGCGGTAGGTCGTCACCATCGACGGCGCGCTCTGCCCGCGCTCGAGCTGGCTGAGGAACGGCTGGCTGACGCCGGCCACCGCGGCGAGGGCACGCATCGATAACCCCTGCTTGTCGCGGAGCTCCTTGATGCGGAGGCCGATGCGGGCGGCGATGTCGCTCTCGCTGGTCGGCACCGCGGCCGGGAGGTCGGGACCCGTTACGGGGAGATCGCTCAACCGTCACACTCCTGAAACATCTGATCGATCAGATCGAGGCACAATGATCGTCATGACTTATCAGCGTCAGCGTGACGCCCTCGCCGGGATGGCGACTGCCGCTGATCGTAGCGACTTCTCACCGCACCCGGAGGCCACCGCCCGATGACCGGCTTCGCCTACTCGACCCCGACCCCCGCCGACCCGGTGATCGACGCCCTCGTGGCGGCGCTGCCGAAGGTCAGCCTCCACTGCCACCTGCTCGGCACCGTCGCACCCGCGACCGTCGTCGACCTGGCCCGCAAGCACCGCGTCGACCTCGGCGGCCGCACCGCCGACGACCTCTACGACCACGACAGCTACGAGGACCTCGGCGAGTTCCTGCGCGTGCTCGACGTCGTCGGCTCCGTCGTGCGCGACCTCGACGACCTGCACCGCGTCACCTACGAGTCGCTCACCGCGGGCGGCGCGGCCCACGGGGTGCTCTACCGCGAGATCCAGCTCAGCCCGC
>Ga0208794_1000345_pt1 | contig 32748 bp, 41 predicted proteins | sample 32_taG_FD_184106 | JGI IMG/M metagenome (GOLD analysis project Ga0208794, IMG submission 184106) | Marine viral communities from the Gulf of Mexico - 32_GoM_OMZ_CsCl metaG (SPAdes) (version 2) | ecosystem: Environmental > Aquatic > Marine > Oceanic | place: Atlantic Ocean: Gulf of Mexico... | reverse complement strand
AGATATACCGTGATCAAACCAACCTCCACCACCAAAATTAGCTTTATTAGAATCAGTTGATGCTGCTCTAAATATTATTCTGTTTCCTGTATTAAATTCAAATACAGTTTGTGTGCCACTTGTTGAACCTGTATTAAACCAAACAGATAAACTATGCTTATTAGTATCTATAACACTACTTGGGATTGTAACAACACCTGCATTTGTAAAATACCCTGCTGCACCAAACTTACCTCCGTTAATAGAATGTGATAATGCACCATCTCCTTCGTATAATACTACTCCAAAGTGTTCACTCGGTACTAATCCTCCTGGTGCTGCTGCTGGTTTAACTAATAATCGTTTTCTAAGACTCATATTCTGGATATTCGTATAATATAACTTGCTTTTTAGTTGTTAAAGCGTTTACTTCGTTTTCTACTTGTGTAGTTTGGTTACGCAGTAATTGTCTTGCTTCTACTATTTCAGTAGGTACTGTTTCACCATTGTCTGTTTGTCTTATAATATACCAATCTGTTTTCGCTAATTCACCACCTACTATATGTTTAAAGTTTGTGATCTTTTGCTCTTTTAACTCTGCTAGTGTTTGCGACCAAGTTTTATCTATTGTATCTTTTCTAAATACTGATGAAGCACTATCAAAATATATTTCACCTAAGTCGTGTATTCTAGAATCATAATTTTCATCTATTATTACATCAAATAATCCAGCGTCACGCAGTTGGTCTGCTGTCATACTTCTAGCGTTTAAATGATACCCTGTTGACGATTTAAACTTTACTGGTACGTCTGGATATGTAGTTATTATTCCATTGTTGTTTACTGCTTTCATAATTATTTTTGTATTACTGTATAATAATATTTGTTATCTTCTAAATATAAATCTCCTAGTTCTTCTGTTTCAGGATCTATTTGTGGATCTACTATTGGAAAAAAACCTTCTTCTTCTAATACTTCTATTGGCGAACTTGCAAAACCTAATGTATATAATTTTACACCATCCCAATAAGTTGGAAGTTTACTATATACTCTTATTTCACCATTTATATTATTTGCCCACATTATGCTTCTTGACTAATTGTTGCCCATTGTTCTGTTGATCCGTTTGTACTTACTATTTGAATTAGGTTTGCTACTGTCCCATCATAAGTACCTGTTATTTCTTTTACACTTGCAGGTAAAGTTAATGTATAATTTCCACTTATTACTAAATCTACCGCCATACCTGTTGAAACATTACTAAATGTAAGTGTAGTATTTGCTGCTAATGTCTTAGTAAATACCGCTGCAGTTGACCAATCTACATCACTTGCCGAAATAGCTGCCGAAGTTGTATATTCTGCACCTAATTTAGCATAACCTACTGCATCATCTGCTATCATAGCAGTTGCTACCGAACCTGTATCACCTGTACCTACTAAAGTACCTGTATTTTCTGGTAATGTTAATACCGCACTACTTGCTACACTATGAGGTTGAGCTTTTAATGTTTGATAATGAGCGTTGCTTACTTCACAGTACATTCTCATTTCTGCTACATTACCTGTATTACTTCTTATTTGAATACTTCCATCATCGATAGTTACACCACCTGTACTACCATTACCACCTATAGTTAACGAACCTGATGTTGCAGTTAACGAACCACCTAAACTCAACGAAGTACCACCTATTGTTACAGAATCATTAGTTAATGAAAATTCAGTTCCAGTTAATGTTAACCCACTACCTGCTGTATAAGTAGTATTAGTGTCAGTTGCTGCTATTGTTATCGCTCCATCTGCATTTGTAATTGTAACATTTGAACCTGCAGTTAATAGTGCATTTTCAAAATAACTATTAGTTGCATCATATATTAATAAATTACCTGCTGCAGGAGTTGTAATATTAGCGTCTGTAAGATTGTTTAACCCTGCGTCTAAGGCAAAGGTCGTTCCAGTTAAAGAAAGTCCTGTACCAGCGCTATAAGTAGTGTCTGTGGACGCAATAGTTATGCTTCCATCTGCGTTAGTTATACTCACATTACTTCCAGCTGTTAATAAAGCGTTTTCAAAGTATGAATTACTAGCATCGTAAATTAATAAGTTTCCAGCTGCTGGACTTGTTAATGTTACATCTGTTAAAGTTGAAAGTGTATGTTCTGTTGCAGTTGCTACACCACTAGCATTACCTAACCAGAAATAATTTTGTTGTATATTAGGAATATCATTAGACCTAAGTATTGATGAAACTAATATTGAACCATCAGCAGTAGTAGATACCCTACCTACTTTACCTACATTTTGTATTAATGCTGTTCCTGTTGGTTTTGTAGTTGTTAAACCTCCTCCTGACTTTACATAAAGCGTATCATTTTCTGAAGGTGTTACGCCATCTATTGGGTCGGTAATTAAGTTTTTAAGTACACCACCTGTTACTATATGTCCTTCACCATTATTCGCTAAATCAGTTAAAAGCAAACCAGATGCAGGCATAGTAGATGCATTAGCTGCATTTGCTGGTGCTATTTCAACCACTGCTGAAGCACCAACTGAACCTGTTACATATACAGGAGTTCCTTTTGTTATTGTACTACCTGATGTGTTTTTACAAGCTACTCTTACTTGATCTGTACTTTCACTAGATAGTGTTATTGTATCTCCTGTTTCAGTTATAGTTATATTGCTACCTGCTGCTATCGTTACATCATCAGTACTAGCATCGCTACCTGTTAATCTTATTATTGCATTATCACCTGATGTTTCACTACTTAGCGTATAAGTTGTATCGGTATCTGAAGCTGCAGCAATAGTAAAGCTAGGATATGTACCTGTAATTGTTACGTTGCTACCTGCAGTTAATGATACTGTCTGATCTGGACTATCGTTAGTAATTGTAAAGTTAGGATAAGTTCCAGAAGTTGATATTCCAGTACCACCTGTTAATGAAACAGTTTGGTCTGGGCTTGTATTAGCAAGTGTTAAAGTATTATTAACGTCATCATATGTGCTGCTTATTCCAGTTCCAGCTACTACTAAATTAGCAACCCTATCGTCAACACGCTCAGAGGTGTAATAAAGATTTGTACCTTCTGATAAATCACTTGTACTTTTAGTACCAAAAGCTGTGTCAAAACGAGCAGTCGTGTAATAAAGGTTTGTTGAACCTTCGCTTACTGAATCAGTATCAAAACTAATATTCGCACTACCATCAAACGATACTCCATTTATCGTTCTAGGTGTTGATAAGGTATCTGCAGTTGATGCGGCTATCCCTAAGCTATCTACATATGTTTTAGTAATGTGTGCTTGTACTTCACTTGAGCTTGGTCCAGTATAGGAAATAACTCCTGTTGAACTATTGTAAGATAGTGAACCATCACCGCCATTGTCTACAGCACTAATTAAAGCTCTTACATTTGCATCCGAAGGTCCAGTGTAAGTAAACACACCTGTTGTATTATCATAGCTAAAACTTCCAAGTCCGCCAGTATCATTTGCAGATAAATCTGTTAAACTTATTCCTGATCCACTATTAGCTATCGTGAAATTAGGATAAGTACCACTTACTGTTATACCTGTACCTGCAGTTAAACTAACTGTTTGGTCAGGTTGTGTATTTGTTATTGTAAAACTAGGGTATGTACCGCTAGTAGATATTCCTGCTCCTGCACTTAAAGATACAGTTTGATCAGGACTAGTGTTTGCAATAGTAAGTGTACCATTTACATCATCATAGGTTTTACTAATACCTGTGCCTGCTACTACTAATGTATTTACTTGATCATCTACTTTTTCTGCAGTATAATATTCATTAGATCCCTCTGTAATATTATCGGTTGTTAAACTTATATTAGCAGTACCGTCAAAACTAACACCTGCTATTGTTCTTGCTGTTTCTAATGCAGTTGCTGTATCTGCATTCCCTGTTACATCACCTGTTAGATTTCCAGTTACATTTCCAGTTATATCACCTGTAACATTACCAGTAACATTACCTGTCAAATTCCCTGTTACGTTCCCAGTTAAAGGTCCACTAAAAGCATTTGCAGTTACAGTACCAATAGCAGTTAAATCACCGCCTGTATTCATACTTAGTCCAGTAGTGTTACCTGCTCCATCTGAAATAGATTGTAATGTTGCCGATAGTGTTCCGTTATCACCTACTTTTAACAGCGATGTATAAGTACTACTTATTGAATTTCCAGTTAATGTCGCCATTTTTGTTTAATTTATTATTTATATACTTTTTTAATTTTACTATATTTTTGTTTTTTACTTTATATCTGTTTTTCATAATACCCAACCATTAAATAAATTGTCTTTGTCTGGATATACATCCTCGTTAGAGTTCGTATTATATTCTGGAAATAAATTGTTATTAAAACTTAAATAATCAATCATTCTTCTTATATAATATTCTGCAAACTCTCTTTCTTTATTTACTAAATAATCTACTTCTGATTTAGTTATACTTTCGGCATTTTCGCTAATGTGTTTAAATACTCCTGCATTTTTTACTTGATATGCTGCAAATGGTAAATAATCCATCATAGCAAAATGTATTAAAGCAGGTTGTACATATTTATTCACTAATGTTAAATAATTACCTGTTAAAGTATCATCAGTAATTTTAGTTTCTATTGCTTCATATAGTTTAGTACCTAAGAAATTTTGTATATGTATTTCTTGTGCTAATTTGATATAAGGCAATAACTTGTCTACATCTACATTACCATCTAGTATTGTATTCTTTTTTAAATCCTGTACTTTTATAAATAATACTTGTGCCATTACTAAAATGCTTTACCTTTCGGTGTTGTAAAATCTTTTTTCTTTTTAAAACCTCTGTTCTTCATATCTCTAGGTCTTTTAGCTACTTTAGGATCGTTAGTTTCTGGTTTAAAACCTTGCTTTTTAGCTTCGTTTACACTAATTTCTGATCTAGGGTTTTTAGCATCAGGTGTAACTGTTTTAGCCATATATACTCTACGTTCCCAATAATGTCTACAAGAACCACCGCCTTTATATAACCATATATCATATGTATTAGCGCCATCAGGTCCCCAACCTGGATTAACAGATTTGCTACTCATAGCAATAATATCTTCTTTACGATATACTTTTTTAGCGGCTACCATTTTATTACAAAATTCTCTACTGCTACCATCAGATTCTAAAGGTGCATACTGATATCTTACTTTATATTTAAAACCTTCTTTATTTTCTCCGTCTTGATCACTTTTAGCATTTGACTTAGCACTACCTGTACTAGCTAATTCTAACTTTTGATTTAACTCATCATCTTTTTCATAATCTACAGGTGCTGATTCTATTAATTCCCAATTATCTAAATCTTCATCTTCACCTAAATCTAATAGTTCTTGTAAATCAGTTTTATCGCTAGATAGTTCTGCTTTATCTTCTAATTCAACACCAGTTTCTTCTTCTCTAGTTTCATCATCTACTAAATTGCCTTCTAAATCAGTAAACTCTAATGGTTGAAGTGTTTTAAAGTATAAATTAAGCGATACATTATTAAATGCTAAAATAGTATCTAAAGCATCTAATATATATTCTTGTTGTACTCTAATAACCATATTGTCGAATAATATACTAGCTTGTTTTAATTCATCAGCATTACTACCTAAACCATTATTACCTGTTCTAATACCTAATAATAAAGGTGATGATAATCTATGCCCTACTAATATTTTATTAGTTGCTTCGTCACTTAAAAATTGATACTGATTATGTGCGTCTGACAGTTGTACTGGATCTATAGTAGCTGCACTTTCTTGATTGTCATTGAATGCTAATATAAATTTACCTGCATTACTACTTCCGCTAAACTTATCGTATATTCTTTTTTCTATCAGTTCTCTAGCTTCTTCATCTGGCGTACCATTGTTGAAGTTAATTAACATACTAGGTGCCATTCCGTTCTGTATATTATTAATATGATAGTTTGCTACCTCTGCTTCTAATTCACAGTATGGTAAAGCACCTTGATATGTTACAGGTGTATAATAAAAATATCCTGCTCTATATGGTTTAATACAAAGTATTTCTATTGCATTATTACCGCTACCAAATGCTGGTATTCTAGTTAGTTTATCTCTGTTTGTGTATTTGCTCCAATCGTGAAAATAATAATACCCTTTTATATCACCTTTTTTGTCTGCTTTTTCAGCACGTAATGTTTGTACTGGAAAATGCTCTACTTTTACTATTTTGCTTCTATCTACATTATAATAAACTTGCAGCGTAGCTTGACCTAATAAATAAAAATCAGAACATATCTTTTTAAGATCTTCTTTAGTAAAAAGTGTTACCGCTTGTGCATATTCCATAGGTTTTTTATCGCTGTTAGTTGCGCTTAAACCTTTACCATATATCATTTCTGTAATACCATTAATAATTGCATTATTAGTTGGACTGCCTTGATATTGGTCTATTAAATATTGATAATAGTTATTATCTTCACCATATGATACAAAATCTTTATTCTTTTCCTCTGTTATCTTAGGTGCTGTATATGTGCTTAAATTTACTACTCTAATATTACTCATTAGTTTATTATTATATAATCATCATCAGGATAATTAGTTGTTTGTGTGTATTCTCCGCTATTAATAGTATAATAGTTATTCTCTGCTTGATTTATAGTTTGATCAGTACAAAATATTTTATCTAAATAAATAGTGTTTTCAGATGCTGTTATACTTTCCCAATTATCGCTAGCAGCTTCCCATATTACATTGTAAGTGTTCCATAGAGCGCCTACACCTTGTAATATTTTTAAATCATAAAATCTACCTTCTTTTAAACTGAATGTTGTAGATATTGATGCGTTATCGTTTGCTCTTGTTAATGTTACGCTTTCTGTTCTTGTTGTCGTATTAGTACTATTATCTCTAATAGATACAATAACTTCTGACGGATATGCTCTTGGTGCAAAAGTTAAAGTTTGTGCTGAAGTACTAGTTGTTAAAATCTTCATACATATATAATAAAAAAAAATATATTTTTTATATAATAAAAAAGGGAAGTTAAAAACTCCCCTTTAAAAACACACAAAAACAAAAAACTGTTATGAAGTTGGATTAATTTGTGTTCCACTCGCTAACGCAGTAATTACCGATCCTGTTACGAATAACGGTGGTATAACTTCTGTAGCTGTGAACGTCAGCGTAAATCCACTCAAGTCAGAATATGCTGCTCCACTTACAATAGTACCTGCTGTAACTTCAGCTCCTTGATGGAAACCTACCATTAAATAGTTAGCAGTACTATCAGTATCAGGATCTACTGACGAACCTGTTACTCTATTGTTATCTTCTACTACTACGTGAGGTCTAGCTGCTGCTAAAAGTTTAATTTCTTCTTGCGTAGCTACGTCTAGATGTGTAAATGTTAATTCTAGTGTTGTTTCATATACAGTTGTACCTGTATCTCTAGAACTTATAATATTTGTTGTTAAAGAACTAGTAGCACCTTTTAAATCGTATTCAAAAAAAGTTGGTGTTCCTGATAATGCAGTAATACTACCTGCAGAAATTGTTGCTGTACCTAAAGTACCATAATCTGCAAAATATACTCTGTTTAATCCACCTACCGATTCTTTACAAGGTAACTGTCTTCCTGTTGTTAATGCACAAGCCATAATTTATTTTATTTTAAAAAAAAAGGGCGGTAGTCTATGCCACCTACCCTTTTTATGTTATACAATTATTTTTAATTACGCTGTAGCGTATAATACAATGTCACCACCGATTGCGTGCTGAATTCCAGCAGTAAATCTCATTACAACTCTTACGTTTTGAGATCCATCTAGATCAGCCATATCAATTACTTTTACCTCGTTTTGGTCTGACATTAATCCAGTTCCAAAAAATAGGTTACTTGCTTGAGCTGCAACAGCATCGTTGTCTGAAAGTCCAGGAGCGTTTACTACCTTAATTCCATCAAACGATAATGCATTACCCATATTGTACCATTGAGTACCTTGAGCGTTAGTACCTGCTGCACCTAAACCTGATGCACCAAATCCACCTAAAGCTCTAATATAGTTTCTGTACATATTAGATGGTAAGTAGATAGTTAAATCTTCAGCACCATATACTGCAGTTGGGATAGCATCAGCTATTTTACCTAATTCTTCGATTACGTTAGCAGAAGTACTTGCAGTACCTGTTACATCGTTTACGTCACCATCAGCACCTAAAGTAGTGATGAATCCATCAAACTCACCAGCATTTGCGTTAGTACCTGTCCAAATGTTTTGTTCCATTTTTTGAGCTACTTTATCTGCTACGTGAGCAATTAAAAAGTCAGAAAACTTAGGAGGTAAGTTATCAAATGCAGAGTATCCCATTGATACTGCTTCCCAGTCTGATCTAAAGTCTTTTTTACAAAGCTCTAAGTTTACCTGAAATTCTTCTGGTTGTAGAATTCTTTCAGTTAAAGTTAAAGTTGAAGTATCTGTAAAGTCACAAGTTGCATCTTTTACGATTGCATCAGTTGCTACTTTTTTCATTACTTGTTTAAACTTAACATTAGGTACAATAGAAATGTTACCTTCTGCTAATGTTTTACCAGATAATAAAGCAGCAGAAATATACTTCCCTGCAAATTCTCCAGCATATGTAGTTGTTATTGAAGTTGTTGTTGCCATTATTTAATTAATTATTGTTAGAAATTGCTTGTAACACTCTACCATACGTAGTGTTTTGATTTGAGTTGACTGCAAACCTTGCACCTAATTTTTCTTCAACGTTTTCAGGTGAATGTTTGATTCCTTCTGCCGCAGGCTTAGAAAGTTCTTCTTGCTGCTGTGACATTTCCTCTTTTTCCTTATCGCCTGATATAGCATCGATAAGTTCTTTGATTTGCCCTTTTACTTCTTCAACAGATTCTGCTAAAGCTGTAAGCTCATCTTTAGTAGCATAGTTCATTTCTGATTTTTCTTCTTCTTGAACTGGTGCTTCTTCTAAGTTAGTATCTTCTACTGCTGCTGCAGTTTCTTCTACTACTTCTTCTGAATTTTTGATATCTTCTATCATACCTTCTGTTTTAACGATTAATATTCTATTGTCCGATAGTTCGTACTCACCGATTGGTAAGGGTACGTTCTGATCCTCTGTCTTAATAAATACTTCGCTACCTGATTCAAATTTATCAGCAGTAAGCACAGTACCATTTTCGAGAGTTATTTCTTCTAAAGAAATTTGTTCTAATTGTACATCAAGATCACTCGGTTCAACACCAAGTAAGGTCTTGACCTTTGATAATATCTCTGTAGCATTCATAATAATATAATAAATACCACTATTTTTTTTATATTTTGTATTGAAGTATTTTTAAATACGACCTATTCCCTGCGCTTGTATTGAACCATCACAGCATTTTATACTATAAGTATTATCTTTGCATAAACAAGCTCTCCTAGAGCTTCTAGGTGATGTTCTACTAGGTGTTTTATAATGTTTATCTTTTCTTGCCATTATTTACAAATACAAAATTCGCAGTTACACATATTTATCGTTTTATAGGGACACAGTTAGGTACTTTTCTACCATTTTTAATTTTAAACCCTATCATTTCATATCCTGCTTGACAAGGTTCTTTTAATTCTTGTTCTGTAGCTAAGTCTAATTCTTTTATTTTAGCTTCCGCCCAACTTTTAGCTGATTTACCTCCCCATAATAAGTAACTTATTGTACCACAAGCAGTTGTATCGCTTTCATCATAGTATTCTTCTGCTCTAGATAGATAACTATACATTCTTTTTATAGTTTCAGTACTTATTTTCTCTTTTTTAGCTAATTGTTGCGCTCTTATCTTACCTACATCAGTTGCACACTTATTATTTACCTTTTCGTTAAGTTCTATACCTCTTTTAGCGTTATTTGCAACAGAATCTGGGTAATCGTTATAACTTTCTAGTGTAACTTCTACACCATTAACAATATCTTTAATATTTGATAGTAAATATTCTGCTTCTGCTGTTTCTATAGCACTTAAATCATCTTTTCTATATGTAGACTTGTCTTGAAAGTACCCTTCTATAGAAAAACCTTTTACAGCACCTGTTTTAACAAATTCTTGCCATACTTTATCCGAATTTACCTTTACAGATCCCACCCAAGTACCTACAGGGTATTTTAAACCATAAAAAGCAGTTTTATCTTTGTTTTGATCTTCTACTATCCAGCTTTCTACTAAACTAAGACCTTTAAGTTGCATTTGGTGTTCTAGAGTTGCATTATTTTGGTTACCGTCCATTAAATATAACTCACTAGCTTTGCGAACTGTATCTTTACTAAAATATATATAATATTCCCCATCTTCGTTAACTCTAAGTATAGGTTTATTAGGTATTAGTAACGCTCCAAGTAATATTCTCTTTTCATCATCTACTTGCGCTAATTTATATTCTACATCAGCGTTAAGTGTAATAAAATCTTCTTCTATTGCTGGTTTCTCTACAATAGATATAGCTTCAATACCTGAATACTCTTGTTCTTCGTCTAAAATAAGTTCTACTATCTTCATAATTATATAATATATTTATTTATGTTTTTTTTATATTCCACTTTCACTAATTATATTTCTATCTAATTGTTGTGCTGTTGTAACTTCACCAGAAACTACATATGCTTTTGTTGGTGGTTGGTTGTTTAGTGTTTCAGCTATTTGATTTAATGGTGATTGCCCTACTACATTAAATGCTGGTGCTTGTGCTACTGGTGATGCCGCTGCTGCTGATACACCTACTGCTCCTGCTCCACCTCCAGGTACTTTTGTGCTTACTATATTTTTAACTGCGCTAAAACCTGTTGTAAGTGCTGTAGCAAATCCAATTAAACCTAAAGGGAAAAATGGTTTACTATCTAATGCCGTAGTAGCTGCTTTATATGTACTCATTATTGCTTCTGCAGTTAATGCTGCTTTAGCTGCTGCACTGTTTTCATTCAACGCACCTGCTATTGCTTTTAAACCATCTTTAGCTAGATTAAATTTCATATCAGCTAAATTTTTGTCTAATAGTTCTTCTTCTGCATTAGCTTCTGCAACTAATCGTATTTTTTCTGCTTCTGCTTCTTTAAACGCTGCTGATTCTTTATCTAATAACCTTTCTTGTTCTGCAAATACATCTAATGCTAATTGTTTTCTAGCTTCAGCTGCTTCTTGTTGTATTCTTAGTTTTTCAAACTCATTATCTGTTAAGTTTATTAACGATTGCCTTTCAGCTTCTTCTAAATCAAATGTTTGTTGTAAAAGTGTAGTTTGTAGGTCTACAGATTCTTGTATTAAAGCATTTCTATTAGTTAATTGTTCAGATTCTATACCACCTATTCTTTCAGTTACTTCTAGTAATAAGTTTTGCGCTCTAATTAATTCTTCTTGTGCTTCTATGCTATCTATATTCAAAGCAGCTTTAGCTTCTGCTGCAGCTACTTGTAATTTAGCTAATCTAAGTTCTTCTTCGGCACCTTCTTGTAATATTTGACCTAGTTTTTCATTAGCTGCTATTCTATCTTCTATACTTTGGCTTACATCATCTCTTATTTGTCTTTGTTCTTCTGCCGCCTGTAATGTAACTAATCTTTGTTTTTCTTGCTCTGCTGCTGCTATTCTAGCTGCGTTTGCCAAATCAACAGAATTTTTTACTGATTTTCCTGTTTCAGTTACGTAGTTTTTAAATGTTTCTACACCTTCTTTTATTTTACCTGTAAATTCAGATACACCTTCTTTAACTGTATCTGTAACACCTTTAAATTTTTCTACACCTTGTGCTGCTTCTACTGCAGCTCCTGCAAAATCTAATGTTAATATTTTTAATGCCGCTTTACCAAAAAACTTTAACCCTTCTAATGCTTCTGCTAATGGTTGTTTTACAGAATCTATAATAGCTTGACCAAAATCTTTAATACTTTTTATTGGTTCTTTAAAAAAGTTTATTACATTATCAAAATTATCTACAATAAGATCTATAAAATCTCTAATTACTTTTTGTACTGTTCCTGTTACTGTTGCAAATGCATCAGCTGCTTCTCTATTTGAATTAAAAGCATTAGCTAAAAATTGAAATGCTTGTAATGCTGCAGCTATTGGTATAGCTTTAAATGCAGCGCCTATACCGCTTATACCTTTTCTAACTTTGCCAGCTGTAGCTTGTAATCTTTTAAAACCTTTTTCAGTAGCTTTAGTTTGTTTTTTACTTTGTTTTTCTACATCTTTTATAGAACCTTTTATTTCAGCAAACTCTTTTTGTATTGCTTCTAAATCTTTTTTAAGATTACCAACCTCTACTTCTAACTCTATTGTTTTTTTGACTGCCATTTAAGCTCTTGTTTAAATTGGTTATACGCTTCTTTTACGCTACTAGGTAGTTTATATTTACCTTTAGCTATTTGTACATTCTCGCTTTTGCTTTTAGAGTATTTTAATAATTCGATTATGCTAGATATCATATATATATAATAATATTATTTTATTTTTTTTAACAACTTGCATAATTAGATACTACACCGCTGCTGCTTATTTGCGCTCTATAGTTATTTTCAAACTTATACCATTGATTACTACCATTAAATTTCTCTGTAGTTTTAGCTTGACCTGCCGAAACTGAATCGGTATATAATACTGTATTATTACCAAGTGTTGTACCTGCAAAATAAACAATAGTTCCTGCCGTTCCTGCACAAGCACCTAATGCAGTAGTATAACCAGTAGTTATTTTTATACCTGTTAAACCAGCTGTACTTGGGTTATTACTGTCATAGTATAAATCACCATTTGGTTGATTCCAATATAATCTTTTTAAATATCCACTACTATCCATTTGGTAAAACCTAGTGTAATTAGGGTTTTGATCTGCCCATTGTTGCGTTGATGTACTATAATACTGAAGTTTAGCAGCAAATATTTTTTGGTCTGGAAAACTTTGATAATATATTCTTAACGGATCAGATGAATGGTCTTGATCATATGTACCTAAACCATATGTAGGTGTAGTCGTTAAATTTTCATCAGTATAAACTAAACTATCACTACCAAACACACCACCTGCTTGATATAAGTAATCTGTAGTACTAAATGATTCACCAAATACTGTAGTTAAATCATAAAAGTTTGTTCCAGAAACATAATCTGCAGTTATTCTTAATCTTTTTATAGATAAGTTACAATTTTGTTCTGCACCTAGCGTTCCATTACCACCTGATATTACGTGATATTTATTTGGGTTTAATCTATAATTACCATCTGGCGCTAAACCAGATAGAGTACCACTTGTGTTTGTTGTGTACAATACCATACCTGCTTGCCAAGTTGAAGTATATGAATAATAAGTAGTTGTTGTCGATTGTACACACGCAGTAAACGCACTTGTATTGTAATGTGCATTATAACTATATACTTGTTGAGGTGTTTGTACTGTTTCGTATGCGCTAGATATTGTTGTACCTGCACTATTAGTAGCAGATCCCCAATAATAATAAGTTGTATTGCTATTTAACCCAGTAAAGTTATATGATTTTACACCTGTACTTGTAGCAGATATTGAATAAAAAGTATTACCTGATGCATTATAAGCAGTATTGTTTGTACCCATCCATATACCTGCACTTGTTATACTTGATCCATTATCCGCTGTTATATTTATGTTACCTGTAAAACTTGATGAAGTTACAGATGTTTCAGTTTGTGTTACTACACTAGGCGCTGAAGGTGCAGCATCTGTTGTAAAGGTTGTATATGTAGATGACACACCTTTTGTAGTGCTATAAGTATTTGTAGCTGTTCCCCAATAATAATAAGTAGTATTAGCTAATATACCCTCTGCACTTCCAAAATCATATTGCTTAGTTCCTGTGCTAGTTGGTGCAGGTGTTATGTCATAATGTGGGTTATTTGTTGCTGCTGCGCTATTAGTTCCCATATAAAAACCTGCTCCATTTATTGTTGCTCCACCATCACTAGTTATTTCTAATTCTGCAGTAAAACTATCATAACCTAAATTATCTACAGGTTCTGCTGTAACTGTTGGTGGAATTGGCGCTGATGGAGTTGTAAAACTTATAGTAGTTCCTATACCTTCTCCGTGTTGATTAATACCATATGCTGTAACATAATAAAGTGTATTTGCTGACACACCACTAGATATTGTTTTTTGATAAGATCCGCTACTTGTTGTTCCTTCTGCTACTTTTGTATTATTGCTGTAAGTTGCGTCTGTACCCCAATAAAAACCTTTTTCTGTTACAGTTCCATTAGTTACATCTAAACTACCATTCATTGTAAATGATTGATAAGTAACATTTGTCTCACTACTAGTTGTCATTGTAGGTGCTTGTGTAGGGCAAGGTTGATAATTAGACACATAACCATTAGTATCTATTGTACCATAATTACTACCTGGAAAAGCGTGATAGTTTCCTGATCCTGTATAATTAGTTGTTAATGCTGAATCTGTAAATAGCTGTGTTGTGTTTCCTAATAAACCTGTATAATATACTGTTGTATTTAAAGTATATCCACAAGCTGTGCTAGGTGTTGCGCTATTAGATGAAGATATTAATATACTTACTGAACCAACCCCTGATGAAACTACTGCTTCACGTCCATTTAATAATTCTAAAGTTGATTCACCTGTCTGTAAGTTAGTTGTTATACTATTTATTCTATAAGTTAAATCACCTATCTGTAATTCGTCTGCTAAACTATATTCTTGTAAGAAACTTAAAGGTAATCTAGCTTTTATCTTTGTTAACCTTTCGTTAAACCTAAATACGTTAGTTATATATGATTTATAATATTTTTCAAATAAAGTGTCACTAAACGCATCGCTTCCGTTCCATTCGTTTAATTCTTTGTTAAAATGTATAGATTCTGGGTAACCTGACCCTGTACTTAAAACTGTAGGTGTGTTACTCGGTATCCAATATTGATCTACGTTAGGTTCATAATCGTTAATTGTTCCACCATCATAACCATTTATATCTGAAAGTAAATTTATTGAAGGCCCTGTTTGCCCTGTTGTAGAACTATGTATAGGGTAATATATTACTGGTTTACCTAAATATGCTGCTTGTTTATCATCTAGTAAATGCCCTACTTGTAAACCTGTGGTCAGTTTTTCAAACTTCATATGTTGAAAAGGTAGTACTATTTCATATTTTTCATTATTGCTATCTAATGTTCCATCATCATTATAAGTAGCAGCACCCCATTCTTTTTGAAATTGTTCTAAATGGTTTTTAGCAAGTATGTTATTAGTATCTTCATATTTAAATTCTATTTCTCTATATGGTAATGCTTTGTCTACTGTTTTAGTTGTACTATCTACATATTCTGTAATATTTCTTACTGTACCGTCTGTATAATAACTATCTAAAGTTTTAACATATATTTTACCATCTTTTTTATAAGCTGTTAGATTAAACATTTTAAATAATCCTGATAAAAAGTCTATAATTTTAATATCTGGTATGTTTTGTGATATTGAAAAACCTTGTGTTGGTATATCAAAGTTTGCATCTACATCTCCAGTAGCTATACTTGTTGTATCAAAATTGTCAAAATTACCATATAGATCAAAAGAAAAAGTATCTACAGTTTCATTGTTATCAGCTCTAAATATTAATTTATATGTTCCGTTACCTAAACTAAAACTTCTAGTACCGCCTGATTGACCTACAGCATAAGTAAAAGTTGTTACTGTTTGGTTAGTAGACGTATTCCTTAGATCAACATATATGTTACCTGATGATGTAGTATAATTAACTGTTAGCGCAAATTGAAAGTTTTCGTATGATGCTAAATTATATATTACAAATATTCTTTCACCAAGTATTAAATTATTAGGATGTAAATTTGTTGCATTTAAATATGTTTTACCAGTTTGTTTATTAGGTGTGTATGAGGATCCTAAACCTTCTAGTATTTTACCTGCATTTCTTTGACAAAGCATATACAGATTATAAAAACCTCCGTTAGTTTTATTAAAGAAATCAGTACTAAAAGTTATTTTATCAAACTGATCTTCTATTGCTTTAATTATTACATACAGCCTTATACTATAAACTAAATCTTTCCAATAATAGCCAGAGTATTGCGCACTATTAGTTGTACTTAAATTACCACCTGATATATTTACTTCTTCTTTAGTTGCATCATAATACGATGGAGAAGTTACAGGAGATGTTACATTTAAAAAAAAAGCTCTTTGCGAGTTACCTATTAAAGATACTAATGTAGGTGTAGTAAATGTTTCGCTGCCTACTGTAACGTCACCTGAACCAGATATTGATGTTAGTGCTGTTTTAACATCGCTAGATGTATAAGTTAAATCAAAATTATCTAAAAAATCTAAATCCTGTAATTTTAAATCACCTAATACTTCTTTTAAATCTAAATCACCGAAGAAAGTTATTCTATATGTATCTGGTCTACCATTTTTTAAATCTACACCTTCTAATCTTATTTTACCTTTTTGAAATGGTAAACTATTTAATTCTATTTTAGCTTCTTTCTTTTTACGTGCATCAAAAGAATATTCTGATGATTGAATAAAGTTTTCGTAATGTTTAAAGAATTTGTTATTTGTTTTACTAGCAGGTAAACTAAATGTTTTACTAAAGTTTGTAAATATCTTTCCAGGATCTTTTACATCTTGTATAGTTTGTGTTAAAGATATTGTTTCGTCTTTAAATAAATCTAACCTAGTATAATTTACATCAGTAGGTTCTTTAACATATAATTGAATATCATTCATTACCTAATATTACTTATCATATCAAAGGCATACTCTGCAGTAATTGTATATTGTACTACTTTATCGTTTACGCCTGTTTTAAATGTTTGTTGTGTATCGGTTATATTAATTGGTATAGTTTGTTCTGAACCACCTTCTTCTTTTCTTATCCATACTTGCTCACTTACTAATAATTGTTTTATAGCTTCGTTTACATTATCATAGCTCATAGGAGGTGTATTTAATATAAGTGTTTCGTTAGCTAAAGTATTAAACTGTTTTATAGAATGTTTTTGTTTATTATACTCAAAGCTGCTGTTTGCTATGTTTCTTTTAAATGTAGTTTTACTTACATTAATGTTTTCTGTTGTTTTACCATTAAAATAGAAGTCTTGTAATGCTCCATATTTATTTACAAATGTTACTTTATACGCTGTGTGTTTATTACATACCCTATTTATTGTAAATGCAGTAGATATTGTAGTATGTGCTATTGCTGAAGCACTAAATGTATCATATACTATTGCAGTACCATCCCAATAAGGAATTACACCTGCTGTATTGTCTGGGTAATATAGTTGAGTATTGTCTTGTAAGACATCATTTGTTGCTACTGTTTTAGCGCTATTTTGTCCTGTGCCTAAACCTTCCATAAATTCATAATAACCATCTAAACCTATATGATTAATACTTATAGGCGTACCTACTGTAACTGCAGATGTACCTGTATTAATATCATCTATTGTTTCACTTTTAAATGTAAGTGTACCTGTTATTGCTATGCTTTGACTAGTATAAGAATTATTAAATGTTACATCTAAATAATCTCTACATAGATCTGCTATCTCAAATGCTACTGTTCCTGTTTCTTGACCACTAGTTCCAGATAGCACAGTATCTTTACTCATAGAAGATATTTGCGTACCATTTACAGATAATGTTAATGTAGCACTTTTAGCTACGTTAGGACTAACATATGCTTGGCTATGTGTTTCGTAATACGGACTTCTTAATAATATTGCTGCCATTATGTTTTTTTAATTAAATCTGCTTCTATCATACTTTCTATCATTTCAATAATCATATCATCACTAAATATGTCTTGTAGGTCTTGTGGTAATTTTTTAAATTCATTAACAAATGGTATAGTAAAAAAATTGTTTGCCCTTATACCTTTTTCATAAATACTTCTAGCTAATACAAAACCTATTTGTTTATAGTTACCTTTAGTAAATTGTCCTTGTGCATTTCTAAATCTTATGTTTCTAGCTTTTGCCCAATTCTCTAATGCTTCCGAATAAGGCATTTTAGTTTTAAAACTATAAGGGGTATTCTTATTTACTCTGTAATTACTCTTTGTACCCTTTACACCTTTATCAATATAATCACCATAGTCCTCCATAAATAAACCATATGCTAAGCCACTTTTCTTTTCGTATAGTTTTTTATACTGAATACTATTATAAAGTTTTTTAGTGTTATTTATAGGTCGCTTTTTACGTTGTAGCTTAGTACCCTTACTAAGATTCTGTCTAGCTTGTTTTTTAACAGCTTTAAAGAACTCCTCTAGTCTTGCATTAAACTTATCTGAAAATACTAACATATATACTGATCATTAGGTAATTCTATTTCTAAGTCTGCGTTCCATCCTGCTAAGTTATTTTCAAACCTATCTACGAATGGTTCACAAGTTGGATCGTTAGTTAACTTATATCCTGTTGTGTGCAGCTCTCCAAATCTTAATGTTTGTATTAATTTATTTAATACGCCTAACTGTGTGTTTAATATGTCTTGTTCGTCTGTGTTTTTTCTAAACTTATCTGTTTCTTCTTCTTTACTAGTATCTTTAATATCCATAACTAGTATAGTAATATTATATACAAGTGTTTGTTCTGTAGATACTACATTGTTAACTATAAAATGTGCTAATGGAAATATAGTTTGCTTACCTAAGTCTACATCAGATATATCACCTATTGTTACTGTTTTAGTTATATTGTTGTTTAGTAGTGAACTTTCTAGCGCTTCGCTAAGTAAGTAATATGATCTAATGGCTACGTTTGCTGGCATTTCTTTTTAATTCTGCTTGTTCTACTTCGTTTTTCTCTTTAATATATAATAATACATTTAGCGATTTTAATAATCTTTCCTTAGTGATATTTTCGAATTCTGTAACACGTCCTTGAGCGAGTTCGTAAATTGCTGAATACCACCCCCATCTTTTGGAAAACTGTGCTGACCTTCCATAAGGCTGGTCATCTGATCCTCCGTTAAATAATCCATCATATTGCTCGACAACTCGATTCCTAAATTGTAAAAAAAAACCACCGCACTAAAAACTACATCTAAAGGCATATCTTTCATTACATCGGTTTCTTTAGCATCATATTCTACAATATCATACTTGTCTTTATACTTTTGTTTTATTGGTCTATATAATACACACATAGCTTTGTGCATCTCATCCCAGTTCTGCATAAAGTTTTCTATATCTATATACTCACCTAATGATATATCTTCTAGTATTGGTATAAAACCATATTCCTGGTTGTTTAGTGTGAATCTGTTTATTAGTTCTGGCTTTATCTCTAGTAAATCATTTAGTATCTTAATTATCTCATTCATATCTGTAATCTTTATTTTGAATGTATCTTTAAGATCTATACCACAAAATATCTCTATCATCTTCTGTGCTACAAACGTACCATCACCATTATCTTTTTGTACCTTAATAAACTTTTGATATTGACCTAGTGTCAGTTCATTTAATTCTGTTGGTACATTAATAGAAAGTTTCATAATAATATAATAACAAATTTAAGTTTTTTTCATAAAAAAAGGGAGCCATCTACAAACTCCCTATAACCAATTAATATGAAAAATACTCTGAAAAAGAAAAATTATGTAGATGTAAGTTGTTCTTTTATTATTTTAAAATTTATATTGTCTTTGTGTAATTCAAAGTGATCGTGTTTTATTGGATCTCTAAATGCGTCTTGTACAAATAAATCTTCTAGCTGTGATATATCTAGTGTTTTCAAGAAGTCTAAATCATAATGACCGAATACTTGGTTAAGTGCAATCATTGTATCTCTATATGATTTTGTCTCCATTATAGATTCATTATAAAGTTCTCAAATAACAAGAATAATACTACAGCTATAAATATAACTGCTATATATGATATGTTTAATAATGTCTGTTTCATACCACTAAGTTAATAACTATATTTTAATTATCAAAATTATTTAATAACTTTTTTTTATTTATATTTGGTTTATGAAAATTACTAAAACAAGACTTACAACTAACGAAGCTAGAGATTCATTCTTGCTATTATGGTTTGAAAGTAGTAGGTTAAAGTCTAAGATATTTACAAGTGAGCGTGAAGCACTGGATTATCAAAGTATGTTAATTAGTTCTAACGAATAGCATATTTACCATAGTTAGGTTTGCTCATTAGACTATAGGTAGCATACCTAGTAGCATCAGGTAAATGGTCTGCACCTTCATTGGGTATATTAGTTAATCTATTAGCTTTATCTTTCTTCCATCTATAATCTCTAAACTCTCTTATAGCATTTACAGATGTTTCTGTTATATGTAGTTTGTATCGCTTTAACAGATCTATACCAGCCATTATACTATTCTGTCCTTTAACACTTGGTCTTATATTGTTTCCCATTCTTTTAAGCTCGTCTATTAAACGAACTTCTGCTGAATCACCAAAACATAGCTTATTGTCTTTATTATGCTCTAGAAAGAATCTATGTATGTCTGCGGTAGTCATCATAGTTCTATAAAGTAGTTCATTAATATATAAGCTGTGATCTTTCTGATATACTTCTACTGCAGCTGTAGGATCATTAGTATAACCAAAGTCCATACCTATAGATAGGAACTTAGCATCCTCTGGTATTTTATTTATTGTAGTAAAGCTAAATATTTGTGTTCTGGATAACGCTCTTTCACCCAGTCCAAATACTTGCCAATATTCTTCATCTGTTTCTTTTAGTCTTTCTAATTCGTGTACAAGTGTTTTATCTATAAATGGATTGTCTTTATATGTAGTCTTAAAAAACACAGCATCATCTCTAGTTTCTACTTTATCATATATCCAGTGATTTGCTTCACTAGGGTTATAATCTATTATGATCTGACCTTCTGTTCTAAATATTAATTGTTGCCAGCTATCCCAGTCTATTTCATTACACTCATTAACAAATAATAAGTTTCTCTTTCTACCACGTATTTTAGCAGGCTGATCTAGTGATATAAACTCTATAGTATTGCTGTTTAAATAGTATTCGCTATTACTCTTATTATGATTCTTTTCGCTATATAAATCATACTCTTTTAGTATATCTAAAAAGTCACGCATAACAGTTCCACGTAAACTAGGGAATGTTTTACGACATATAGTTATTATATTATTCTTGTTCTGAAAGCAGTAGTCAAATATAATCCAGATAAGTATATTAAAAGTTTTTCCGCTTCGGCTTCCCCCTCTTTCTATTAGTATCTTATTGTCAGATCTATAAAAGTTATAAGCGTGATTAAATACAACATTAGTCTGTACTTGGTTCATTATCTTTTACGACTACTTCAAATAAAGGTGTTTCTTGGTTTAGGGTTATGTCTTGTGTTTCTCTAGGTTTACCATAATAGTAATTAGCAAATAGTTGTGCAAACTTATAATCACCCTTCTTTAAACCATCGTGTAATACTTGGATAAATAAATCTTCCATAGGTGATAGCTTATCTAATAACTGTAATTCATCAGCTTTAGACTTTCTACCAGAACCTTCTCTTTTACCACCCCAACTCATAGTTATCTTTTTTTACCTTGACCTCTATATTTCTTTTTCCAACCTGGTTGATTCTTACTTGCATTCTTACTATGTACTCCTGGTCTTTTCTTTTTAGGACGCTCTATGTAAGTACTTATTATCTTTCTTGCCAACTTGAAAAAACTTGATTAATCAATAATATAATACTTTTTTTACACTTTTTTTAGTACTCCCATTCACTTTCATCTAAAAACACTTCATCTTTTATCATAGCATCTATCTGTGCTGCTATCTTTACTAAAGTATCTTCTGGTAAGTATTTTAGTTTAGATTTAATAAATGCACTCGTATTCGCTCTGTTTTTAAAGTCTGGTTTAGCAAATAGATTATCGAACCATTCTTGCATTCTTCTATTGTTATGTTCGTATACTTCAAACATCTTTATAGCGTGGCATAGTGTCGCACTATCCATATCGAATCCTAAATTGTTAAATATTATAATTATATCTCTATTACGTAGTTTGTAATAGTTTTTTAATATATGTACGAAGAATGATCTAGCTTCTACGTATTCTGTTTGTCTTTTCTTTTCTAAAAAGTTAATACCTGTAATCTTCTTAACTTCTTTTGCAATTTTGTATGTTTCTGTCATAGTCTACTAAATTATTAATATTTTTTAATATATCAAAGGTTTATTTCTATATAATAGTCGTCTAGTTCTGGTTCGTCTTGCTCAAAGTGTTGTGCATAAACATTAAGTGCATATGCTACTTTATCTCTACCACTTTGTATAAACTCTTTACTTACAGGTTTACTTATACCTATATCTCTAGAACCTTTATCCATTACTATAAATCTAAAGTTAGGTGTATTAAATATCTCTGTATATAGATATGCTTGTACGTCATAGTGAAAGTTGTATGCACTATGTTCAAAACCTTTTATATTACTTGTTGTTTTAAGATCGCACACATAGTCTTTAGCAAGTACATCTGCTTTTGCTCTAAATGGTTGACCTTGTACTATTGCTACACCTGGATATTCAGTTTTACAACCTTTAATCATTTGCATAGCAGGTTCATTACGATAAAAAGCATCTGCAAGTCTTTGTGCATCATCTTTTTCTTTCATAGTAAATACTTCACCGTGCTGTTCTTTAGCAAGTTTATATTTGTTAGTGTTTTTGCTTTGTACATCTACAAATATCTGTGATTCGAATACCTCTGGTTCTAATATACAAGTATGAAACAGCCACCCATCTCTTAGTGCTTGGCTTTTAGGTGAACCATACTTCATTACATTATAGTATGTTTTAGGTGATTCTAATAATAGTTTTATACTTGAGCTGCTAAATGCAAACTTATTCATAAATCCATAATAAAAATCATCATCTAGCATTTTAGATAATAGTTCTGTTTTATCGTAGTATTTTCCGTCTAATAGTTTTATTTGATTTTCTAACATATCTAGTATTATTAAGTCCAAAGTTGTTTTTGTGATGTATGGTTGTTAAATCTTTTCATAGTTGCTTCATAGTATTCTTTGTCTATCTCATAAGCATCTAAATCATATCCTAAATTATGACAAGCTATTGCAATACTACCTGAACCTAAATGAGTGTCTAATATCTTATCACCCTCTTTAGCATAGTTCATAAGTAGCCATTCATAAAGTTTTATAGGTTTTTGTGTTGGATGTATTTTACCATTTTCTAATTTTCTGTCTTGTATTACTTGATGAATTGAATATCTGAATACTTTTGCAGGTTTTTTTAATCCCATACTTACAAAAGCATATTCAGCACTTGCAAAATTGTCAACTGTTTGTTTTTTATCCCATATACAAAAATATTCTGATGTAGGTAAATTAAAATTATTAGCACCCCATATTATTTGATTTTTTGATATTCTAAATAATTCATTAAAATATTCTTGAGTAGGTTTTATATCCCATTTGTTAATCTTTGCAGTCTTATCTATCCTATTTACACTTTCTATTCTACTTCCAAATCTTGCTATCCCATAAGGTGGATCAACAATAGCTAAATCATATTGTTTGTCTGCCATATCTTTCATAGCTTCCATACAGTCTTTGTTGTATAGGTTAATCATTATTTAATTAAAAATTCTTGTAATGCCGCTAGTAATCTCCAAGCCGCTTTAGCTAAATGTAACATACCATCATCATCATAAGGGTTTACACTATGGTCTATTATATGTCTTACTGCTGCATCTAAATGATCTTTGCTTTTACTTTTATCCCAATGTAATGGTTTATTATTGTGATGTTGTTTGTTACCTATCCAACTTACTTTACTTATTTCTAGTAATGCTGTAGGAAAATATTTTAGTACTCCAGTAAATACTGGCATTTGTTTTCGCTTGTCGTGTTTGTTCATAATATTTCTTCTGTTAATCTATACATTAATACAATCTCTATATCAGTACCATCTAGTTTATATATTTTATTTTCCATTGTTAAACGAAATATAAAACTAAACAAATCTACTTCTATTACACTACCAAGTTCTGGCACTGTATCAAAGTCTAACCACATAACATTTATAGTATCTAGTAATTTATCTTGTACATCATCTGATGGTTGTGTACCTATTATTTCAGTCGAAATTTTGATCTTCATATAATTTAAGTTGTTTAATTGCTTTGCTCTTTTCGTCTAACGCTGCATCTCTTTGTATTTTATATTGCATTACAGCTTTTAGTGCTAAATCTCTATCACGTTTTAATTCTATAATATGCCATTGTATATCTAAAAAAGATTCTATTACTGTTTTAAGTTCTTTATTATTGTTTGCTTTTTTATTCCATTTGTTAAGCATCTCTAATATTATAGTAATATTATGATCGCATTCAAACTCTTTTATTGCGTCTAGCTTTTTATAAGCATCTATTAAATCCTGATTCATTGTTTATATAACTTGCTTGTGATTCTTCTAATAAATATACGTCTTTTTGTTTTTTTGTTTTAGTCCATAATGTTGTATCTGGACAATTTAATTGTTCTAACTCTGGTAGCTGTAATTTATCTAACCAAAATATATACATACCCTTCGGATCAAATACTAAATATAATTTCGTAAGCTCTTTATCCATCTCCATTAATTTATCATATTTAAACTTTTCCAATAATTTTGTTTCATAATATTTATCCCTAAACTTCATTTCAATCACACACTCTTTATTTTTTCTTGTATATCCCCTTGCGTCATAATGTTTAAACTCGCCACCGCTCCAAGTCAAATTCCAGTTATCTAGATTTAATATATTCACTACTGTTTGTTCCCATTTATGTACTTGTTGTATATCCATTTTTATAAATAACATTTAGCTCATCTACAAACTCCTGTATTCTACCTATAATATGTTCACCCCTACAAGTGCATAAACTTTCGTATGGATGATTAAAATACTTAGCGTGTAGTGTTTCGATTAATTTAAGTTCGTTTTTTGCTATTGTGTTATTTTTAACGCCTTTAAATTTTGTCCATTGATCGTAATCAACTTTTATCATTTGTACTTTATCTGTCATCTTTTAATTTGTATTTTATTCCAATCGTCTTTTCTTTTATCACAGCCGCAATCTTTATAGCCAAATAGTTTTGCTATACTTGTAGCTATTCTTTTACCATAACCAAATGTGATTATGTTAATTATTTTTTCAGCTAGATCCCCTAGTCCAATCGAATTTCTCATACTGTTTTTTTATAAAATCTTTTACTTTTAAATATGTGTTTCTTAAAGATACATAACTTATATTAGTTTCTCTTTGTAACTCTGATATTTTCTTACCACTTGATAGTAATTCAAATATTGTTATATCATACCAGGTAAGTTTTTGTCTATACTCATCTGTAAATTCTTCTAACTTATTAAACAACATATCTTCATCTATTGTACTTTTAATACCATACTTTGCAAGTGCAGCACTAAGATCAAAGTTTTCACTATCACTAGTAACTATTAAGTCTTTACGTTTATTGTTGTGTTGTTTTAATCTAAGACAAGAATGAAAGATTATTTTATAGCAGTAGAAATAATTTATATCATTATCACCATAACTTAAATCTTTACCTTTTTTAGTAAGATCATCTATCTTTAAGTATAGCTCTGAAACAATATCTTTGCAGTCGTCATCACCGCAGTTAAAAGATTTACATATCCTTAACCAATCTTTATGTTTCCTATATGCTATTTCAAGAATCACCGTTTGTTACTAAATGTAATAAATTTTTATTATTTATACTAAACCCTACATTGTTTGCTATAGATCTAAACTCTATAGGATTGTCCATAGGTGTAGGTCTACCACCACTATCTATCTCTTTTATTTTAATTACAGCTAAATACGTATTAGTCCATAACTCTGGATGATTTGTGTATCTGTGTAAGATTAAAAAATTATCGCTCTTATTTAAGAACTTTCCCCCACCTTCAGCTGATCCTGCACTAGGAGGTTGTATGTATCCTTCAAACTTATGTCCTCCTGGATGTTTGTGTCTTAATGCTTCTGTTACTGCGTGTGTTATTAAAAATAATGAACATTTGTTTTTTCTAGTAAATAACCTATAGTCACCCATTATAGCATAGTCGTATTCGTGTCCACCGTATACTTTCATAAGTTCTTTATCTCTTACTAGTGAATTATATGGATCTATAACTAAGCCGTGATAATCAAATGTTTTTTTTATTTCTTCTGCATTTTTTAATAATTCGCTAGATGTATATACTTGATCTATATTAATATATCTAAAGTGTTCGTGTATCCATTTAATTTTTTCTTTCCATACTTTATCTGGTATTTTATTAAATGGTAACCCTACTAAAAATTCACATAGCTTTTTACTTATACTGCTAGGTTCATTCTCTGAACTATATATTAAGTATTTTAAATTATACTTAACAGCGTATAATAAAAGTAAATAAAGTAGTGTTGTAGTTTTTCCTGTTGATGCGTGTCCAAGTACTACATTAAAAGATGAGAATTTAAATCTCCAGTACTCGTCTATCTCTGGTACCCCAAGTCGTAGACCTTCCTTAACTTTACCGTTACGAATATCATTTAGCCTATCGACTTGCGACCTTAGAGATACTGTATTAGAATGGCAATCCGTCATCTTCATTCTGATTAGTAGTAACTTGTACTGACGGTTTTACAGCAACATCGTCACGATCTGGACTATGTTGTTTGCTTGTTACTTCTTTATAGTTATTATCTTCTAATTTACTAAAAGGTTTACCAGTTCTTTTAGAAATCATACTTACATATTTAAGATAACCTTCGTTTTCTTTTATATGCTGTAGTACTGCAGGATCTTCTAACATTTTCTTAAACTTTTCTACGTTTAAGCTACACTTACATACAACATATTTATTATTAACTTCATAAGTATATAAGCCACTTACAAATATTGTATCGTTTTCAAATTCAGGCATTGTTTTGTGGTTTAGATGTTAATAAATTATAATAAGCTATTGTTACTTGTCCTATAGAACTTAGTAATTGGCTTTGCGCTTCAGCTTGTAATCTTGCAGTAGCTTGTTCAAGAGTTTCATCTTCTTGTTGGTTTGCTGGTTTAGCTTTTATTTTTGCTATATTCTGCCAAGCATCGCTAGTAACAGTTTCATAACCTAACTTAGCTGCTACTGATAATGCTATACTTTGTTGCTGTGTTAAAGATTCTGTAGCTGTACTATTTGTTGTAGTTTGATTATTTTCTACTTTTTTCATTTGTTTACCGTATTGAATTATTTTTTTTTGTTTTTCATTATATTTTTCGTTTAAAAGATACGTAACATTATCACCTTTCGCAAATGGATAATTTTTATTTGCTGGATAATTAAATATTGGCATATCGCCATTTTTAAGAGAAACTCTATGTTCTTTCATTAGTGTTTCATCTTTACCTTCCCAAGTTTTACCTTCTTCTATAAAAGTAATAGTACTTGCTTTGTTTTCATTTACTGCTAAACTCATTGTGTGTTTGTTAAATTAAATTTATCTGCATATGCTAAAAGTTCTTCTAGCTTTTTTGTTTTTTGTTTTTCCTTAGATAACTCTTTTTCTAGAGATTCTATTCTTAGTCTTTGCCATTTTAACTGGTCATTCACAAAGCCATTAGCTTGTGTTTGTATTAAATCGAAGTCGTTTTGTGTGTACATAACTTTATAATTGTTTCTTCAAAGTTATCAAATTTTTTTTATAAAACAAATATTTTTCTTCTAATTCGTGATTTTCTACTTTAGTTGTTTGTTTAGATAGGCTAACTAACTTATCTGCAGTACCTTTACCATAAAGCATATTTATAGCTTTACCGTATTCATATTGTAATCCATTTAAAAATCTGTTGCAATATTTACACTGGGGATGTACGTTTAGTTCATCGAACCGAACAATAAGATGCCTACGACTAACAAAGTGACCAGCATCAATATCTTTATAATGATAAGTTTTTCCACACGTTATACATTTACAATTACCTGAATGATCTGCGTGTTTTAATCTTATATATTCACTAAACAACCTATCAATTTTTTTAATTAATTTTTGTCGCATTATATAAATATATAAAAAACTATACTATATTGTATTGTATTATATAGTATAATATTATATAGTACAATACTATATTGTATTACAACTTTTGTATTTTTTCGAAAGATCTGCCACCAAAATAAGCTCCTATAATAAGTAATAAGATTTGGTTAATAGCACCTAGTTCATATTTAAAAAAGAAACCTGCAGTATACACTAATGTAAAGAATACTAAGGTTAATGGTCTAACGTTTTTACTAAGCCACGAATCTGATAAAGCATCAGCTTCCCATCTACGAGTAACCGATTCCATCTCTTGTAACTCAATATCAAGCATTTTAAGAGCAGTTTCTTTATCTGGTTGAGGTAGGCTATCATCTTTAATAATTAAGTTCTTTAAAACGCCTAAAACACCCTTATCAGGAATCGTCTCTGCTAGGCTTTGGAATACTCCTGACTTCCCCAGTAGAAACTGACCTAGTTTTGTTTCCTTGAACTTTTTTCTTTTTTTGCTCATTGTTTACTTTTTTAGGTTCTTTATAAACTATTAAACCTTGGTCCTTAGTATTTCTATATACTTGACCTCTATTTAAACCTTCTACATAACTACAATGTACCCAGTTAGGACTATCGTCACCAAACTCCCATATTAATACATCAAACTTTAAATTATCTTTTATAAAGTTAAATATATCTTTATTAGATACATCAGTACCATCGTTGTCTATATCTATTGCTTGTCCTGTAATGTGTTTGCTATGCGATGTTCCACCTACTAAACCATTTAATCTTTTACACCTATACATACTAGATACATATATTGGTTTTTTAAAGTGGTCTCTTATGGGTTGAAATATTTTTTCAGCAGTTAGTTTTAAGTTATCTATTTCTATACCGCTAGGTGTGTTATCTATGTGTCTGCGTTTCGCAGTTTCAGATCTACACGCTTCTGCTAATGTTAAATTTTGTGAAAGTTTCATCCTATATAGTTTTTAACGTACCACTTAAAAAATTGCGTTGCCCAAAATAATGTTAAAAATACCCATACTATTGAGTAAATCATATAAGGTACTTGCACCCAAAATGCATCTTTAATACCTTCCCAAATTTTATTTAAAAAGTTTTTCATAATACTATTTTTTTATAAAGTTATTATTTTTTTAATAACTGCGATATTTTAATCACAGTATAAACCAACGTTGCTATTATTAGAAGTCCTTGTAATACTTCATTTATTTCTGCTATTGTTATTATATACACACTAATTCCTAATATTGTTGGTTCAAATCCATTCATTTTAATTTATTTTAAATGCCATATATATATAAGTTGCTCCACTTGTGTTGACTGATGAATGTGTTGATGCTGGTTGAAAACCTGTAGTTAAAAAATTAATTTTAGCACTTGCATCATTAACTGCTTCAGCCTCACTTGAGTTTGGTTTCAATATATTGTTATTTGGTGTGCTTGAATCTCTAACACTATCCCAAATTCTCCAATCACCTGTTGAGTCAGTTCTTTTAATCATTATCCAATCTGGAGCAAAATTTAAAGTAACAGTTGGACCTGTTGCATTTCCATTACCAGTATAACTTCCAATCTTGCTATATCCAGCTATTGATGTAAAGAAATAAGCTATATGAGTATCTCCAGCTCCATTTTGGTCACCACCACTATTTAAATTTATTACTGTACTATCCCAAGACATTTGAGGATAAGCAGTAAATGCGCTAGTAAGATTTAAGTAACTATAACTAAAAGTACCTGTAGCATCTGAAAATACAACCCAAGCACTTGCATCGTTTGTATGTTTAATAACAACAAAATCTGGCTTTTGACCTAATCCGTGTGGTATTTTTTGTGTGCTTCCATTCCCTTCATATTTAACTATACTAAATCCTGCATTAGCATTTGCACTAATTATAGTTTCTTTTGGCGCTCCTAAAGTTAAATCATCATTGTCAGATACTGTTTCTGCATATAAAGCTGCAACACCTATATCAGATACTGCACCATTATATATTCTTAATTGGTCTAACATACCATCAAGTTCACCGTGAGTTGTACTACTAAAATATAAAGCACCTAAAGTAGCTACTGCAGAAGAACTTATTTGCATATCAGCAGATGGTGTTGCAGAATTTTCTAAAACACCATTAATATATAATTTGATAACACCACTTTCTCTAACACAGACTATATGATACCAAGTATCTAAACTTATAGTTGAAGTTGATTCTATATAAGTGCTTGAATGTGTAAATCTTATTTTGCTGCCTGTAGACCTATAATCTATTATCATTGCAGCGTAATTAGGCGAATAGGCATTATAATTACCTATGTATAAAAAAGTATTATCACCACCCACTACAGAATCTACATTTGCCCATAATGAAATAGTAAAATCAACACTTCTACTGTTTAAGTTACTTACCCAATTTGATATTGTTAAACCTGTATTTATATAACTTGAACTTCCATTAAAATCAGCTGCTTTATTAAATTTACCAGTAACATAAGATACATTAGAAGCAGTCCCATTATAGTCACCAGTTACATCATTCGCATTGTCCTCAAATTTATATACTGCTTTTGCTGGTCCTCCAAAAAGTGTCGGCTCATTATCATCAGCTTTCCACGCCCAAGCAACATAAGGACCTCTTGTTGAATCATTAACAATACCACCCCCATCTGTACCTAAAGTAAATCCATCATCATCAAAAGAAGTAAAACCAGTAGAACGAGTTGCTTCTGCTGCTGTTGTGTTTGATGATAAATCTTTGGTTGCCCCTCTTATTGAATCGTTTAATATATGCTGTTCAGCATTTCCTCTATCTTTTATCCAAACTAAATTAGGCTTAAATCCTAATCCTGTAATACTATTTGTTGCACTTGTACCTGTATAAGCTACTGTACTAAAACTTTTTGCTACTGTTGGTGCTTCTGTGTCAGGATCTGCAGCAAATGCCATATAGATATATGTTTGGGTATTTTTATTAGTATTTATTCCTCCCCCTGTTTCTAACAGTTCAAATCCATTGCTTAAAAAATTAACTTGATGCAATGAATCGCCACCTAATAAACCTGAATCATTTTCAACAACATTTGAATTTGCAGCTAATTTTTTTGTTCTTGGATTTATGCTGCTTCTTCTGTTGTCATACATAACCCATTGCCCTCCAGCAGTACTTGTACATTTTACCATTAAAAACGCAGGTTCAAATCCTGTTTCTACATAGTTACCTGTTGCATCAGTACCTGTGTATGAGCCAATCTTTGAAAACCCTTCGACTGAATGGAAACAATACATTACCATTAAATCATTATTTTCATTAACATTAATAGCGCTACCGATTGAAACAACTGTACTTGTTGGTGCAGTGTCATTCCAACGAGTAGAACTTGTTGTTGCTGCAATTGTATCGTTTAATTCTAAATATTTTGTCCACCCTATGCTTGTACTTCCAACATTCCAGTCCCTAGCTGCTGATAAATTTTTGACAATAACTAATTCAGGAGCCGTATTTAATGAATGTCCTACGCTTTGTGAAGAACTCCCATTTCCTGTATAACTAACTATTGAAAAACCAGCATCTGTATTTGCTTGGACTGTACTTGTAATTGTCCCATCAGTATTGCTGCTTGTAGTTCCTCCGTTTACTTTAAATGCCCAAGCTACATAATCTTCTCCATTTGTATTTGCTCTTATATCATCACCTACTGTAAAGCCTCCTGTATCAAAAGATAATAATCCATCTGAATCTGTTGTTTGATTAACTGATGAACTTGAGCCAATTACTTTAGTAGCACCTCTACTTGTATCAAACCATCTATGATGGTCAGGTTGGTCTCTATTTTTTATCCAAACTAAATCAGGGGTAAAATTCAGACCATACTCATAAGTAACATTACTTGTAGTACCATCATAATTTCTTGTATCATCATTTGCATTTCCTTCAAATCTATAAGAAGCTACAAGTGAGTTTTCATTATACAATGTAGTTACTTCACTTGCTGATAATGCTTTGTTGAATATTCTTACTTGGTCTATTTCTCCATCAAAAAAACTACTTCTTGCTGATGCAGTATCTGTCCATCTTGCACCTATTGTATCAGCTTTATTGTTGTCAGATAATGACCTTAATGTAACAGAAGTTGTAGAAACACCATCAATATATATAGTTGCTGCATTAGAAGAAACAGAAATTGCTAAATGATGCCAAGAACCATCTAATGCTGCAGATATTGAACCACTTTCTGCCCAACTACCATTGTAACTTTTTACAATTGCTCCTTGTATTAATAGTTTTTCATTATTAGATGTAAAACCAGTCGAATAAATAGTGTTAGATGTATCAGTTCCTTTTACCCATAAAGAAAGAGAAAAAGTACTATCAGAACCATCTATAAAATTATTAACTTCTACATAACTACTACTTCCATTAAAACTTGCTGCTTGTCCATATCTTCCTGCTGCATATTGTATTTGTGTCCCAGTTCCATCATAGTTGCCACTTTCATCATCTTCATTGTTTTCAAATCTATAAGTAGCAATACAAGAACTATCTCCAAGTACTTGTAGTGTGTCTGTTGTATCTTCTGATAATGGGTCTAATGATTCTACTGTAGAAGCTGTTTCTGCATATAGTGTTGAAACTTCTGATGA
>Ga0208794_1000344_pt1 | contig 32876 bp, 36 predicted proteins | sample 32_taG_FD_184106 | JGI IMG/M metagenome (GOLD analysis project Ga0208794, IMG submission 184106) | Marine viral communities from the Gulf of Mexico - 32_GoM_OMZ_CsCl metaG (SPAdes) (version 2) | ecosystem: Environmental > Aquatic > Marine > Oceanic | place: Atlantic Ocean: Gulf of Mexico... | reverse complement strand
GGTCGGGCTCGTCGCCGCCGGCGGGGATATAGAAATTGTGGAGCGTAAAGGGCCCGTGCCCCAGGTCGACCAGTGCTGAAATGTGGCGGGATTCGTCGATTTCGCAGAAGACCCGGCTCGAGACATCGGTCAGAGGAAATTTCGAAACAATGGCGACACCGTGATAGCCCTTCTGGCCGTGCACCGCCAAATGCGGATAGCCCGCTTCAATGAAGGCGTTGCGCGGAAACTGGTCATTGGTGCACTTAATTTCCTGCAGCATCAGCACGTCCGGCTGATATTGCGCCAGAAAGTCCAGCACCATGGGCAGGCGCAGCCGCACCGAATTGATGTTCCAGGTGACGATGGCATGGGTCATGTGGCGTCCGGAGAATCGGGTATTGGCAGGTGGCCCCGTTATCGCCAAGCCGGAAGCAGGGGTAAAGCCGGAAATGGCGCCGCCGCGACGGGACCTGTCAGCAGCGTTTCACGTGAATCGCCTGGCGCGGGGCCGTTCAAAGAAAAAGCCCGACCTGACGGCCGGGCCTTTTCATATCTCAAAGAGCGAGTGCTCTTATTCGCTCTTGGCTTCTTCGCCTTCAGCGGCAGCGGCCTGTTCGGCGGCAGCAGCGGCGGCGGCAGCTTCGGCTTCCTTGGCGGCCTGTTCGGCAGCAAAGGCTTCTGCAGCAGCGATCTTTTCGGCTTCGCGGGCTTCCTTGGCAGCCTGGGCGGCGGTGCGCTCGGCGTCCTGGATCTTCTTGGTGCGCGAATTGGTCGATTCGAAAATACGCGCCGACTTACCGCGACGATCACGCAGATAGTATAGCTTGGCGCGACGGACCTTACCGCGCTTGATCACTTCGATCGAAGCGATGTTGGGCGAGTAGATCGGGAACACGCGTTCCACGCCTTCGCCATAGGAAATCTTGCGGACGGTGAAGCTTTCCATGATGCCGCCGCCGGAGCGGGCAATCACGACGCCTTCATAGGCCTGCAGACGTTCCTTGTCGCCTTCGCGAATCTTGACCCACACCTTGACGGTGTCGCCATGGGTGAAGTCGGGGACTTCGCGCTGTGCGGCGAGCGCGGCAACCTGCTCGGCCTCGAGCTGTTCAATGATATTCATGTTCGATCCGTTCTGATCTTTTCATAGGGATGACTCTTTTTGGGCCTTTGGCCCCGCCATCCGGTCTTGGTTGGTAACGGAGAAGTAGTCTTCTTGGTCTTGGTGCATGCCGGTCCGATACGCCGGGCACGCGAATGGGCGGCTCATAGGGGAAAACGGCTCCAGAGTCCAGTGGTTTTGGCCACCAATCCAGCTCGGGCCTCATCCTGAACCTGTGTTGAAAGGCTATTTGCCGGTGAGCAGGTCCGGTCGCCGCGCCCGGGTTAGCTCCAGCGATTGCTCATGGCGCCATTTTGCTATTCTGCCATGGTCGCCGGAGGTCAGCACGGCCGGAATGTCCCGGCCTTCAAAGCTTTGCGGCCTGGTATATTGCGGATATTCGAGCAAGCCGTTTTCAAAGCTCTCCTCGTCACGGCTATCGAGTGCGCCCAACACGCCAGGAATAAGCCGTACCACGGCTTCGAGCAGCACCATGGCGGCCACTTCGCCGCCGGCGAGCACATAGTCGCCGATAGAAACTTCCTCGAGCTGGCGCGCTTCGATGATGCGCTGATCCACCCCTTCAAAACGCCCGCAAACAATCACCGCACCGGGTCCGGCGGCCAGTTCATGCGCGAGCGTTTGAGTCAGCGGCCTGCCACGTGGCGACATCAGGATACGCGGGCGCGGATCATCGGCCGGTGCGATGGTGTCGATGGCCCTGGCGAGAATATCGGGCTTGAGCACCATGCCGGCGCCCCCACCGGAGGGCGTATCGTCCACGGTGCGATGGCGGTCGGTGGCAAAGTCGCGCAATTGGGTCGCACGAAGGCTCCAGAGCCCGTCATTGAGACCGCGCCCCAGAACCGACGCGCCCAGTGGCCCGGGAAAGAGTTCGGGGAACAGGGTGATGATATCAGCCGAGAACATCAATCGGGCTCTTCCTCACCGGGCTCGGCGTCGAGTGGCGGGGCAATGACCAGATAGCCTTCGGCGATGCGAATGATGGGCACTACGGCCTTGGTGAAGGGGTAGAGAAAAGTGTCGCCCGAGCGTTGATCTTGCACCTCCAGAATATCCCCCGCGCCATGATCATAGATGGCGCTGACGGCCCCTATCGACACCCCGTTGTCCAGCCGGGCGTCGAGCCCGATCAGGTCGGCATGGTAGAAATCGTCCTCGTCATCAATCTCGGGCAGCTGGTTGCGATCGACGTAGAGCTCAACACCATTAAGGGTTTCGGCGGCATTGCGGTCGCGCACGCCCTTGAGACGGGCGACCAGAACGGTCTTGTTGAGCCGCGCCGATTCGATGGTGATGACGAGACCCGGGCGGTTGGTTTGCAACGGGCCATAATCGGCAATCGCCGCGGGATCCTGGGTATGGGAGGTAATGCGCACCTCGCCCTTGATGCCGTGCGCGGCGCCGATCTTTCCCAGCAAAATGCGGCTTGATGTGTCTGCCATCGGCCTGTCTCTTCTTGTTTTGTATGGCTCCATAGCAGCGCCGCGCGGCGCCGCAAATCCCCCTCAGGGCGCCGGCACCAGTTCGATCACGTCATGGGTGGATTCGAAACGCGGAAACGGCAGTTCCAGGCGATAGCGCACCGGCTTTCCCTCAATTCTGTACAAGCAACCGACCTGGCTGCGATCCCCGTCCTCCCGATAGGGACGAGGGTTCTCGTCGCCATAATGGAGTGCGCCGCGATAGAAATGTCCGCCGGCCTGGCTCGCCAGGAGTTCGCCGCTGAACCTTTGGGAGCCGGTCAGCTTCTCAATTTTGGTGCCGCTGCCGGAAATTCTGCAATCGAAAAAGCTATAGGCGGTCAGCGGCAGCAGGCCGCCGAGCTTGATGGTGCGACAGCGATAGTCTCCATCGGGTAGTGGCGCCTGAGGGGCGATGCCGGGCGCGAACAAGTGCGACACGAGTTCGCGATCCGGGGCGCTCCCGGACAGCAAGGCTTCGGCCAGACCACGGGTTCGGGCGTTTTCTAGCCCGTTCATACGGTCGGCGTCGAACGGGCTGATAGCGGTCAGGTCCGGCACCGCGCAGGCGAGTGGAGCGTTGGCGGGAAGCGCGACAAGCATGGCCAGGGCAATGGCGGAGGAACGTAACAGTCTCATCCGGGTCTCCTTTGCTGCTTGGCACGGAACCTTGCACGCCATCGAGCCTTACTCAAGCAAAGCCAGAATGGAGAATCCGCCATGTCCCAGATCCTGACCGACCGCGAAGCCATTCGCCAGTGGGCCGCCGCACGGGGCGGCAACCCGATCCTGATGGACGTACCCGACGGGTCGCAGAACCGCACCATTTTGCAGTTGACCTTCGGTCAGCACGCGCTGAACAGCGATGGCAATGAGGGGCCCGACCGGATTGGCGGGTTTCATCTCGTCAGTTGGGAAGAGTGGTTTACCGCGCTCGAAGAAGGGGGGCTGGCGCTCAAGGTTTCCGACGATCCTGCAGGCGGCAATGAAGCTGAATTCGAGTTTGTCGCGCGGGAAGAGGCTGACCGCGAAAGCACCGATGCCGCCCAGAAGCCCGCCTCGATCGTGACCGAGGGACCGAATCCGGCCAATCGGGGCTAGTGATCCTGTTCGGCGGTTTCGGCGGCGGCCTCGATGGCCTCCATGTCTTCGTCCGAAAAGCCGAAATGGTGGCCCAGTTCGTGGATCAGCACGTGGGTGACAATTTCGCCCAGCGTGTTGTCGTCGTTCTCGGCCCAATAGTCGAGAATGGCGCGGCGGTAGAGATAGACGGTATTGGGCAACTGGCCGGTCTGGGGCACGGCCCCGTCTTCGGTCAGGCCGATGCCGGAAAACAGGCCCATCAGCTCGAACGGGCTTTCCATGCCGAAACCGGCGAGGATGTCGTCCTCGGCAAATTCGGCAACCGAGCAGGTGACGTCCGCGGCAAGAGAGGCAAAAGGCTCCGGCAAGCCGGCCAGGGCCGCGCTCGCCAGAGCCTCGAAATCATCCAGCGTCGGGGCATATAGCCCCGACCAGTCGGTCTTGCTCAGTGCCACTCGCGAATGTCGACGAAGTGACCGGCAATGGCGGCTGCGGCAGCCATGGCGGGCGACACCAGATGGGTGCGGCCCTTGAAGCCCTGGCGGCCTTCAAAATTGCGGTTCGAGGTCGAGGCACAACGCTCGCCCGGCGCAAGCTTGTCCGGGTTCATGGCCAGGCACATGGAACAGCCCGGTTCGCGCCATTCAAATCCGGCATTCTTGAAGATGGCGTCGAGGCCTTCGGCTTCCGCCTGGGCCTTCACCAGGCCCGAGCCGGGGACCACCATGGCCGAGACATGCCCGGCAACCTTGCGCTCGCCAATGACCGCTGCTGCGGCGCGCAAATCCTCGATGCGGCCATTGGTGCATGAGCCGATAAAGACGCGGTCGAGCTTGATGTCGGTGATCGGGGTGCCTGGCTTGAGCCCCATATAGTCCAGCGCACGCCATTTCGAAGCACGCTTGTTCTCATCGGCAATGTCGTCGGGATTGGGGACCGCGCCGGTCACCGAGATGACGTCTTCGGGTGAAGAGCCCCAGGAGACAATCGGCGGCAGGTTGGCGGCGTCGAGCACCACGACCTTGTCGTAGTGAGCGCCCTCATCGGTATGCAGGGTCTTCCAGTAGTCGAGTGCCATGTCCCAGGCCTGGCCGGTCGGGGCCCGTGGGCGGTCCTTTACATAGGCGAAGGTCTTCTCGTCCGGCGCGATCAGGCCGGCGCGCGCACCGCCCTCAATGGTCATGTTGCAGACCGTCATACGGCCTTCCATGGAGAGCGAACGGATGGCTTCGCCGGCAAATTCGATCACATGGCCGGTGCCGCCTGCGGTGCCGATCTCTCCGATGATGGCAAGAATGATATCCTTGGCGGTGACGCCGTTGGGCAGCTGCCCATCCACGCGCACCAGCATGTTCTTGGCTTTTTGCTGGATCAGCGTCTGGGTGGCCAGAACGTGTTCCACTTCCGAAGTGCCAATGCCATGCGCCAACGCACCGAATGCACCGTGGGTCGAGGTGTGGCTGTCGCCACACACAATGGTCATGCCGGGCAGGGTGAAACCCTGCTCGGGGCCGACGATGTGCACAATGCCCTGACGATTGTCGAACGGGTCGTAATATTCGATGCCGAAATGCTTGGTGTTCTCTGCCAGAGCGGCGATCTGCACGGCGCTTTCCGGATCAGGATTGGGCAGGGAACGATCCGTCGTGGGCACATTGTGGTCGACCACGGCCAGGGTCCGCTCGGGATGGCGGACCTTGCGGCCGTTCATGCGCAGACCTTCAAAAGCCTGGGGAGAGGTGACCTCGTGGACCAGATGCCGGTCGATATAGATCAGGCTTGTGCCGTCCTCATTGTTCTGGACCAGATGGTCGTCCCAGATCTTGTCGTAGAGCGTGCGCGCCTTGGTCATAGCCGTTGGTTCCGGGGCAGGAATAAAGATTGGAGTGGTTCTAAGCCCAAGCCGGGCCGGGGGTCAAGCAGAACCGTACTCACGGGTACGCTGCCGCGTCCGCCTATGCTCTGGCCGCACCGTGACGCCCGCGGAGCCAAAACACGCCGAGCAGACTGGTGTCGAGGCCGATGCGGTAGCGGCACCACAGCGCAATACCCAGCTGCGCACATATTCTGGCGCTCATATTGACGGCGGCGACGCCGATAAGGCCCCAGAAGGGGATCACCAGGATTTGGAGCAACAGGCCCAGGCCCATGATGGAGCCGAAGATGGCGACATAGGGACGCTCATGGCCTGTCATCATCATCACGATTTTGGAAGGGCCGGTAATGGCGTCGAACAAAAGCCCGAAGGAGAGCAGCATCAAGATTACCCATCCCTCCGCGTATCCGGCGCCAAACAAGGATAGGATTTCGGTGCCGAACAGGCCGAAGCCGACAAAGATCAAGAGCGAGAACACAAAGCCGGCCCAGGAGCACAGGGCCGTGATGGCCTGTGCCTGGCGCATTTTGCCGGCGTGGAAGTGCTCTGCCACCATGGGGGCAATCACCAGTTCGATGGCGAAGGTGAACAGGGTCATCAAGCCGGCCGTGCGGAAGGCGTTGAAATATAGGCCCGAACTCTCCAGGTCGAGCATCAGGCCGACCAGAATAACGTCGGCATTAAGGGCAGCCGTTTCGATGAGGGCGCCGAGCAGCAGCCATCGGCTGAGACTGCCCCAGCGACGCCAATGGGCCGGCACGGGCGCGCGGGCGGGCAGGATGGCGTAGCCGCGATGATTGGCCAGCAGCATCTGCAGGCCAAGCATGGTGAGCAGGAGTGCGGCGGCGAGGGTGAGGGCATCGGGACCGCTAAGCACCACGCCCAGGGAATAAAGGGCCAGCACGAGGGCGGGCAGGGCCAGACGCCAGAAAATGTCGCGCGGCAGCAGGGCGGTCCAGAGAGAGCCCTGCGCCCGGAGAGCCGAAGAATTATACTCCGAGAGCGCCAATGGCAGGATCAGCAGGGCGGCGCCGAAAAAGTGATTGATCGTTTGACCTGGGCCGACAAAGGGCCAGTAGAACAGTGCGGCAAGGCAGAGAAGGGCGGCAACGCCAAAACTACCATAGAGCGTGATGGTTGAGCCGGCAGAGGCGGCGGCTCCGGCGCCTGCATCGTCACCCTTGCTGCGCTGCTCGGCCCAGAGGCGCAGCACGGCCATGGGCTGGCCGGCTCCTGCCACGATGGCCAGCACGGTGGCCAGCGCCAGGCCAAAGGCGAAGTGGCCATACTCATCGTTGGTCTGGGTGCGCGAAAGCACGACATAGGTGAGGTAGGTGAGGCCGGCGGTCGCCACCTTGATGCCGAGCGACCCAACCGAGCGTGTTAGTCCGGTCTGGAGCAGGCCAGTCAGATCGGTCGGGATTTTGAGCGGCATGGGCAAGCCTCTTCCGCCGCGCGTGACGCTGCGCGACGGCTGAAAGGTGCCACAGCGACCTCAAGAACCTCTTACCTCAAAGGCTTACGAAAATTAACTTGTCGTAATCTTCCCAATGGGTAAATCCGGCTAGTGCCGGAAGTGGCGCATGCCGGTCATCACCATGGCGATGCCAGCAGCATCGGCAGCCGCGATCACTTCGTCGTCGCGCATCGATCCGCCGGGCTGGATAACGGCGGTGGCGCCAGCAGCAACGAGGGCCTCAAGGCCATCGGCAAAGGGGAAGAAGGCGTCCGAAGCAACGACCGAGCCTTGCGTCAGCGCGCCTTCAATGCCGGCCGCCTCAGCGGCGTCGATCGATTTACGATGCGCCACCCGGGCTGAATCCACCCTGGACATCTGACCCGCCCCGATGCCGGCAGTTGCGCCGTCCTTGACGTAGATGATGGCGTTGGATTTGACGTGTTTGGCCACCTTGGCGGCAAGCTTTAAATCCACCAGCTCCTGTTCGGTGGGATGGCGCCTGGTGACAACCTTCAATTCGCAATCATCGACATTGCGGTTGTCGCGGCCCTGCACGAGCAGACCTCCGGCCACGGATTTGACCAACAGGCCCTCGGCCTTGGGATCGGCAACGCCACCAGTGAGCAATAGCCGAAGGTTCTTCTTTGCGGCGATGATGTCCTGCGCTTCCTGCGTGGCGCCGGGCGCAACGATAACCTCGGTAAAGACTTTGACGATTTCGGTGGCTGTTTCCGCGTCGATCTCGCGATTGGTGGCGACAATGCCGCCAAAGGCCGAGACCGGGTCGGTGCGCAAGGCTTTCAGATAGGCTGCCTTGAGATCACCGGCCACGGCCACGCCGCAGGGATTGGCGTGCTTGATGATGGCGACCGCCGCGGTTTCGGCTGGGTCGAATTCGCTGACGAGCTCGAAGGCGGCGTCGGTATCGTTGATGTTGTTGTAGGAGAGCGTCTTGCCCTGCACCTGGGTGGCGGTAGCGACGCCCGGGCGGTTCTCGCCGGTCTTGTAGAAGGCGGCCCATTGATGCGGGTTTTCGCCATAGCGCATGACTTCGCTCAAGGTGCCGGCGAAGCTGCGATAGTTGACATCGGTAAAGTCGATTTCTTTGGCGAACCAGCTGGAAATGGCGCTGTCATAGGCCGCGGTACGCGCATAGGCCTTGGCGGCGAGACGCTGGCGCATATCGAAGGGAATGCCACCGGCCCTGATCGCTTCGAGAATGGCCGGATAGTCGGCGGGATCGACCACTACCGTGACATGGGCATGGTTCTTGGCCGCCGAGCGGACCATGGCCGGGCCACCGATGTCGATGTTCTCGATGATCTCATCGTAGGAGGCGCCCGAGGCGACGGTCTTCTCGAAGGGGTAGAGGTTGACGGCCACAAGATCGATCGGGCCGATCTGGTGCTCATCCATTGAGGCCTGGTGCTGCGGGTTGTCGCGGACGGCCAGGAGACCCCCATGGACCTTGGGATGCAGCGTCTTGACGCGGCCATCCATCATTTCGGGAAAGCCGGTGAGGTCGGAAATGTCGCGCACCGGCAGGCCGGCCTCGCTGATCAGGCGATGGGTACCGCCAGTCGAGACCAGTTCCACCCCGGCCTCGGACAACCCTTGGGCGAATTCGGCCATGCCGGATTTGTCGAATACCGAAAGCAGTGCCCGACCGACACTTACCGTCTTGCCCATGAGATCTGTCTCGCGCTGGTGAAAAGGGAAGATTTTCGCGCGTCCGCTAGCACGAGACGGGTCAAAGGCCAATGGTTTTGCGGTGCGCCGGGCCGGATTGTCCCGTTCAGCCCTGCTCGAGCGTGAAGATCCAGGCGATTTCAGCGTCGGGCGTCACTTCGGTTTCCAGCACAAGCTGGCGGGTGCGGTGAAAGCCCAGATAGGACGATTGCCTGACGCTGTCTTCCTCGCGAAACTGCGCCCCTTCCCAGAGAAAGCTCCAGATGACCCCATTGGGCAGCACCAGTCGGGCAATGCCTTCGCCGGTGGTACGCCGCACAGTCACACCCGGTGCAAGGTGAAAGCGAAGAGAGAGCAGGCCATGCGGCTCGCCCGAAGGCAGGATGCGGTCCTGTCCCACCAGCGTGGTTCCCTCCGACAGCAGGGTCAGGCGTCGCTCGATTTCGGCACCGAAACGGCTCGCATATCCAGCGCTGGTCAGGGTCAGCATGTGCTCGGCCGTATCAATGGCTATGGCCGGTTGTGCGCTGCGGCGCTGCCGCGCCCCGGGCCCCTCGGTGTCAATGGTGGGCGCGGAATGGGCGATTGTCTGGCGGAACAACTCGCGGCTGTCCGGCAGGTCGGAAGGGGCAGGGCCGCAGCTGCCGACCACGAGCTCGCTGCCATGGGCAAACTCAAACCCAAGCGAGCCGTCATGCGCTTCGCCGTCAAAACCCGGCGGTGGCCGCAAGCCACTGTCCGCGATCACGACGGTATCACCGGCGCGGACAATACCGTAGCCGCCGATCAGCCGGGAGCGGCGCGAGGCGGAGGGGCCATTGGCCTGCACCGCCACCAGAACGTCATGGGGCACCTGGCCGCAGCCATTGAAATAGGCCGGCTCACCGCTCGACAGGGTCAGGGCGTCGAGGGCCTCGTGCATGCGATCGATACGATTGGTCAACTCGGCCATGGCCGGGCTGCCGTGACGGCCCACAGCGCGGCGCAGGCTCGCCAGTTCGACCAGAAGGGCCAGTTGCTGGCGGGGATTGCGCGACAGATGCAGGCCATCACCATCGAGCTGCTGCGCCAGCAAGGCATCGAGGCGCGCGACATGGGTGTCGATGTCGGGCACATCGTCCAGATTGCACAATTCGGCACCCAACAAGCCGATGGCGGCAAACAGCGCCTCGATCGGGTCCGCCGCCAGGGCGCCGCGGACGCGCAGGCTCTGGACCTGGGTGCCCAGGCAGCGCTGGATGGTGCGGGCCTGGTCCGCGGTGGCGCCATCAAGCACCAGCGTCAGGTGCCGTAACCAGTTGAGCACGCGCTGCGCGGTCAGGGTCAGGGTCCAGCTATCAGCCTCGAACTGGCCCTCGCGACCGATCCAGTCCAGCACCAGCGTGCGGGCAAACAGCTTTTCACCCGAATCGCGGCAATCGCGGAAATGCCGCAGCCAGGAAAAGCTGTGCAGATTGTTCCACCAGTCGGGATGCTCAACATCGAGCGAAAAAGGCGAAGCACCGCCGGTTTCAAAAAGTTTGGAGGCGAGCAGGTAGCGCCCGGACATCATTTCGCGCACCGCTTCGCGGTCGGCAGGCCGGAAGTCGGGCAGGTCGCCGGCATAGGCATGATCGGTCTGGCCGCGCCAGGTCCAGCGCAGCAATGGCATGGTCACGACACTGTCGGCCAAACCAAGCGCCAATCTGCGCCCGGCCGGCATCAGCCGCCCGTTCACCGCTGCCGCCCTCCCGTCCCGGAGGCGGGAGCTGTTGCCCTGTGCATACCCATAATCTCTAAAAGTCCTCGCCGGCTTGATGATGCCGGTTGCTCTGTTACCAAAGCCCTTAGCGTGTTCGCCTGAAGCGCGCCACGAAGAACCCGTCCATCCCCGCATTTCCGTCTCCAGGGGTCATGGCCGGATGCGTGCGCACAAGACCGGCAGGGCTCACCGCCTGTACCAGACCCGGCATTTCGTCCGGGGCAATGGGCCAGAGCTCAAGGCCCGGCAAGGCGTCGAGCGCCCAGGTCACCTGGTCCTCGCCCTCGGCCGTTTCGAGTGAACAGACGCAGTAGATCAGGGTGCCATCAAGGGCCAGGCAGCGAAAGGCATTGGTCAGCAGGGCACGCTGCAGCGTCACGCGGCCGGAAATATCACGCGCCGAGCGATTCCAGAGCACTTCGGGGTGACGCCGGAAGGTGCCGGTGGCCGAACAGGGGGCGTCGAGCAGGATACCGTCGAACGGCTTGGTCGGATCGTAATTTGCCGCATCGGCCTCTACCACACTGGGCGCAAAACCGAGCCGAGTCATGTTTTGGCGCAGGCGGTCCAGACGAGCGCCATCATTGTCGAGGGCCGTCACCCGGTATCCGGCCTTGATCAACTGGGCGGTCTTACCACCGGGCGCGGCACAAAGATCGAGCACGGAAGCGCCAGGCTTGAGCTTCATCAGGCGTGCCGGGATTGCAGAAGCGGCATCCTGAACCCACCAGCGGCCCTCAGCAAAACCGGGCAAGGCCTCGACCGGCCGGTCCCGGCTTTCAAGGCGCACCGAATCGGCGATCAGCCGTTCCGCCCCCAGTGCGTTGACAAGGTCGGCCGCCTCGTCGCGCAGGGTCAGGTCGAGCGGCGCGCCATCTATGAGAGCCTCGGCAAAACGCGACACCGCCGCCGCACCATAGGCCTGGGTCCAGCTCGCGGCGAAGTGTTCGGGCAGCAGAAGGGTGTCTTCCATCAGGCCATAGCGGGCGGAATTGGCCTGGGCGCGGCGCAGCACGGCATTCATGAGGCCCGAGAGGTGGCGGGCCTTGTTGTCGCGCTTGATGGCTTCGACGGCCAGGAACAGGGCGCTATGTGCGCCGAGATCAGGCAGAAAGACCAGCTGCGCCAGGGACAGGCGCAAGACGGCCTCAAAGGTTCCGGAGCGGGCCGGCAGGCCTTTTTCAAGCAAATCGGCCAGCATGGCGTCGATCTGGCCGTGCCGGCGCAGGGCTGTGGTGATCAGGCGGTTTGCCAGGGCCCGATCCCGCCCGTCGGAAAGATCGGTTGCACTCAATGGTGCGAAATGGTCGCCGGCCAGAACGGCTTTCAGCCGTTGGGCGGCAGCGAGGCGAAGCTTCAAGCCCGCCGGTTCGGTCCGTTGCGCCAATTCGTCAACTCAGTTTGCTGCAGGGCCAGATGCGGCGCTGCCTTATCCCCATGGTCCGCGCGAGCGGCTCTGCTCATCAGAGCGCCCGGCGGTCGGCACACGCCAGCCTCCACTTGTGTTGCGGCGCGGCGATGCGGCGCGCGGGTGGGGCTGGGGCCTCGTGCCCTTATCGTTCACCTCTCCACCGGCGGCAAGTCTTTGCAGCGCGGCAATGCGGTTGCCGGTATCGGGATGGGTGGAAAACAGATTGTCCATGCGCTGGCCGTTGAGCGGATTGACAATGTACATATGGGCCATGGCGGGGTTGCGCTCGGCGGCGACGTTGACCTGGCGTCCGGCCAGGGTGGCGATCTTGTTAAGTGCCGAGGCCAACGCCAAAGGATCGCCGGAGATTTCAGCACCGTCCCTGTCGGCTTCATATTCGCGGGTGCGGCTCACCGCCATCTGCACCAGCATGGCGGCCAGGGGTGCGAGAAAGACCATCAGCAGGGCGCCGATGCCGCCGAGCGGATTGTCGCGATTATTGCCGCCGCCGAAGAACAGGCCGAACTGGGCCAGGGCCGAAATGGCACCGGCCAGCGTTGCGGTGATCGTCATCGTCAATGTGTCGCGGTTCTTGATGTGGGCCAGTTCATGGGCCACCACGCCCGCAACTTCGCGCGTATCAAGCTGGCGCAGCAGCCCCGAGGATACCGCAACGGCGGCATTTTGGGGATCGCGGCCGGTGGCAAAGGCATTGGGCTGGTCGGTCTCGATCACATAGACGGCGGGCGTCGGGATGCCGGCGCGCCTTGAGAGCACATCGACCATGTCATAGAGTTCGGGTGCGCGGGAGCGCTCCACCGGCACGGCGTGCTGCATGCGCAGCACCAGCTTATCCGAATTCCAGAAGGCAAAGAGGTTCGTTGCGGCCGCAAAGATCAAGGCAATGATCATGCCCCCGGTACCGCCAATGAAATAGCCCACCACCATGAACAGCGCCGTCATTGCCGCCAGAAGGGCAAAGGTGCGCAGTGTATTGAACATGTCTCGAACCCCTTGGGTTGGATTTGCTGAGCAACTATGTTGTGTGCCAGGCGGTTCCGCGCAAGCGGCATGACCGGATTGTAATGAAAGAGCCAGCATGACCGACCTCGACAAGACCGCAGATGTGCAGGAACGGGTTCGCCCGAAACCGCTCAGCGATGCCGCGCAGCGGGCCCTGGCGGAAGCGGAAGCACGGCGGCAGCAGATCGACGCGAAAAGCGCCATGGCGCCCAAGGAAAAGGGCGGCCGCGGCGGGCTCGAGCCGGTGCGCTATGGCGATTGGGAGATCAAGGGGCTGACCAGCGACTTCTAATGCCGCGCCGGGTCAGCCGGGGAAGAAGTCAGTGATATTGTAGCCTGCAGCCGAGACGGCAAATGTGGTCGCGACCGTGATGATGGCAGCAATCAGCACATATTCGATGCGGGTGATCAGCGGCTGGTTGCGGAAGTGAACGAAGGCGCGACGCAACATAATGGTTTCTTCCAGAATACGAAGACGGCCCAAAATGCCGCAGACAAGATGAATGGAGGCTGAACGGGTCAGCCCCTGACCTCTTCTAGGGCAGGAAGCAGTCCAGTTTCAATAGCCGCGGGCGTCAGCGGACCGACATGCTTATAGACGATCACCCCTTCGGCATCGACCAGAAAGGTCTCAGGCACACCATAGACGCCCCAATCGATCGAGACGCGACGATCACGATCAGCACCGACCGCGTCATAGGGGTTGCCCAGTTCCGCCAGGAAGGCGCGGGCATTGTCGGGTGCGTCGGAATGGTTGATGCCGAAAAGGCGCACGCCGGTGTCCGCCTTGAGCGCCTCGAGCAGCGGGTGTTCGTCGCGGCAGGGAATGCACCAGGACGCAAAGACATTGACCAGGGTCGGCTCCCCCGTCAGCGCTGCTGCATCGAACCCTGGGACGTCCAGTCCATCAACGGGCGGCAGGCTGAACTGGGGCACAGGCTTGTCAATGAGCACGGAGCGCACCAGGCCCGCGTCACGATCGATCGAAAAGGCGAAGACCGACACCAGCGCCGCCAGCAGGATCAGGGGCAAGGCAAACAGCACATAACGCATCAGCCGCGCCTATCCCCGAGCGCCTTGAGCCGCGCCCTGACGCGGCGGTTATCGATCACACACCAGCCGATCAGCAGCATGAGACCGATAAAAACCCCAGCATAGGCGGCAATGATGAACTCGGCATGTTCTCCCAGGGCGATCATGCCGCGCCTTCCCGCGCTGCGCGGCGCTCCAGGGTAACCAGGCGCCGCCGCCGGATTTCGGTGTGCATCGACACGAGCTGCAACGTGACAAAGAGCAGGGTAAAAGCAAAGAACATGATGAAAAGCGGGGTCAACAGGGAGCCGGGCATGGTCGGGCCATCGGCACGAAAGACGCTGGCCGGCTGGTGCAGCGTCGACCACCAGTCCACCGAGAACTTGATGATCGGCACATTGACGGCGCCCACCAGGGTAAAGACGGCGACCACGCGGGCGGCGCGCAACTGGTCATCAAAAGCCCGCCAGAGGGCAACGATCCCCAGATAGATGAACAGCAGGATCAGGGTCGAGGTCATGCGCCCGTCCCATTCCCAGAAGGTGCCCCAGGTGGGGCGGCCCCACATCGAGCCGGTGAACAGGGCCATGGCGGTAAAGGCGGCGCCAAGCGGGGCGGCGGTCTTCATGGAAACATCGGCCAGCGGATGGCGCCAGACCAGGGTACCAAGCGCCGAAACGGCCATGGCGGCATAGACGAACTGGCTCAGCCAGGCTGTGGGCACATGCACATACATGATGCGCACCGTATCGCCCATCTGGTAGTCGGCGGGCGAATTGAAGAAGGCAAACCATAGCCCGAGCGCAACGAGCACAGTCGTGACTGCGGCCAGCGGCCAGATCAGGGGCCGGGTCCAGATCAGGAACTGACCGGGGTGGGCCAGCCTGTTCCACCAGCTCATTTTGGTTGTGTCATCCATGCTCATGCGGGCGCTCTACTCTTCTCCCCAATCTATCGCAAGCGCGGCCGCAAAGGGAGTGAGGGCGAGGGCCATGAGACTGAGTGCCGCAAGGAACAGCATGGCGCTTGATGCCTGATCGGGGCCGCCCAGCGGTGAAATGGCCCCGACGCCGAAAATCAGCACCGGTACGCAAAGGGGTGCAATCAGGATTGGCGCCAGCAGTCCGCCCCGCCTGATCGCCACGGTCACGGCCGCCCCGAAGCCGCCAAAGGCTGCAAGGGCGGGCGTTCCCAGCAGCAGGGAGACCAGGGTTCGCCAGAAGCTTGGGCCATCCATGGCCAGGATCATGGCCAGGAAAGGCGAGGCCAGGATCAGCGGCAGCGCTGCGGTCAGCCAATGGGCGATCACTTTTGCGGCAACGACACTGGCCATGGACATGTCGGCAAGGCGATAGAGCGCCAGCGTGCCATCATCGCGATCGGGCCGGAACAGGCGATCAAGGCCCAGCAGCATGGCCAGAAAAGCGGCAATCCAGATAATGCCGGGGGCAATGCGCGCCAGAAGGTCTCGATCGGGACCGACGGCGAAGGGGACGATGGCGCCCACGATGATGAAGAACAGCACCAGCGTCAGCACTTCGCCCCCGCCAGACAAAGCGAGCCGCAGCTCGCGCCGGATTACGCCCAGAAAGCCGCTCATGGACGTGTCCCCAGTTCGAGCGTGGCGGATCGGGGCAAGGTGATCTCGTCATGGGTGGCGATGATGGCCAGTCCACCGGTATCGAGATGCTCGGCCAGCAGTTCTGTCAGCAGCGCCTGGCCATCGGCGTCGAGCGCGGCGCTGGGTTCATCGAGCAACCAGACGGCACGGGGGGACACCAGGAGGCGGGCCAGCACCAGCCGTCGCTGCTGCCCGGCAGAGAGATAGCCGGCATCCAGACCGGTGGCGCGCCCCAGACCGGTGCGCTCGAGCGCAGCCTCTGGCGTCAAGCCGCCCGATCCGTTGATAGCGACCCAGAAACGAAGTGTCTCCAGCACGCTCTGGCGGGATCGCACCGCGTTCTTATGTCCGCAATAGTGCCGAAATGGTCCGTCGTCCGGGTCAGCGCCCCCGAATGCGAAGGTTCCAGCCATGGGGCGCAGCAGGCCGGCCAGGGTGAGCAGGAGGGTCGACTTGCCCACGCCATTGGCGCCGCGCAGCAGCAGCGCTCCGCCGGGAGGCACACTCAAGGATAAATCGCGCACCAGAACGGTCTCGCCACGGCCACAGGCAAGGTCCCGAGTGTGAAGATTTAACCCGTGCCGGGCTTGCCGCTGCATCATGGCCCCATCTCGTATTGGACCTGTGGTGGAACTGGCAAGGGTTCTGATGATTGACTATAACTGGAAAAGATTAGAGCCATTCCAGAAAAGCGCGGACTTTTCCAGGCCCCATGCCACCGGATGCTCCGTGCCACAAGCAGCAAGAAGGGCGGAGCACAAGTGACTTCAATTGACAGCTTCAAATCCAAGTCGACGCTGACAGTCGGCGGCAAGACCTATACGTATTATTCCATTCTCGAGGCGGAGAAGAATGGCCTCGAAGGCGTCTCCAAGCTCCCTGGCTCGATGAAGGTGGTGCTGGAGAACCTGCTGCGCTTTGAAGACGACCGCACCGTCACCAAGGCCGATATCGAGGCGGTGGCTGCCTGGCTGGTGACGCGGACCAGCGAACATGAAATTTCCTATCGCCCGGCGCGCGTGCTGATGCAGGACTTCACCGGTGTTCCGGCAGTGGTGGATCTGGCGGCCATGCGCGACGCCACGGCCAAGCTCGGCGCCGATCCACAGAAGATCAATCCACTGGTGCCGGTGGACCTGGTCATCGACCATTCCGTGATGGTGGACAGTTTCGGCACGCCGCTGGCCTTCAGCCAGAATGTTGAGCTCGAATATGAGCGCAATGGCGAACGCTATGAGTTCCTGCGCTGGGGGCAGTCGGCCTTCGACAATTTCCGCGTGGTGCCGCCGGGCACGGGCATTTGCCACCAGGTGAACCTGGAATATCTGGCCCAGACGGTCTGGACGCGGGAAGAGAATGGCGAAACCGTCGCCTATCCCGACACGCTGGTGGGCACCGATTCCCATACCACCATGGTCAATGGCCTGGCCGTCCTGGGCTGGGGTGTCGGGGGTATCGAGGCTGAGGCCGCCATGCTCGGCCAGCCCATCACCATGCTGATCCCGGAAGTCATCGGCTTCAAGCTGACCGGCAAGATCAATGAGGGCATTACCGCGACGGACCTGGTGCTGACCGTCACTGAAATGCTGCGCAAGAAGGGCGTGGTCGGCAAATTCGTCGAGTTTTTCGGTCCGGGGCTGGACTATCTCAGCCTCGAGGATCAGGCCACCATCGCCAATATGGCGCCCGAATACGGGGCCACCTGCGGCTTCTTTTCGGTCGATGCCGACACGCTCAAATATCTCTCCACCACCGGTCGCGATCCCGACCGGGTGGCGCTGGTCGAGGCCTATTCCAAGGCACAGGGCATGTTCCGGACCTCCGAGACGCCCGACCCGGTGTTCACCGATACGCTCGAACTCGATCTATCGACGGTGGTGCCCTCGCTCTCCGGACCAAAGCGTCCGCAGGACCGGGTGGCGCTAAAGGACGCTGCGCCTGCCTTTGCCAAGGCCCTGCCGGAGCTGGCCGGTGGCCGCGCCGAGCGAACCGAAATGCCGCAGAGCCGCGGCGAATCGCGCTATGTTGATGAAGGCGCCACCGGGGTGGATGACATTCCCGAGGAGGCTGCCTTCCCGGTCAATGGTGCCGAATATCGCATCAACGACGGTCATGTGGTGATCGCCGCCATTACTTCGTGCACCAATACCTCCAATCCCTCGGTGCTGGTGGCGGCGGGCCTGGTGGCCCGCAAGGCAAGGGCGCTGGGGCTCAATTCGCAGCCCTGGGTCAAGACCTCGCTGGCGCCCGGATCGCAGGTGGTAACCGATTATCTGACCGCAGCGGGCCTGCAGGAGGATCTGGACGCCATCGGCTTCAATCTTGTGGGCTATGGCTGCACCACCTGTATCGGCAATTCAGGTCCCCTGCCGCAGGCCATTTCCGACTGCATCAATGAGAACAAGCTGGTGGCCTGTTCAGTCCTGTCGGGCAATCGCAATTTCGAGGGCCGCGTCAACCCCGATGTGCGGGCCAACTATCTCGCTTCCCCGCCATTGGTCGTGGCCTATGCCCTGGCTGGTTCGATGAATATCGACATCACCACCGAGCCCCTGGGCATCGGCAAGGACGGCAAGCCGGTTTATCTCAAGGATGTCTGGCCCACCAATCACGAGGTGGCCGAAATTGTCCGGCAACACGTCAATGCCGACATGTTCCGGTCGCGCTATTCGGACGTGTTCAAGGGCGACAAGCACTGGCAGTCGATCGCCGTTGAGGGCGGAGAGACCTATGGGTGGAATTCCGCATCCACCTATGTGCAGAACCCGCCTTATTTCGAAGACATGACGATGGAGCCCAAGCCGGTCACCGATGTGGTGTCGGCCCGTGTGCTGGCGCTGTTCCTCGACAGCATTACCACCGACCATATTTCCCCTGCCGGTTCGTTCAAGGCCAACACGCCTGCCGGGCAATATCTGACCGAGCGGCAGGTGGCGCCCAAGGATTTCAATTCCTATGGCTCGCGGCGGGGCAATCACGAAGTGATGATGCGCGGTACCTTCGCCAATATCCGCATCAAGAACCAGATGCTCGACGGGGTCGAGGGCGGCTTTACCAAGGGGCCATCGGGCGAGCAGATGCCGATCTATGACGCGGCCATGGCCTATCAGCAGCAGGGCACCCCACTGGTGATCTTCGCGGGCAAGGAATATGGCACCGGCTCAAGCCGGGACTGGGCGGCCAAGGGCACCAATCTCTTGGGCGTCAAGGCGGTCATCGCCCAGAGCTTTGAGCGTATCCACCGCTCCAATCTTGTGGGAATGGGCGTCATCCCCCTGCAGTTCAAGGATGGCGAGAGCTGGCAGAGCCTGGGGCTGGATGGCTCGGAAACGGTCGACATTGTCGGGGTTGAAAGCATCGAGCCGCGGGCCGTGGTCAATGTGAAGATCACCCGGGCCGATGGTGAGGTGCTCAATGTCGAGACGCGCTGCCGTATCGATACCGCCAATGAGCTCGACTATTTCAAGAATGGCGGCATCCTGCACTATGTGTTGCGGAGCCTGGTTGCCGCGTAAGCAGTGCTTACATCTTGAAGGGTGCAGGCGTGGCGGTCCCTCCGGGGCCGCCACAATGCTGGTGAGGGCGGGCTCACCCCATTTTGACTAGGCAATCGAGGTTGGGGCGGCTTACAACAGCGCCCATGATCGCCCGCCGTTTCTCTATCGCCAGCCTTGGCGCCCTTCTCAGTTTGACCCTTGCCGGGCCAGGGGTGGCGGATTCGCTGCGTCTCAACCCCAAGGCGGTTGTGGAATTGTTCACCAGCCAGGGCTGCTCGTCCTGTCCGCCGGCCGATGCGCTGCTGACCAGCCTTGCCGAGCGCGATGACGTGGTGGCGCTGGCCTATCACGTGGACTATTGGGACTATATCGGTTGGGAAGACACCTTTGGCGACAAGGGCTTTTCTGACCGGCAGCGCGGCTACGCCAAAAGCTGGGGGTCCTCGCGCATTTTTACCCCGCAAATGGTGATCAATGGCGCCGAGGGCGTGGTCGGGTCCAAGCGCGACGATGTGCATGATGCGATCGCTTCGGCGCAATTGCCGCTGAATGTATCGCTGTTGGCCCATAATGGCATGCTCAAGCTTGTGGTCCCGGCCGATGCCGCGCTGGAAGATGCCTCGATCTGGCTGGTCCGGTATTTGGACCGGGCCGATGTGGTCATCGAAAAGGGCGAAAATGCTGGCAAGTCGATGGTCTATACGCAAGTGGTCATTGATCGGCAGATTGTGGGCGTGTGGGAATCCGAGACGGGTGCAGAGGTCAAGCTGCCGCTGGAGCAGTTCGACATCAGCGGCGGCGGCGGTATGGCCATATTGATCCAGCCGGAGCGGAACGGGCTTCCGGGACCGATCCTGGGTGCGGCAGCCTATAGCTTCTAGCGCGTTGCGTAAAAAATTCGCCCGCTCCGGGGGCGGAAGCGGGCGAGGGACTTGGAGTCAACTCAAATAGGATGGCTGGCGGTCAGGCCTTCTGGTTTGGGGGCTCGTCGGCCCGGCCACCAGCCACTGGAGGCAATGGTTGAACGTTGCCGGCCTATTGGGGCGCTGTAAGGGACAAACCATGGCCGAATTGCGGTTTTTCGCACCCCTTGCCAAGCCGCAGGATTGCGCCGATCATGACGCAGTGATGACAGGGCGTTGAGGCGGCGTGCAGGGTTCTCCAAAGGATAGTACGAACAATTTGGCGCTGGTGCATGTGGGCGAGCCCTCTGGCCAGTCCAACCGGCCCGTGCAGCCCATTGTGGCCTTTGACCGGCGCGAATTGATGCAGATTCTGGCTGTCTATGGTCGCAAGGTCGGCTCAGGCGAATGGCGCGACTACGCCATGGATTTCCTCAAGGACCGGGCGCTGTTTTCCATCTATGCCCGCGTCTCGGAGCGTCCGCTCTTTGTGGTCGAGAAGAATCCAAAGCTGCGTAACCGCCAGGGCCAGTTCATGGTCACCAACCAGCAGGGGCGTATCCTGAAGCGCGGGCACGATCTGGCGCAGGTGCTGCGCGTGCTGGACCCCGACCTGGTGGTGGTGGGATGAGTATTGTGGTCCGTCCGGCGCGGGCGGAGGACGTGCCGGCCATGAGCCGGGTGCTGATCGCTTCGATCACTGAACTCTGTCATGCCGATCATCAGGATGAACCGGATCGGATTGCCGAATGGACCGCCAACAAGACCCTAGACGGCGTTCGCTCGATGCTGGCGCGGGATGGCTTCTTCATGGTGGTTGCCGAACTGGATGGGCAGGTGGTCGCTGTCGGGGCCACTACGGCGGATGGCGAGATCGCTCTCAACTATGTCGCGCCTGAGGCCCGCTTTCGCGGTGTCAGCAAGGCGCTACTCAATCATATGGAGACCGATCTGAGATCGCGCGGGTTTGTCGAAGGACGGCTGAGGGCGACGAACACGGCAAAGGCCTTTTATCGGGCCCAGGGCTGGTCTGCAGATGCCAGCCCGGATGGCGGCACGGCCTGTTTTGCCATGCATAAACGGTTGGCCGACTAAAGCGCCTTTTGCAGATGCACGATGTCGTGCCAGCGGTCAAACTTGTAACCGACGGCCTTATAATAGCCTACGCGCTCGAAGCCGAACTTCTCGTGAATGCCGACTGAGTTTGCGGTGTCGGCGGTGATCACGGCGAGCATCTGCTGGAAACCGAAAGCTTTCGATTGAATGAGCAGTTCGGTCAGCATCAGCTTGCCCAGGCCGCGCCCGGTTTCATTGGGATCGAGATAGATCGAATCCTCGCAGGTGAAGCGATAGGCGGCGCGGGGGCGGTAGAAGCTGGCATAGGCGTAGCCGACAACCTTGCCTTCGCGTTCGGCGATGATCAGCGGATGCCCGAGCTTTTTGAGGCCCGCATATTTCTCGGCAATCGCTTCCTCACCCGGCGCTTCGGTGTCGAAGGTGATGGCGGTATTGTCCACATAGTGGCGGTAGATCGCCGTGATGGCGGGCACATCGGACCAGATGAAGGGGCGCAAGAGATAGTCGGACACGGCAGACGCTCAATAGAAAAGGACCGCAGCCTTTTAAGCTGCGGTCCCCGGTGACGTCCAACCAATTTCCTTGATCACTCGATCAAGGCCTTGATTGCTACTCGCGATTGCCGAACAGGCGCAGCAGCATCATGAACAGGTTGATGAAGTCGAGGTAGAGGCTCAGGGCACCCATGATGGCATTTTTCGTCATCACATCGGCACCATAGGCTTCCGAGTAGCTTTCCTTGATCTTCTGGGTGTCATAGGCGGTCAGACCGGTAAAGATCAGCACGCCGATCACCGAGATCGCGAAGTCGAGCATGGACGAAGCCATGAAGATGTTCACGATCGAGGCGATGATGATGCCGATCAGGCCCATCATCAGGAAGTTGCCCATGCCGGTCAGGTCGCGCTTGGTGGTGTAGCCGTAAAGGCTCATCGCGCCGAAAGTGGCGGCGGTGATGAAGAACACCTTGGCGATCGAAGCGCCGGTATAGACCAGGAAGATCGAGCTGAGCGACAGGCCCATCACGGCCGCGAAGGCCCAGAATACGGCCTGCGCGGCCGGCACGGAGAGCTTGTTGATGCCGAAGCTCAGCACCAGAACGAAGCCCAGCGGGGCCAGCATGATCACCCAGGACAGCGGGCTGCCATAGAGCAACTCGGCATTGGCCTGGCTCGACATGGCCCACTGGCTGGTGAAGAAGGCCACAAGGCCCGTTACCACCAGGCCAAGGCCCATATAATTGTAGACGCGCAGCATGTAGCTGCGAAGGCCCTCGTCGATGGCCAAGGCCGAGCCGGCCCGCGCACCGAGGGTCTGACGGTCATATTCAGCCATTCTTTGGTTCCCTTTCCAAAACTGATGCGGTCTTTTTCACCGCCGGGGCAATTGGCGTTGCCACTTGGCTCGGAATATGGGGAGACAAACGTTGATTGACAAGGATAATCGGGAGGCTGCGACACCGGGACTGGCCCAATAAAGCGTTTGTGTTAGGGTCGAGTGGCGAATCGCGCTGTCTCTTGCCTGGGAGGACATGATGCCCCGGCTCTTTACCGGCCTCGAAATCCCAGCCGAGGTGGGATTTGCCCTCTCGCTGAAGCGGGGTGGTCTTTCCGGCGCCCGCTGGATCGATCCGGACAATTACCACATCACGCTGCGCTTTATCGGCGATGTCGACGGCAAGACGGCCGATGAAGTGGCCGACAGTCTCGACCGGCTCTCGAACTCCCTGCAGTTTTCCATCCGGCTCACGCATCTGGGCACTTTTGGTGGCGACAAGCCGCGGGCGCTCTATGCCGGCGTTGAGCCCTCCGAGGCCCTCAACCGGCTGCAGTCGGCGCATGAGCGGGTGTTGCAACGCGCCGGCCTGCCGCCGGAGGGGCGCAAATTTGTGCCCCATGTGTCTTTGGCGCGGCTGCGGGGGACCTCGGCCGAGGATGTGGCACGCTTCATTGCCGAAGCGGCCCGGTTCGAACCTCTAAGCTTCGTGCCGGCCCGGTTTGTACTGTTTTCCAGCCGCGATTCGGTGGGTGGCGGGCCATATCTGGTAGAACAGAGCTATCCACTGGCCGCTTGAGCGCATCGCTTCACGGTGTTGTTAGCGGCCTCTTAACCCAATGCGGTGCCAAGAGGACTGGTTGGCACAAGATGCCCAATTCCCGCCGCCTTTGCCTTTAATTTGAATCGAAACGCGGCTCGGCACTGCGGGAAACCGTGCGGTTTTGACACCTTGGTAACCATGTTCGGGGCACATTGGGCGGACAGTGAATGCCCACGAACACCAGCAAGACAAGAGGAAGAATTGGCGATGACGACGAAAACCGGTGGCCTCATCCTTGGGCTCGCGGTGGCAACGGTCATGGCTCTGGCCCCTGCCGCTCAGGCGCAGCAGGCCACCGAGCTGGGCACGTTCAACGCATGGTCGGCCTATACGGCGAGCGATCAGAGCGGTCAGCTCTGCTTTATCATCGGGGAGCCGCAGCGCAGTGAACCGACGGGCGTCAATCGTGACCCGGTCAAGTTCCTGATCGTGCACCGCAAGGGCATGGGTTCAAAGAACGAGGTCCAGACCCAGATCGGCTATCCATACAACGCCACTGACGCCAAGGCGTCGGCAAGTATTGACGGCAAAAGTTATGTGATGGCGGCTCGCGGTTCGACCGCCTGGCTGGCGTCGAGCAGCGACGAGCCTGGTTTTGTTCAGGCCTTCAAGGCCGGCAGCCAGATGGTCGTTCGTGGCACCAGCCAGCGCGGCACCGATACGGTGGACACCTATTCGCTTTCGGGTGCCACCGCGGCCATGAATGCCATCGACGCGGCCTGCCAGTAAGGGCTTGCCGAGCACGTCCCAAACCCCCTAACTGGGCATCGGGTGACATCCCGGTGCCCGGTTCGTGCCAATGGTAAGAGACTTGATGATCCGAATTTCCGCCCTGTCCGTCGCCCTTTTGGCTGCATTTGCCAGTCTTGGTCCGGTCCTTGCCCAGTCGGCGCGCGTCCTGGGCGATTTCCGTGACTGGTCCAGCTATGCGGCCGATGATGGCAGCGGCACGGTCTGCTTTGCCATGACCAAGCCCAAGTCGACCGAGCCGACGCCTGCCGGCTATGGCGAGGCCTATCTCTATATCACCAACCGCCCGGGCGAGGACGTGGTCAACGAGTTCAACCTGGTATCCGGCTATACCTTTCAGACCGGGTCGATGGCCGTGGCCAGCGTCGGTGGGCAGGACTTTGCGCTCTTTACCCAGAATGATGCAGCTTGGCTCGACGACAGCGCCCAAGCCGCCAATCTGGCGGCCGCCATTCGTGCCGGCTCGACTGTGACCGTGACCGGCACCGCGTCGAACGGCACGGAAATCGTCCAGTCCTTCTCGCTCTCGGGCGCCACCGCCGCGCAGCAAGCCATCGGCGCGGAGTGTTGATCGGGCGCCCGCAGGCGCCCGCGCCGATGCCCTATTGAGCCAGGGCTCCCAGCACCCGCACCCAGGAGCGGATGCCGCGATGGTAGCTTTCGAGATCATATTTCTCGTTGGGGGAGTGGATCTGATCGTCCACATGAGCAAAGCCGATCAGAAGCGTGTCGAGACCCAGAATTTTCTTGAAGTCGCCCACCACCGGGATCGAACCGCCGGCTCCGGTGATGACGGCTTGCTTGTTCCATTCATCTGAAAGGCCCTGGAGGGCCTGCTGAAGGAAACCGCCATCGGCCGGGACGGTGATGGCGGGCGAGCCGCCATGCGGGGTGAATTTTGCCGTGCAATCGGGTGGCAGCATGGTTTGGACATGGGCGCGGAAGGCGGCGCGGATCTTATCGGGATCCTGGCCCGAGACCAGCCGGAAGGAAATCTTGGCACTGGCCTTGGCCGGGATGACGGTCTTGAATCCGTCGCCCGTATAGCCCCCGCTCATGCCATTGATCTCGCAGGTCGGGCGCGCCCAGAGCTGTTCGAGCACGCTGCGCCCAGCTTCCCCTGCCGGAGTGGATAGGCCTACGCCCCCTAGAAAGCTCTTGTCGTCAAAGCCGAGCCCCGCCCATTGCGCCTTCAACTCGGGGGAGATTTCGGCGACGTCATCGTAAAAGCCGGGCAGGGTCACCGAGCCGTCCGGTGCCCGAAGGCTGGCGATCATCTCGGCCAGCACCTGGTTGGGATTGCGGGCGGCATTGCCGAACATGCCCGAATGCAAATCCTTGTCGGCAGCGGTGATTTCCACCTCATCGGCCACCAGACCGCGCAGCATGGTGGTAATCGAGGGGGTCTGGCGGTCCCACATGTCGGTGTCACACACCAGGGCGACGTCGGCCTTGAGCTCGTCTGCGTGCTCGCGCATGAAGGGTGGCAGGTTCTTGCCGCCGCTTTCTTCCTCGCCTTCGAGCATCATTGATATCCGGATCGGCAGCGCACCGGTAGCGGTCTTCCAGGCGCGGCAGGCTTCGATAAAGGTCAGCATCTGCCCTTTGTCATCCGACGCGCCGCGTGCCACGATGACCTTGCGCCCATCCTTTTGCTTGACCACTGGCTCGAAGGGATCTGTTTCCCACAAGTTGAGCGGATCAACCGGCTGCACATCGTAGTGGGCATAGAACAAGACATGCGGGCCCTCCTGCTCGGGGCCATGCGCCACCACCACCGGATGGCCCGGCGTTGGCCGGCTGCTGGCCGCAAAGCCGAGCCCGGACAATTCGCTGGCGATCCAATCGGCCGCTTTGCGGCAATCCTCGGCATAGGCGGGGTCTGTCGAGATGGATTTAATGCGCAGCAGGTCAAACAGTCTTTCCAGGCTTTGATCCAGTCCCGAATCGACGGCGGCAAGAACGGTGTCGATGGCGGCGGGGCTGGTCATGGCAGTAAAGTCCTTGATGCAAATCCAGATTGAAGCTGGCGCACAATGGCGCGCGGCGCGTTCGTCTGTCCAGTGGGGCCGGCGGCAGTGTTATTGTCATACTATTGCGCCTGTGGTTAGGTCTGGGCGCAAACGGTTTAAGTGGGGTTGGCATGGACAGGTCCGGTGGACGCGCGCGACATTCGGGTGATCTGATCGCCTCGCTTTCCGGCCGCAATCCAGCGCGCAATCTGCATTCGGACGTGCTCTGGCAGCTTGGCCTGGCCATTGTGTCGGGCCAGTATGGCGAAGGGGAGATCCTGCCACCCGACAGCGAGTTGCTCGATCGGTTCGGCGTGTCCCGCACGGTGCTGCGCGAGGCCCTCAAGACTTTGGCGGCCAAAGGATTGATCGAAGCGCGGGCCCGTATCGGCACGAGGGTCCTGCCGCGCAATCGCTGGAACCTGTTTGACGCGGATGTTCTGGCCTGGTTCTTCGAACTTGGGCCGGAAGTGAGCTTTCTGCGCAGCCTTGCCGAAGTGCGAATCGGCATCGAAATCGAGGCGGCCGCGCTGGCGGCGGAGCGCTGCGGTCCGGAGGTGGCGGCCGCGCTGATCGGCTGCGTCGAGCGGATGGCCAGTGCGGAAACGCCAGCGGACTTTGCAAGGCACGACCTGGAATTTCACCGCTTGGTTGCCGAAGGCTCAGGCAATCCGTTCATGGCCTCGATCAGCGCATTGGTGGAAATGGCCTTGACGGCGGCCTTCACCATCTCCTCTCCGGTCAACGACCCGGCGGCGCTGGCTGTTACCGTGGGCGTGCATCGCCGGATTGCCGAGGCGATCCGCGACGGGGATGCCCATGCCGCGCGCCTGGCCATGCGCGATGCCATAGCGCAGGGCTTTGACCGGGCTGCGGGACGGATGGAAAAGGACGGCTAGGCTCGGACTGATCGCACCATTGTCCGGCTTGGTTGCCGATACAACTTTCGCCGCGGCAGTCTTGGCGTCGTTTCCATGCGATCTTCGTGCAAGCCTCAAAGGCCTGCGAGCCGAAGCAGCGGAACAGCGAAGGCTGGTGGAGCTGAGCGGGATCGAACCGCTGACCTCGTCATTGCGAACGACGCGCTCTCCCAACTGAGCTACAGCCCCTCACCAAGCCGGTATATGGACAATATCGCGGGTCAGGGCAAGAGGCGCGCGCCCTGGACGATCATCGTCACACGATCCGGTTTTCAATCAGGGCATGCGTTGTCGCGGTGATTGATTCGTCGGCTGCGATCAGCGGACGCCCGAGCAGGGCAACGGCGCTGCGCGAGTCGAGCGCCTTGAGCACGCCCAGCTCGTTGAGGATGCCGCGCACATCCCGGTCGAACAGGGCATAGAGCCGGACGGCCCAGTCGGGCATGGGCAGGCGCGGCACCTTGCGGCTGGGAGCAGCCTTGCGGACGATTTGAGCGATCTCACCCATCAGCATGGATCTTTCGCCCATCGGGAAACGCCGTCCGCCGGCATCGGGCGTGGTCATGGCCTTGACATGTGCCTCGGCGATGTCGCGCACATCGACGATGACAAAGGGCACGCGCGGCAGCGCTGGCACCGAACCATCCAGGAGGCGCTTGACCATCAGCGCGGAGGTGCCCGGATCCTCGTCGAGCAGCGGTCCCAATATGGCGCTGGGATTAATGGCGGTCAGGTCGGCTTCCCGCTTGGCGTCCCGCATGATCTCCCAGGCGCGCCGTTCTGCCACGGTCTTGGATTCGATATAGGCATTGACGCCGCGACCATTGAGGTTAGTCCAGTCCGCTTCGGTGAAGGGCCTCGTCCGCGCTTTTTCATGGCCATAGGCAATTGCCGCCATGGACGAGGTCAGCACGATCCGCTCCACACCTGCCTTGAGCGCCGCATTCAGCGCTCTTTCGGTCCCTTCTACGGCGGGGCGGATCAGCTCCATCTTGTCCTCGGGCAGGTCGATGACGAAGGGCGAGGCGGTATGCTGGAGGTAGCGCACGCCGTCCATGGCAGCATCCCAACCGGTGTCCGAAAGCAGGTCGAGTTCAACGAATTCGAGCCGTGAGACGTCGGCTCCGGCGCGGGCAAGGGTGTCGCGTACAGCCTCTGCCTTGGCCAATTTGCGTACGCTGCCCCGCACGATATAACCGGCCTCAAGCAAGCCCAGCGCTACATGTCCGCCCAGAAAGCCGGAAATTCCGGTGAGAAGGACACGGTCGGGTGTTGGTGTAGGCATGGTCATGGCTGGCCTCCTGCTGAATTGAACGATATATACGAGCAGCGTTCAATTCGTTCAATAGCGACAGGGTACACATTCTCGATGAGCATTGACAGGCACAGGGAAAAGCGGGGGCGTATTCTTGATGCGGCGCGGGAGCTGTTCCTGCGTCAGGGCTTGCGGGCCACCACGATGGAGGCGATTGCCAGGGCCGCGCACATGGCCAAGGCCACGCTCTATGCCGAATTTCCCGACAAGGATGCGGTGTTTCTGGCCATTCTTGAGCACCTGGTGGCCGAGAAGCTGGTGCGGTTCGAGGCCGCCCTGGCCGGGCCGGAACCGCTTGTCGACCGCATAGGAGCAGCATTGGCAGCCGAATTCGGCGTCATTGCGGAAGCCCTGGCCGGTTCGGCCCATGCCGAGGAGCTATTCTCGGCGCATCGCCTGGGTGCGGCGCTTTTTGCTGCTTCGGACCGTACGGTGCGGGATCGGGTCACGACGGAATTGAGCGGCGCGGGCGTGAGTGATCCTGCAAGGCTGGCCCGGCTGGTGCTGGACGCCAGTTTTGGGGTGGCGCAGAAATCCATCGCTGCCGACACCCTGGCCGAGGACCTGAAACTGCTGGCGCGTCGCCTGCTGGGGCCGGAACTGACCTAGCGCTTGACGACTGCCCAGGCACCCGTCTTCTCGCTCTCGAAAATCGCGTCGATCACCCGCATGGTCCTGATCGCATCTTCCACGCCGTATGGCAGGGGCGTATTGCCCAACACGGCTTGGGCAAAGGCCTCGGCCTGCTCGGTATACTGATCGCAGGCGGGCAGGATTTCGCGGCGGGCCAGCGTGCCCTCGAGGGCTGCGCCCTGGTCGATGGTGATGGCGGTCGGTGTATTGGGCGGGGCGTTGAAGGGGATGATGATCTCGGCCTTGGCCCTGGTTCCGAGAACCTGGACGCGCTGGTGCGGCGTGGCCTGGGTGGAGCAGATGAACGAAAGCTGGCGGCCGCCACCGAAATCGGCCAGGACGCTGGCCAGCCGGTCCGTGCCGAAGACCGGGTCGCGCTCGACCAGCGAAACGACCCGTTCGGGTTCGCCCTCGAAAAAGTAGCGCGCAGCCGTAATCGGATAGCAGCCGATATCCATGATGCCGCCACCACCGATATCGGCCTGGTTGCGCACATTATTCGGGTCGACATTGTGATAGGAAAAGACCGCGTTGATGGCACGCACTTCGCCCAGTTCACCGGAGCGGATGATCTCGCGAACCCGGTGCCATTGCGGATGGAAGCGGACCATGAAGGCTTCCATGAAGACAATACCGCTGGGAATCTCGCGCAGCTGTTCCGCCTCGGCTGCCGTGAGCGCGATCGGTTTTTCGCACAGCACGTGCTTGCCCGCCCGTGCTGCTGCCAGCGTCATGGGCACATGTAGATGGTTGGGCAGGGGATTGTAGATGGCGTCGATATCAGGATCGGCAAACAGCTCTTGGTAAGAGCCATAGGCCCGTTCAATGCCAAGCTGGTCAGCCGCGGCCCGTGCCTTGGCCTGGTCGCGCGAGGCGATGGCGACGACCTCGGAACTGGGCGAGGCCTGAATGGCAGGGGTGACCTTCTGCATGCCGATATTGGCGGTGGAAAGAATACCCCAACGGATTTTTTGCCTGGTCATGCGTCTGCCCTTTGCTGTGCCAGCAACGGGTTAGCCCCGACCGGGGCAGTATGGCAAGGGGAAGCGAGCGTTCACCAAGACGTCATCACCCCGCCGTTAACTCTGGATTGCACTGCCTCGGTTCTGCCGAGAAGCTCATGTTAAGCTGCCGTTAACGGCCCGGTGGCGGGCCATTGTCTTGATGGGGGCCGGTTCATGCAGCTCAAGCCGAATGCCTTCCGCCTGCATGAAACGGCACGCGGGGTTGAAACCATGAGCCGGTTCGCGCTGGCCGTGCTGGCCCTGGCCTCGGGGGTCTATACTTATCTGGGCGTGCGCGGCCTGCTCGATGGTTCGGCGAGTTTCGTGTTCTTTGCCGCGATCATCTATTCGGCGGCCGTGTCAGTCGCGATCTACGCCTTCTGGACATATATGATGCGCTTCATTCCACTGGTGGTCAGCGGCGTGCAGCGGATCAGCCTGTTTCTCACCATGCTGGTGGGCTCGGTGATGATCATCGCCATGAGCTCCTGGCTCAATGCGGCCGCGCTGGCCGGCTCGGCGGCGCTGGAGCAGCATATGGCGGTGACATTGCAGGGCTATGCCGAAGATCTCGACAATGCCCATGCCAATGCCCTGGCGAGCCAGAGCCTGTTGCCCGATGTGGAGCGCGCCTCGGCCCGGTTTGCGGCGTTGGCGCAGGACGAGCGCGAGAGCGGGGCGCTGACCGGGACGCAGGGTTCGGGGAGCGTCGTGCAATTGCTCACCCAGATGAGCCAGCAGATGACACAACTCGCCGGCACGATTTCCGGGTCGCGCCAAGAGGTTTCGGCTCTGTTCGCGGAAGGGTCCGAACATCTGGCCACGATGCGCGAACTGGTTTCAACACCGGGACAGATCGAGCCCCGCTCTGATGCCTTCCAGGCTCAGGCGGTCCAGCTTTCGGCGGTCATTGCTGCTCTGCAGCAGACCGATGTGGCAGCCTCGGTGCGCCGCGCCGCGACCGATCTCTCGGCCGGCTTCATCGCGCCGGTGGCCGACGGCCGCGTGGGCGATCTGGCGGTACGGCAAAACCAGGTGATGGCGACGGTACAAAGCTCGGTCGATGCTCAATCGGCGGCATTGGTGGCGGCGGCAGATGAAATTCTGGCGACGCCGCGTGTCGAGCAGCGGCGTTTTGTGCCGCTGTCCTCGGCGGAAGCTGTTATCCGCTACTGGAGCGACTTCGTGCCATCCTGGGCTGGCGCGATTTCCATCGACCTGCTGCCGGTCGTCCTGGTGCTGGTGCTGATGATCGTCAACGACGCCATGCGGCGCGAGGCCGAATCGCTCAAGGAAGCCGAGACCATCACGGCCGCAGAGATGCTGCGAGCCATGGCGCTCTACAGGCGGATGGAAGCACAGGGTGCCGCGGAGGCCGCTGCGGCGCTGTCACCGCAGATCGAAGAACCGGCCCACGAGCCCGAAGAGAGCAAGCCTGCGGCTGCCGAGGTGGCGGGCGAGGAGGGCACTGTGACGCCGATCGAGACGGCGCAGCGTAAGCGCGGCGAGGGGCCGCGTCCGGCATGAAATCAGAGGCCAATGCCCGCGCCCGGTCCGACGAGGGTCCATTCTACCGCCATCTCCTGACCAGTCTCGCCCGCATCGAAGATGGCAGCATATTGCGCTTTGCCTTCTTCGCTTTGCTCGCTGGAACGATGGGTGTGCTCTATGTCGATTTCCGCGAGTTAAGCGCCAATGCGCCGGCGGATTTGACCTTCACGCCGCAGCCCATCCTCCCTCCCGCCTCGAGCGAGGAGGGGGGTGGAAGGCCCCGGCCGGCACTCAATACGCCGCCGGACATTCTCGATGAACCGCTGCGAATCGAGTTGACCAGTGGCGGGGTGTTGCGCCTGACCGGAACCATCGATCCGGGTTCGGCTCAAAGATTTGAACAGGAGATCGTTTCCAGAGGCGAATATGTGTCAACCGTGCTGCTGGATTCCCCTGGCGGGTCGGTGGACGATGCCCTCGAAATGGGGCGGCAGATATTGGAACACGGTCTCAACACACAGGTGCCTGACGGTGCGCTTTGCGCCTCGTCCTGCCCGATTGTCTTCGCCTCGGGCACTGAACGGGAAGCCGGGCGCGACGCGGCCATCGGGGTGCATCAGATCTATGCTGCAGCGCTGAGCGCCACGCCCATCGACGCCCTCAGCGTGGCGGGGGTCGCCATGGCCGATGCGCAAATGGCAACAGCACAAATCACCCGGCATCTGGGCCAGACAGGTGTCGATCCAGGCCTGTGGCTGCATGCGCTCGAGACGCCGCCCGACCGGCTCTATTATTTTTCACCCGAGGAGATGGAGCGTTATGCGCTCGTCACGCGGTGGATGGAGAATTGAATTGCCGAACGGGAACCGAAGGAGGATCGGCCCGTTTCGCGCGTGCGTCAAAAAGAGTTGCAGGCGAGGAGGAAAGACAATGAAGCAGGCCCATATGCTCACCCGGCACCGGGATATCCGGAACTGGGTGTCGGACCGCAGTGGTCGGCCGGCCATTGCGCGTGTTCGCGACCGTTTCGGCGATGAACGGGCGCAGCTGAAATTGCGGTTTTCACAAGCCAACGAAGGCCGCGTAGATGCGGGCATGAGCCCATGTTCATGGACCGCCTGGCTCGCCGAACTGGATCGGCAGAACCTGGCGCTGCGGGTCGATCCGACCGGGGAATGCGAGTTGGTCTCGCGTCAGGCTATGAACTGAGGCGATCTCGCTCTTCGGGCATGTTGGACGACTGGCTCGAACGCGTCGGCATGGGCATAGCCATGCGGACGCAATCGCGCCCGTCGTTCTTGGCCTCATAAAGAGCCGCGTCGGCGCGACGGAGCAGATCTGCCATGTGATCACAGGGCATCAATTGGGCGATGCCGAATGAGGCAGTGGCTGGTGTCTTGAGGCCGGTGGCACCAATGGGCAGGCTGCGGAAGGCGTGCCGTACGGTCTCGGCATAGAGCTTGCCTGTGGTCAGGTTGACGCCTGGCAGAAAGGCGCCGAACTCCTCGCCCCCCAGGCGCCCGATCACGGCATGAGGCGTGGCGCATTCCGCAAGGACCCCGGCGAAGGCGGCAATGACCGTGTCGCCGGTAGCATGGCCGTAAGTGTCGTTGATCTGCTTGAAGTGGTCGAGATCGGCCACAATCATCACGGCGGGCACGCCCGATCGTGCGG
>Ga0208794_1000342_pt1 | contig 33115 bp, 34 predicted proteins | sample 32_taG_FD_184106 | JGI IMG/M metagenome (GOLD analysis project Ga0208794, IMG submission 184106) | Marine viral communities from the Gulf of Mexico - 32_GoM_OMZ_CsCl metaG (SPAdes) (version 2) | ecosystem: Environmental > Aquatic > Marine > Oceanic | place: Atlantic Ocean: Gulf of Mexico... | reverse complement strand
TGCTGAAACGAGAGCGAGTACACCATCGGCGTTACCGTACGCAGGACGAAGCGAGAGCTGATCTGTTTGAATACATCGAGCGGTTCCATAATCCCAGGATGCGACGTAGAGTTGCTGCTCAGGATCGGAAACTCACAGTCGTTTTATAACCGTCCGTGGAAACGGGGTAGAACCCTTTACGTGTGAGTCGGCTAGCCACCACATCATCTAATGCATCGAAATGCCTTAGGAGCAGTCGGATCGTGCGAGGTGATAATACTAGATCTATTCCTCTATCTGTTTAACGCTGCCAACACGAGCAGCTTTGTGGTGAAGGCGAAGCCGCAACGAAAAGGCTGTCGCTGTGCTTGGCATTGTTAGCTGGTAAACTCACACTCGGACCTTCATCATTCGCGCATCTGACGCGATTAGATCGTATCTCTCTACGAACTGATCAATCTTAGCTCGCTCTTTATCATATGTGTCGCACCATCTGCCGCAGGCGTGCCCAAACTCTACTATCAAGTGCTGTAGATTAAAGTAGCCCATAGTGTCACTGCTTCGCGGTGCATCCAAAGGTGACCCACCGACATATGCAACAAGCCGCCTGATTTCTCCTTTCTTAACCTTTCTTGAGTCGAGGTTGCTCATATGAAGCAATGAGTTCCGTTGCTCCCAAAGCTCTTCAGGGGTAACTCCTATAGGACCGAGGTTCGCGTACCGGTACAGCCAGGCCACAAATGGATTGCGCTCTCCATCGCCGAATTCGACGTATGCGACTGAATCGATTGCAACTACTAAAAGCTTGGTGGCTGAAACATAGTCCTCTGCGCGGAAAAGAATGCGAATTGGCTCAAAAAAGTCCGCATTCAGTAGCCCAGTGAAGTCGAAGCCTTCGTCAGTAAAAAAGGTACCTATGTAGTCCATGGCCATACTTTCATCCAGCTAACGCCTCAATAAACGGCGGCATAGCGGAGCGGCTTTTGCGCATAAAATGGCGAAGCCATGCGCAAAAGCTGCGGAGTCTATGGCGTCCGTTTTGATTGATTTGTTAGGCTCCATCTTGTTCATCAATAGTATGTTTAGCTAGATATTCGCGGACTTGAAGGAGCGAATGAAAGATTGGGTTTGGCTCTAATCGCAGGACTTCATCAAGCGCCTCAGCTAGTTCTGCCCTGGTTGACAAGTTGAGGGAGAGGCGACAAGCAATACGTCATGCCTGGGAAGCAAAGGATCGGTTCTTCCAGGTCCCGGCCAGCTTGCCCTTTGCGTTACGCCGGAAGTATCCCCGTGCACCCTACTCTTTCGACTGGCAATGGCTTTTTCCTTCCTCGACGATGTCTGTCGACGAGGATGGCACAATCGTTCGCCACCATATTCACGTCAGCTCGATACAAAAAGCGGTGAAGCAGGCAGTGCGGCAGTCGGCGGTAGGTAAACCGGCGGGATGCCATACGTTTCGGCACACCTTCGCTACTGAACTGTTGCGGCGAGGAAGCGACATACGCACTGTGCAGACCCTGATGGGCCACTCTGATGTCAAAACCACCCAGATCTACACCCATGTGCTCGGCCAGGGCTTTGCGGGGGTGCAGAGCCCGCTGGGCTGAGCCGTGTTCAGGCACGCTACCGCCCGATCCTGTTCCCGGACAATTGGAAAAATACGTTCTTAGGGTTGCAAGGAGTGCAGGCTGTCCGTGCCCGAAGAGCGGGGATGTTTCTGGCATTCCGTTGCTTGTCTTGAGAGTAATCCAGAGCAGCTGGAATTGTCCAAAGGGATTTTCGGCGGATGTGATTTACGCCCACAAAGCAAAACCCCGGCAGGCGCCGGGGTTCTGGTTACAGCTCGAATCGGCCTTAACCGACCCAGACTCGGGCATTGCGGAACATGCGCATCCAGGCGCCATCTTCGCTCCAGTCCCTGGGGTGCCAGGAGTTTTGCGAGGCGCGGAAGACCCGTTCCGGGTGCGGCATCATGATGGTGACGCGGCCGTCGCGGGTGGTCAGGCCAGTGATGCCGCGGGCAGAGCCACCCGGGTTGGCCGGGTAACGCTCGGTCATGCGGCCGCGGTTGTCGACGTAGCGCAGGGCGACGCTGTTGCTGGCTTCGCAAGCGTCGACCGCTGCAGTATCAGCGAACTCGGCGTGGCCTTCACCGTGGGCGATGGCGATCGGCAGTTGTGAACCGACCATGCCGCTGAGGAAGATCGATGGCGAGGGCTGAATTTCGACCATGGCCACGCGCGCTTCGAACTGCTCGGAGCGGTTGCGCACAAAGCGCGGCCAGTGCTCGCTGCCGGGGATCAGTTCGCGCAGATTGGAGAGCATCTGGCAGCCGTTGCACACACCCAGGGCAAAGGTATCGGGGCGAGCAAAGAAGGCGCTGAAGTCTTCCCTTGCCTGGGCATTGAACAGGATCGACTTGGCCCAGCCTTCACCGGCACCGAGTACGTCACCGTAGGAGAAACCACCACAGGCCACCAGGCCGCGGAAGTCTTCCAGGTGCACCCGGCCGCTGAGGATGTCGCTCATGTGCACGTCAACAGCGGTGAAACCGGCGCGGGTAAATGCGGCGGCCATTTCGGTCTGACCATTCACGCCCTGCTCGCGCAGAATGGCAATGCGCGGACGCGCGCTGCCGCTGATATAGGGTGCGGCGACGTCTTCATTGATATCGAAGCTGAGCAATGCCTGCAGACCCGGATTGGTGTCGTCGGCCAGCAGTTCGAACTCCTGGTCGGCACAGTCCGGATTGTCGCGCAGGCGCTGGATGTGCCAGCTGGTTTCACTCCAGGCGCGCTGCCAGTTTGCCCGGGTGCCGGTGAGCACATTTTCATCGGCAAAGGTAAACCAGAAGTCCTGCGGTGTCTGCGGCTGACCGATCACGGCGCTGCAGTCGCCCAGGCCCGCTGCGGACAGTTGACTGAGTACGGCTTCGGTATCGCTCTGGCGCACCTGAATCACCGCGCCCAGCTCTTCGTTGAACAGTACCGCAGGCAGCTCGCTGGCGGCGTCGGCCAGTACATCAAGCTGGATTTTCAGGCCGCAGTGGCCGGCAAAGGCCATTTCGGCGAGCGTGGTCAGCAGACCGCCGTCGGAGCGGTCGTGATAGGCCAGCAGCTGTTCATCCTGGTTCAGCCCCTGGATCACGGCGAAGAATGCCTTGAGATCTTCGGCGTCATCCAGGTCCGGAGCGGTCTGGCCAATGCTGTTATACACCTGCGCCAGTGCAGAGCCGCCGAGGCGATTCCTGCCGCGGCCCAGGTCGATCAGGATCAGGTCGGTAGCGCCCTGATCCAGATGCAGCTGGGGAGTGAGCGTGGCGCGCACATCCTGCACCGGCGCAAAGCCGGTCACCACCAGGGACATGGGTGAGGTCACGCTGCGGTCTTCGCCAGCCTCGTCCCAGCGGGTCTTCATCGACATGGAGTCCTTGCCGACCGGTACGGTGATGCCGAGTGCCGGGCACAGTTCCATGCCAACGGCGCGCACGGTGTCGTACAGGCGAGCGTCTTCACCGGGGTGGCCGGCGGCTGCCATCCAGTTGGCGGACAGGCGGATGTCGGAGATGCTGTCGATGCGCGAGGCGGCCAGGTTGGTGATGGCTTCAGCCACCGCCATGCGGCCCGAGGCGGGCGCATCGAGCAGAGCCAGCGGAGTGCGCTCGCCCATGGCCATGGCCTCACCGGTATACACATCAAAGCTGCTGGCGGTCACGGCGCAGTCGGCGACCGGTACCTGCCAGGGACCGACCATCTGATCGCGAGCCACCAGACCGGTGATGCTGCGGTCGCCGATGGTGATCAGGAAGCTCTTGCTCGCGACCGATGGCAGACGCAGTACGCGATTGACCGCCTCTTCCAGCGGCAGAACGCTGGCATCGAAGTCGTCATTGGGCTCGGCCTCACGCTCGACACTGCGGTGCATGCGCGGCGGCTTGCCAAGCAATACCGACAGCGGCATGTCAACCGGCTTGTTATCAAAATGGCTGTCGCTCAGGGTCAGCAACTGCTCTTCGGTCGCTTCACCCACTACCGCAAAGGGGCAGCGCTCGCGCTCGCAGATGGCCTGGAAGCGATCGAAATCGCTGTTGTCCACGGCCATCACGTAGCGTTCCTGGGATTCGTTCGACCAGATCGCCAGCGGGCTCATGCCCGGCTCATCGTTGGGCACGTTACGCAGCTGAAAGCGACCGCCCCGGCCGCCATCGTTGACCAGTTCGGGGAAAGCATTGGACAGGCCACCCGCGCCCACGTCATGAATGAAGGCGATCGGGTTCTTGTCGCCCAGCTGCCAGCAGCGGTCGATCACTTCCTGACAGCGGCGTTCCATTTCCGGGTTCTCGCGCTGCACGGAGGCAAAGTCCAGATCCTCGGCGCTGCTGCCGGTGTCCATCGAGGAGGCGGCGCCGCCACCCAGGCCGATCAACATCGCAGGGCCGCCCAGCACGATCAGCTTGGCGCCGACCGGAATCTCTGCCTTTTCAACGTGACCGGCGCGGATGTTGCCCATGCCGCCGGCGATCATGATCGGCTTGTGGTAGCCGCGGATTTCCGGGCCACGTGGCGAGCTGACGGTCTGCTCCCAGGTGCGGAAGTAACCGGTCAGGTTCGGCCGGCCAAATTCGTTGTTGAAGGCGGCTGCGCCCAGCGGACCATCAATCATGATCTGCAGCGGCGTAACGATGCGCCCCGGTTTGCCGTTGTCTTCTTCCCAGGGCTGAATGAAGCCGGGAATGCGCAGGTTGGATACCGTGAACCCGGCCAGGCCCGCCTTGGGCTTGCCGCCACGGCCGGTGGCACCTTCATCACGGATCTCGCCACCGGAACCGGTGGCAGCGCCGGGGAATGGCGCAATCGCGGTGGGATGGTTGTGCGTCTCGACCTTCATCAGGATGTGCACGGGCTCTTCGTGGGCGCGATATTCACCGCTGCCGGCGACCGGAAAGAAGCGACCAGCCACAAAGCCTTCGATCACTGCGGCGTTGTCCTTGTAGGCCGACAAGACGCCTTCGCTATGCAGTTGGTAGGTGTTCTTGATCATGCCGAACAGGCTCTTGTCCTGCGCCTCGCCATCGATATCCCAGCTGGCATTGAAGATCTTGTGCCGGCAGTGCTCGGAGTTGGCCTGGGCGAACATCATCAGCTCGACGTCGCTGGGGTTACGCTCGAGCTCCTTGAAGCTGTCGACCAGATAGTCGATCTCGTCATCAGCCAGTGCCAGGCCGAGGCTGCTATTGGCCTGTTCCAGTGCCGCGCGACCGCCACCGAGGATGTCCACACGCTGGAAAGGCTGCGGCTCGCCATGACGGAACAGATCTTCCGCCGCTTCAATGTTCTCCAGCACGCGCTCGGTCATGCGGTCATGCAGTACCGCAGCCACCTGCTGGCGCTCGGCGTCGGTCAGCTCGCCGGTCACGTGATAGGCGATACCCCGTTCCAGTCGTACCACCGCGGCGAGACCACAGTTGTGCGCTATGTCCGTGGCCTTGCTGGACCAGGGCGAAATGGTGCCAAAGCGCGGCACCACCAGAAACTCGCTGCCCTGGGGCTCTTCCGCCGGGACCGACGGGCCATACCTGAGGATGCGCTCGAGCACCTCCAGCTGCGCATCATCGAGCGCCTCACTCAGCTCGGCAAAGTGCATGAACTCGGCATAGACGGCGCTCACGCCGGGGACCCGTTCCTGCAATCGGGCGAGGAGCTTGTCACGGCGGAATTGAGAAAGGGCTGGGGCGCCACGCAGTGTATGCATGCTGGTTACGGCCTCGGAGAAGTGTAAAAAGGAAGGCGCATAGGATACCCCAAGCTGGCCTTGGGGGCCATGGCAGGCTTGTGACACATAGTCGAACAGCTGGCGGCTATTGCCGCCCTGCGCTTTTGCATATACTGATGCCCATGCCAGCAAAACTGACTCGATTCGCTCTGCTGCCGCTTTCGGCCACTGTCCTTTTGGCGGCGCTGTTGTCGGGCTGCGAGCAACCCACCACCCACCTTGAGCAAATGCGCGAGCAGGGTGTGGTCCGCATGGCCACACGCAACACGCCTACTACCTTCTATCAGGATCGCCACGGCAATACCGGCCTGGAATACGAACTGAGCAAGCGCTTCGCCGACAGCCTGCAGCTGGACCTGGAAGTGCAGACCATCGATACCCTGGATGAGCTCTATGCCCAGTTGGGCTCACCCAGCGGGCCGAATATCGGTGCAGCAGGGGTCACCATCAACCCCCAGCGCTCGGACCAGGTACGATTCTCCACGCCCTACCTGGAAGTCATCCCCCAGGTGGTTTACCGGCGCGGCGAGGCTCAGCCTAAAAACATCGAGGACCTGTACGGCAAGCGCATCATGGTGCTCAAGGGCAGCACCCTTGCCGATCAGCTGCGCGCGCTGCAGACCGAGCATCCGCAGCTGGTCTTCGAGGAATCCGACCGGGTCGAGGTGGTAGATCTGCTGCGCCTGGTCAATGACGATGAAATCGACCACGCCGTGGTGTATTCCAATGAACTGGTAGTCAACCAGGCCTTTTATCCGGCGGTACGCGTCGGCTTCGATCTGTCCGAGGCGCAGCCGATGGCCTGGGCCCTGCCGCCCGGCGAGGATGACAGCCTGCAACAGGCGGTGGATGTGTTCTTTGCCAGCATTCGCGCCGACGGCACACTGGATCAGTTGATCGAACGCTTCTACGGCCATGCCGATGTACTGGATTATGTCGGTGCCCGGGGTTTTGCACGGCATATGCAGCAGCGCCTGCCCCGCTATGAAGCCCTGTTCCGCCAGGCCGGCGATCAATACGGGCTGGACTGGCGCCTGCTGGCGGCCATGGGCTACCAGGAGTCGTTGTGGGACCCCGATGCCGTCTCGTTCACCGGCGTGCGCGGGATCATGATGCTGACCCTGCCGACCGCGAAGTTCGTTGGCGTGACCAACCGCATCGACCCCAAGCAGAGTATCTTTGGCGGCGCACGCTATCTGATCTGGGTGCGCGATCAGCTGCCGGAGGACATCCCCGAGCCGGACCGCACCTGGTTTGCAATGGCCGCCTACAACGTCGGCATCGGCCACCTGGATGACGCGCGCAACCTGACCCGCAGCAACGGCCGCGATCCCAACCGCTGGATCGATGTGAAGGATCACCTGCCGCTATTGTCGAAAAAGGAGTGGTACAGCAAGACCCGCTACGGCTATGCCCGTGGCGCCGAGCCGGTGCACTATGTGCAGAACATCCGTCGCTACCACGAGATCCTGCAATGGGTCACCCAACCCCAGGCGGAAATGGCCCAGGCCGATGCCGAGCAATATCATGCGCCGGGGATTCTCGATCAGTTGCCGCCGGACTTTTGAGCTGGAAGCTGGAAGCTGGAAGCTGGAAGCGTATCAGTGTGTGCTGAACCCACCCCCGGTCAAGCACAACTAACAGGCTTAGACATGTTCTTCTCAGCTAGCCCGGACTACTTCAAGCTTCAAGCTTCCGGCCTCTAGCTAAATTCACCTCCGCCCTTTAAAAAACGCCCTGAGCACTTCCCCACACGCTTCTGCCAGCACCCCGCCTTCCACCTCGATCCGATGATTCATCCAGGTCTGGTCGAGTACCTGCGCGCGGCTCACCACGGCTCCGGCGCGTGGTTCGCTGGCACCGAATACCAGACGTGAGACACGGCTGTGGATCAGCAGGCCCGCGCACATGGTGCAGGGTTCGAGGGTCACGTAGAGGGTGGTGCCGGGCAGACGGTAATTGCCCTGCGCCAGGGCGGCCTGGCGCAAGGCAACCATCTCGGCATGGGCGCTGGGGTCGTTACTGCTGATCGGCTGGTTGAAGCCTCTGCCAATCACCTGCCCCTGATGCACCAGCACCGCACCCACCGGCACCTCGCCCAGGTCTGCGGCGAGTTGCGCCTCGGCCAGGGCCAGGCGCATGAAGTCGATGTCGGCGGGTTTCATCAGCGGGCTGGATCAGATCAGCTTGCGGTTTCTGAGCAGCTCGATTACCTCGGCAACGCAGTTCTCCAGATTCTGCTTGCTGGTATCCAGTACCAGATCGGCGTCGGCCGGCGCCTCGTAGGGATAGGACACACCAGGTATGGTGCCCTCGACATCCGCTGCGTAGAGTCCGGAGGGGTCGCGCTCCTGGCAGACATCCATCGGCGTATCCAGATACACCATCAGGCAACGCTCGCCCAGAATATAACGGGCCTGGGCCCGGCTCTCCTCGGTCGGCGCGACGAAGGCACCAATTGCGATCAGACCGGCTTCGTTCATCTGCCGGGCAATGCGCGCACCCTTGTGCAGGTTCTCGGCGCGACCGGCGGCGTCCTGGGGCAGGCCCTTGCTCAGATCCTGGCGCAGCTCCTTGCCATCGAGTACATAGCAGGCACGACCGCTGTCAAACAGCTTGCGCTCGACTGCGTAGGCCAATGTGCTCTTGCCGGAACCGGACAGGCCGGTGAACAGCAGCGTGACCGGTTCCTGGCCGAAGCGCTGAGCGCGCTCGCTCGCCGTGACGTGGGCGAAGCCACCATGGCGGCTGCCCGTGGTGTTCTGGCCCAGCAAACCCTTGGCCACGATCATGCCGGCACCCACGGTGCCGTTGGTCATGCGGTCAACGACAATAAAGGAGCCACTGGTGCGGTTGGCACGGTAGTCGTCATAGGCGATCGGGCGTTCGAGCGAGAGCTCTACCCGGCCGATCTCGTTCAGACCCAGTTGTGGCGCCTCCTGGTGCTCCAGCGTGTTGACGTCGATCCGGTGCACGATGCGGGTAAAGGACCCCGGGCTGTTACTGGTGGCGCGCTTGATATCGTACTTGCGGCCTGGCTGCATGGGCTGGTCATCCATCCACACCAGGTTGGCTTCGAACAGATCGCCGATCAACGGCCGATTGTCGATGTGCGCCAGCACGTCGCCACGGGAAATGTCGATCTCGTCTTCCAGGGTCAGGGTAACCGCCTGGCCCGGGCCTGCGCTTTCCAGCTCACCGTCGAAGGTGACAATGGACTTGACCCGGCTGCTCTTGCCCGAGGGCAGCACCACCAGTTCATCGCCCTTGTGCACCACGCCGGAAGCCAGGGTGCCGGCAAAGCCGCGGAAATTCAGGTTCGGACGCGTCACCAGCTGGACCGGGAAGCGCAGATCCTTGAGGTTGCGGTCGGCCGCCACTTCCACGGTTTCCAGAATTTCCATCAGGGTCTGGCCGGTGTACCAGGGGCTCCGCTCGCTGCGGTTGACCACGTTGTCACCCTTGAGGGCCGACATCGGCACGAAGTGCACGCTATTGCCGTCGAGCATTTCCAGCCCGCTGGCGAACTGGCGATAATCGTCGCAGATCTGGTTGAAGACGCCCTCGTCGAAGTCCTTCAGGTCCATCTTGTTCACGGCGACGACGATGTGCTTGATGCCCAGCAAGGATGCAATGAAGCTGTGCCGCTTGGTCTGGGTCTGCACGCCGTAACGGGCATCGATCAGGATGATCGCCAGGTCACAGGTGGACGCACCGGTGGCCATGTTGCGCGTGTACTGCTCGTGGCCGGGGGTGTCGGCGATGATGAACTTGCGCTTGGCGGTCGAAAAATAGCGGTAGGCGACATCAATGGTGATGCCCTGCTCGCGCTCGGCCTGCAGACCATCGACCAGCAACGCCAGGTCGACTTCCTCACCGGTGGTGCCTGATTTTTTGGAATCCTTGGTGATGGCTTCCATATGATCTTCATAGATCATCTTGGAATCGTGCAACAGACGCCCGATCAGCGTGCTCTTGCCATCGTCGACATTACCGCAGGTGAGAAAGCGCAGCAGTTCCTTGCGCTCATGCTGGCCCAGGTACGCCAGGATATCTTCGCTGATCAAATCGGACTGGTGTGACATGGTATCTTCTTCCGGTTATATATGTAGCTGGAAGCTTGAAGCTTGAGGCTTGAAGCAAAACCAGTCGTTATCCCTTTCCACCCAGCACGGACTGCGAGCGGATGGTATTAATCAAACTTGCCAGCATGGCTGCTATTTCGCGCGTTTCACTTATAGCCACCCCAGCGTAATTCGGGGCCAATAACTCAGCGGCTTGCCCGATATATAACTGCGTGCGCAACTCGGCACAGGATCCCTTGGCGATCAGCAGAAAACGAATCTTTTCGCGGGACCCGTCTCTACTCATGCCTTCCGCTATGTTGCTCGGTATAGATAACCCCGATCGTGTAATCTGATCCCGAAATCCCCAGTCGCGCTGACCTTTCAAATTCTTGTACAGACTGACTGACAATCGCGCCGACCGCTTCCATACCTCAAGCTTCTCGAAATCCATGACCAACTCCGTGTCGCTTCAAGCTTCAAGCTTCCCGCTTCAAGCTGCCCAGATCACTTCCAGCTACTGCTAGAAATACCCCTGGCGTTTCTTCTCCTCCATCGATCCAGCCTGATCGTGATCGATCACGCGTCCCTGGCGTTCGGACGTGCGGGTCAGCAGCATTTCCTGAATGATTTCCGGCAATGTGGCGGCGGTGGATTCAACCGCGCCGGTGAGCGGATAGCAGCCCAGGGTCCGGAAGCGCACCATCTTCATTTCCGGCTCTTTGCCGTCCAGCGGCATGCGGTCGTCGTCGACCATGATCAGCGAGCCGTTGTACTCGACGACCGGACGCTCGGCGGCAAAATACAGGGGTACGATCGGAATGCTTTCCAGATAGATGTACTGCCAGATGTCCAGCTCGGTCCAGTTGGACAGAGGGAATACGCGGATGCTTTCGCCCTTGTGCACCTTGCCGTTGTAAATGTTCCACAGTTCGGGACGCTGGTTCTTCGGATCCCAGCGGTGGTGCTTGTCGCGGAAGGAATACACGCGCTCCTTGGCCCGCGACTTTTCCTCGTCGCGCCGTGCGCCACCAAAGGCCGCATCGAAACCGTACTTGTTCAGGGCCTGCTTGAGCGCTTGGGTCTTCATTACATCGGTATGCACAGCGCTACCGTGGGTGAAGGGCCCGACGCCCTGGGCCAGGCCCTCGGCGTTCTGGTGCACCAGCAGGTCCAGGTCCATCTCCTCGACCATCTTGGCGCGAAACTTGTACATCTCCTGGAATTTCCAGCCGGTATCCACGTGCAGCACCGGGAACGGCAAGCGGCCGGGATAGAACGCCTTGCGCGCCAGGTGCAGCATCACGGCGGAGTCCTTGCCGATCGAGTAAAGCATCACCGGATTCTGGAATTCTGCCGCCACTTCACGAATGATGTGGATGCTCTCCGCTTCCAGTTGCTTGAGATGAGTCAGTTTTTCCAGCATGGCGTACTCGCGATATCAAGGGGACGCCGGGCATCCCGAATTCAGGTGACTGCATCTTAACAAACACCTGGGAATCTAATAAGGGTGATTTTAATACCTTTAAAGAATATACATATAGCTTCCCGCCTGACGAATGCGGCCTACACGGGATTGTCGATATCGATGAACTGATGCTCGATCCCGAAGTGTTCGGCCAGGTGCTCTCCCAGCACTTTGACGCCATAACGCTCGGTTGCATGGTGGCCCGCGGCGAAGAAATGGATACCGTTCTCCCGGGCAGCATGCACCGTGGGCTCGGAGACCTCTCCGGTCACGTAGGCGTCGACGCCCAAATCGATAGCGCGGTCGATATACCCCTGGGCGGCGCCCGTACACCAGGCGATACGCTTGATCGGCCGATCATTGCCGGCGATATGCAGGGGCTCGCGACCAAGCGCATTGGCCAACTGGCCGGCCAGTGTGGCACCGTCGGCTGCCTCGGCCAGTTCGCCATGCAACCCGACCGAGCGCGGATTACCTGGCTCAAGCCCGCCCAGCACGCTCCAACCCATCAGTCGCGCCAGTTGAACGTTGTTGCCCACCTCCCCATGCACGTCCAACGGCAGATGATAGGCAAGGAGATTCAGGTCATGGGTCAGCAGCGTCTTGAGTCGGCGCTGTTTGATACCGGTAATGGTCGGCCCCTCGCCCTTCCAGAAATAACCGTGATGTACCAGCAGCATCTGGGCGCCGGCAGCCACCGCGGCGTCCACCAGGGCCTGGCTGGCGGTCACGCCAGTGACCAGGCGCTTTACCTGCTGGGCACCCTCTACCTGCAGACCGTTGGGACAGTAGTCCTGAAATGCATCCGATTGCAGCAGTTGATTGCAGTAATCCACCAATGTCGAGCGCTCTACCATCGGGCGTCCTCCTGAGTAAGTGAAGCCAGTGGCTATTGTCCGCTGTGGGGTCGCCTTTGGCCAGTTCTGCGCCGGTTCCGTGCGAACCAGCCCCCGGGCCTGCATTTATCGCCCTGATCCCCTTATACTGTCGCGCAATGGTTGCCAACGGCTACATGCGGGCTCGGGACAGACTGATTGATGAATGCATTCATGCGCGACTGGGGCTGGCCAGTCACTTGTGGCGTACTGCTGGCACTGGTGCTGCTGCAATATTATCCCGAGCCCCTCGGTATGCCCGCGAGCGCACCGAATCTCAGTGTCGCCCCGACGCCCGATATCAAGGGTAACGGCCAGTCATCCTATCGACTCGCGGTTCAGCGTGCCGCGCCGGCCGTGGCCAACGTGTATACCACCCGGCGCACGACGGATGTGACCGGAGCGCCCCTGCTGCGCAATCCGGCGACCGGCGACTATAACGGCGCCCTGCCCCCGCCGGCGCAACGGGATACCAGCCTGGGCTCTGCGGTCATTCTCAGCCCCGATGGTTATCTGCTCACCAACAACCATGTGATCGCTGGAGCCGAACAGATCCTGGTGGCCCTGCGGGACGGTCGCGAGGCCATGGCAGAGCTGGTCGGCACCGATCCGGAAACCGATCTTGCCGTGCTCAAGGTCGAGCTCGACAACCTGCCGTCGGTCTCGATCAGCAGCGCCGAGCAACAGGCCATCGGGGATGTAGTACTGGCCATCGGCAATCCCTTTGGCCTGGGTCAGACGGTTACCATGGGCATTGTCAGCGCCACCGGGCGCAACCAGCTGGGGCTCAATACCTACGAAGATTTCATCCAGACCGATGCGGCCATCAACCAGGGCAATTCCGGCGGCGCGCTGATCGATACTGCCGGCAACCTGATCGGAATCAACACCGCCATCTTCTCCCAGTCGGGCGGATCCCAGGGTATCGGCTTTGCCATTCCCGTGCAGTTAGCCACGGAGGTGATGCAGGCGATCATCGAGCATGGCCGCGTAGTGAGGGGCTGGCTGGGTGTGGAGGTGCAACCGCTGACGGCTGATCTGGCCGAAGCCTTTCAGGTGGCGCCCGGCTCGGGCCTGGTGATTTCCGGGTTGTATCGCGAGGGCCCGGCCTGGCAGGCGGGGCTGAAACCGGGTGATGTGATCCTGCGGATCGACGGCGAAACCGCAGTGGCCGGCCGCCAGGCAATGAATCAGGTCGCCAGGGCCAGACCCGGCGACACCGTTACCATCGAAGTGCTGCGCGATGGCAAGCTTCTCAGCGTCGAGGCCGCCGTCGGTGTGCGGCCCAATTTCAAACGCTGAAGGCAGGTATCAGAGCAGCGCCCGCAGCGCCTCGACGAGCTTCTCGTTCTGCGCGTCCGTTCCGACGGTGATACGCAGGAACTGGTCGATTCGCGGTTTGGCAAAATGCCGCACGATCACCCGCTGCTCACGCAGCCCTTTCGCCAGCGCCGCCGCATCGTGCTCACGATGCCGGGCAAAGACGAAATTCGCGGCTGACGGCAATACCTCAAAGCCCATTTCCCCGAGGCTGGTCGCCAGCCATTGGCGACTGCGGATGACCTTGCCCCGGGTACTTTCGAAATAATCCACATCGGCAAAGGCGGCTTCCGCGCCAGCCAGTGCCAGCCGATCGAGCGGATAGGAATTGAAGCTGTTCTTGATCCGCTCCAGCGCCTCGATCAGGTCCGCATGCCCCACCGCCAGGCCGACCCGCAAACCGGCCAGCGAGCGGGACTTGGAGAGACTCTGGGTCACCAGCAGGTTGGGGTACCGGTCCACCAGACTGATGGCCGTTTCAGCGCCGAAGTCGACATAGGCCTCGTCCACCACAACGACCGAATCGGTGTTGGCCTGCAGCAATTGCTCGATCTCACCAAGGCCCAGGGCAATGCCGGTCGGCGCGTTGGGATTGGGGAAAATGATACCGCCGTTGGGCTGGCGGTACGCTGCCAGATCGATGCGAAAGTCCTCGTCCAGCGCGATGGTTTTGGCTTCGATACCATACAGGCCGCAATACACCGGATAGAAGCTGTAGCTGATATCCGGAAACAGCAACGGCCGGCCATGCTGGAAAAGCCCATGGAAAACATGTGCCAGCACCTCGTCCGAGCCATTGCCGACGAATACCTGGTCGCTGCGCACGCCGTAGTAATCGGCAATGGTCGCCTTGAGCGCATCGGCATCCGGCGCGGGGTATAGCCGCAGACTGTCGTCAGGCACCGCACGAATGGCCTCGATGGCCCGAGGCGAAGGTCCGTACGGATTCTCGTTGGTGTTGAGCTTGATCAGGTTGTCCAGCTTGGGCTGTTCACCGGGCACATAGGGCACCAGATCTTTGACAAAAGGGCTCCAGAAACGGCTCACAGATCGATCCTCATCAGCAGAAAGCTAAAAGCCAGAAGCTTGAAGCTTGAAGCAAAACCAGACCCCACACCGGTATGGGGTTTACTTCCAGCTTCCAGCTTTCCGCTTCCAGCCATCAAGGTTTTATACGATATTCGGCGCTCCGCGCGTGCGCCGTCAGGCTTTCGCCACGGGCCAGTACCGAGGCGGTCTTGCCCAGCTCGGAGGCGCCTTCCGGAGAACAGAAGATGATCGACGAGCGCTTCTGGAAGTCATACACCCCCAGCGGCGAAGAGAACCGCGCGGTCCCTGAGGTGGGCAGCACGTGGTTCGGACCCGCGCAGTAATCGCCCAGGGCTTCCGGCGTATAACGGCCCATGAAGATGGCACCGGCGTGGCGAATCAGGGGCAACAACGCCTCCGGGTCGGCCACCGACAATTCCAGGTGCTCGGGCGCAATGCGGTTGGATACCTCACAGGCGTGCTCCAGACTCTCGACCTTGATCAGCGCGCCGCGTGTCTGCAGGGAGATGCGTACCATCTCGGCACGCTCGAGTCCGTCGAGCAGGCGGTTGAGACTGGCCTCGACAGCGTCGAGAAAGTCCGCATCCGGCGTTAGCAGAATCGACTGGGCATCCTCGTCGTGCTCGGCCTGGGAAAACAGGTCCATGGCTATCCAGTCCGGGTCGGTCTGACCATCGCATACCACCAGGATCTCGGACGGTCCGGCGATCATGTCAATGCCCACCTGCCCGAATACCGAACGCTTGGCCGTGGCCACATAGATATTGCCGGGCCCGACGATCTTGTCTACCCGCGGCACGGTCTGGGTACCGTAGGCCAGCGCCGCTACTGCCTGGGCGCCGCCCAGCGTGAACACCCGGTCGACACCGGCCAAACAGGCGGCTGCCAGTACCAGCTCGTTGATCTCGCCGCGCGGCGTAGGCACCACCATGACCACTTCGGGCACACCGGCAACCTTGGCCGGAATCGCATTCATCAACACCGAAGACGGATAGGACGCCTTGCCGCCAGGCACGTAGAGACCGGCGCGGTCGAGCGGCGTGATCTGCTGACCGAGGATGGTGCCATCGGGCTCGGTATAGCGCCAGGACGGCTGCACCTGGTGCTCGTGATAGACCCGGACCCGCTCTGCAGCCAGCTCGAGGGCGCTGCGTTGCTCGGCAGTAATGCGCTCCAGCGCCAGTTCCAGGCGGGCGCGATCCAGGGTCAGATCGGCCATGGAGTTCGCGTTCAAGCCGTCGAAACGGGCCGTGTACTCGATCAGTGCGTCGTCGCCGCGCTCGCGCACGGCAGCAATGATCTCCTCCACACGGTCATTGACGCCCTTGTCCGATACGCCTTCCCAGGCCAGCAATGTGTCGAGATGCTGGCTGAAGTCAGCTTGACTGGCATCCAGACGGGCAATTTTCAGCGGCGCATTCATCTCATTCACCTTTCAGAGCAAGTGGGTACAAAAGTGCTTCAACTGGCACGCTGCTCGACGGCAGCGCCCAGCAACTCGATCAGTGCCTTGATGCGGGCATGCTTCATCTTCATCGCGGCCTTGTTGACCACCAGCCGGGAGCTGATCGTGGCAATCAGCTCCTGCGGCTCCAGGCCGTTGGCCTTCAGCGTGTTACCGGTATCGACCACATCGATGATCTTGTCTGCCAGCCCCACCAGCGGCGCCAGCTCCATCGAGCCATACAGCTTGATGACCTCGACCTGCCGGCCCTGCTCGGCGTAGTAGCGGCGCGCAACGTTGACAAACTTGGTCGCCACCCGCAGACGGCCCTTGGGCTCGGGCGTATCGACCGGGCCAGCAGTCATCAGGCGGCAGTTGGCGATTTTCAGATCCAGGGGTTCGTACAGGCCCTGGCTGCCGTACTCCATGAGGACGTCCTTGCCGGCCACACCCATGTCAGCAGCACCCAGCTCCACGTAGGTGGGCACGTCGGTGGCGCGAATGATCAGCAGACGCACATCGGGGTCGGTGGTTTCGAAAATCAGCTTGCGGCTTTTTTCCAGGTCCTCGAGCGGCTCGATACCCGCCAGCTTCAGCAGCGGCAGGGTATCGTCGAGAATACGGCCCTTGGACAGGGCGATAGTCAGGCTCTGGGTCATGCGTGATCCCTTGTTTGGCTCAGGAGACGCGGCGGATGATACCGCCGAGCATCTGCAGCTTTTCCTCGATGCATTCGTAACCGCGATCAATGTGGTAGATCCGGTCGACCAGGGTTTCGCCCTCGGCAACCAGACCGGCGATCACCAGGCTGGCCGACGCCCGCAGGTCGGTCGCCATCACTGGCGCGCCCTTGAGCTTGGCCACGCCGGTGACGATGGCGGTGTTGCCCTCGATGGTAATGTGCGCGCCCATGCGGTTCATTTCCTGCACGTGCATGAAGCGATTTTCGAATACCGTCTCGATTACCGTGGAGGTTCCCTCGGCCACTGCGTTCATGGCGATGAACTGCGCCTGCATGTCCGTGGGAAAGGCCGGGTACGGCGCCGTGCGCAGGTTGACCGCGCGCGGCCGGTTACCCTTCATGTCCAGGGAAATCCAGTTCTTGCCGGTATCGATCTGGGCGCCCGCCTCGACCAGTTTCAGCAGGACCGCTTCGAGGATCGTCGGGTCGGTATCCTTGACCTTGATGCGCCCGCCCGTGGCTGCTGCAGCCACCAGATAAGTGCCGGTCTCGATACGGTCGGGCATGACCGAATAGCGTGCACCGCTGAGGCTCTTGACGCCCTCGATGGTGATGGTGTCGGTGCCGTGCCCGGTGATCTTGGCGCCCATGGCAATGAGGCATTCGGCAAGATCGACCACTTCCGGTTCACGGGCGGCGTTTTCCAGTACCGTGCGACCCTTGGCCAGGGTCGCGGCCATGAGAATGTTTTCCGTACCCGTTACCGAGACCACATCGAAGAAGAAATGCGCGCCGCGCAGGCCACCCTCCGGCGCCCGGGCCTTGATGTAGCCCTCTTCGACGGTGATTTCCGCGCCCATGGCTTCCAGGCCACGGATGTGCAGGTCCACCGGCCGCGATCCGATCGCGCAACCACCCGGCAAGGCGACCTCGGCATAGCCGAAATGCGCAACCATCGGCCCGAGCACCAGAATCGAGGCACGCATGGTCTTGACCAGCTCGTAGGGCGCCACCAGCGTGGTAATACGGGTCGGATCGACTGCCACATTCATGCGTTCATCCAGCACGGGCTCGACACCCATGCGGCCGAACAGCTCGATCATGGTGGTGATGTCGTGCAGGTGCGGCAGATTGCACACCGTCACCGGGCCATCGGCCAGCAGTGTGGCAGCCAGGATCGGCAAGGCCGAGTTCTTGGCCCCGGAAATGCGGATTTCTCCATCCAGGCGATTGCCGCCGGTGATGAGCAGTTTATCCATTTGCAGTATGTTCTCTTGTCAGGCGCGGTGCGCCAGGTAAAGGTGACCGGAGCGATGCCTGGTGTCAGGCGCGCTGGCTCCAGGCATCACGGGTAAAGAATTTCATGGTGACCGCATGGATGCTGCCATCGGCAATCTGGTCACCCAGCAGGGCGTAGATCTGTTGCTGGCGCTTGACCGGGCTCAGGGCCGCCAGCGCATCACTGATGACCAGCAGCTGAAAATTGCAGCCTTCACCCTCGACCACGACTTCAGTGTCGGGGAGCTGTGACTCTATGAGTTGTTTGACCTGTTCGGACTGCATGCGATTTCCATCCAAATATGTGTGTGTTCAGACCGTCAGGGTGGCGAGCCAGTCTTCCAGCTCGCAGACCCTGGCAATACTCTGCAGACCTGTCGGCACATTCTGCAGCCGCAAGCGACCGGCACCTTCGGCCTGCGATCGGGCCGCAACCAGTATCAACGACAGGCCCACGCTGTTGGTGTGGGTAACACCGGCAAAATCCAGCGTCACATCACCGCTCTGCGCCCTCACTGCCTGCTCGAGTTCGGCGCGCAGGCTGACCCCGGTAGTGAAGTCCAGCTCGCCTTCCAGCCGGATCAATCCGTCCTTATCGCTGGCGATGCTGGCACTCAATTCTCGACCTCTTTTTCAACGGTCTTTGCCGACGCTGCAACCACGTTGCCCCAGTTGCTGATGACCGCTTCCAGGTCGCCGCCCTGGGCCTGCATGGCCTGGGCGAACTGATCGCGGAACAGCAGGCCCATGTTGATGCCTTCGACGATGACGTTGCGTACCTTCCACTGCCCGTCGATACGCACCATCGTGTAGGTGACCGGATAGACCATGCCCTTGGAGGTACGGATTTCCATGTCGACACTGGTGCGATCATCACCATAGGTGCCGCGTCCGGTGGGTGGCAGCACCTTGATTGCGCCACTGTCGAACTCGAGCAGGGCATTGCCGTAAAACTGCACCATGCTGCGCTTGAAGGTATCGATAAAGCGATCCATCTGCTCATCAGAGGCACGGCCACTGTAACGCACGGTCATGACGCTCCGGGCGATACCGCGAAAGTCGACCACCGGATCCATGATTTCGTTGAGGCCTTCGAGAAAGGCATCGGTGTCCTGCTTGTAGGTTTCGCGATTGGCATCCAGAACCTCCATCACCCGATTGGAGGTGTCTTCGACGATTTCGTGTGGCGTAGCCGCCGCATGCACCATGATCGGAGCAGCAAGGGTAAGAACCAGCAGTGCTTTGAGCAGGGCTCGCATAATCATTCTCCGTATTAGTCTTCTTTACTGACGGTGCTGAGCAGGAAACGCCCGATCAGTTCTTCAAGAACCAGGGCTGACTGGGTGTCAACAATCCGGTCGCCATCCTTGAGCATGCTGTCTTCTCCTCCAACACTGATGCCGACATATTTCTCACCGAGCAATCCGGCGGTCAGAATGGACGCAGCACTGTCAGAGGGCAACGTATTGACGTTACCGTCGATGGCCATCTCGACGCGGGCCGTGTAACGGCTCTTGTCAAATTCGATGGCCGTTACCTGACCGATGGTCACACCCGCCATGGTTACTTTGGCGCGCGGCGTAAGGCCAGCGATATTGTCGAAGTGGGCATGGATCTTGTAGGTATCGTTGCCCGGGCTGATGCTCAGTCCGCTCACGCGCAACGCCAGGACCAGCAGGGCGAGAATGCCAACCAGTATGAACAGGCCAACGGTCAACTCCAGAGTACGGGTACGCATGTTCGGTTTTCCTTGCTGATCAGAACATCAAAGCTGTGAGGATGAAATCCAGGCCAAGCACGGCCAGGGAGGCATAAACGACGGTGCGGGTGGTTGCCCGGCTGATTCCTTCCGATGTCGGTTCGCAATCGTACCCCTGGAAGACCGCGATCCAGGTCACTACAAAGGCAAAGGCCACCGCTTTGATGAGGCCATTGATGATGTCGCTGCCAAACTCGACCGAGTTCTGCATGTTGGACCAGTAGGAGCCGGCGTACACCCCCAGCCAGTCGACCGCAACCATGGCGCCGCCCCAGATCCCGACCACGCAGAAGATCATGGCCAGTAGCGGCATCGAGACGAAACCGGCCCACAGGCGCGGGGCAATCACGTATTTGAGCGGATCGACACCAATCATCTCCAGGCCCGACAACTGCTCGGTGGCCTTCATCAGGCCGATCTCGGCGGTCAGTGCCGAACCGGCGCGACCGGCAAACAGCAGCGCGGTGACGACCGGACCCAGTTCCCGCAGCAGGGTCAGGGCCACCATCTGGCCCACCGCCTGTTCCGAGCCGTAGGTACTCAGAATGTTGTAACCCTGCAGCGCGAGCACCATGCCGATAAACAGGCCCGACACAATGATGATGGCCAGCGACAATACGCCCACGGCATAAAGCTGTTTGACGAACAGGTTCCAGCCACTGCCGAAATTGGAGCGACCGAGCAGCGCATGGAACAGGAAGACCCCGGAACGACCCAGGGCGGCGACCACGTCCAGGCCCGATGCCCCCATCAGCGCAATACGATCAGACAGCGTCTTCATTTATGCTCCCCGCGCTGCAGCAGGTCATCGGTAAAATCCTTTGCCGGATAATGAAACGGTACCGGACCGTCCGGCTCGCCGCGCATGAACTGACGGATCCGCGGATTATCCGACTCCATCAGCTCATCCGGGGCGCCGTGACCGAGCACCTGGCCATCGGCAATCACATAGAGGTAGTCGGCGATGCTCGCGGTTTCCGCCAGGTCGTGGGAGACCACGATACTGGTAAGCCCCAGCGCATCGTTGAGCAGACGGATCAGGCGTACCAGCACGCCCATGGATATCGGATCCTGGCCAACGAAGGGCTCGTCGTACATCAGCAATTCGGGATCCAGCGCAATGGCACGGGCCAGGGCCACGCGACGCTTCATGCCACCGGAGAGCTCGTCGGGCATCAGGCCGTTTGCGCCACGCAGACCCACGGCTTGCAGCTTGAGCTTGACGATATCGGCGATCATGTCCTCGCTGAGCTCGGTGTGCACGCGCAATGGAAAAGCCACGTTCTCGAACACGCTCAGATCAGTAAACAGGGCGCCGCTCTGGAACAGCATGCCCATGTTCTGGCGAGCGCGAAACAGCGCCTCGCGCCTGAGCCGGGGAATATCCTGACCATTGACCAGAACCTCTCCGCTCTCGGGCCGCAGCTGCGCGCCGATCAGGCGCAGCAGTGTGGTCTTGCCGCATCCGGAGGGCCCCATGATGCCCGTCACCTTGCCACGCGGGATGCGGATATCCACACCATCGAAGATGGTGCGCCCGCCGCGCTTGAAAGTGACCTGCTTGAGGTCAACGATGAACTCTGAATCGTCGGTCATAAAAAAATCGGGCTTCCTGGCTACCGGCACAAGGCGGGCAAATTGAACGCGCTAATATAACAGTTTGGTGTATCCAGCCCAAGTAACGGCAGAAGAATAAAAGCCGGGCGCAATATCCACCAACACTTTGCCGACAACGGTGCCAGGATAACCAACGCCAAAGGCTGCAACGGATGAGTTACGGATGACAAGACGCTATACTCCCGGGTCTGTTAACGAATGAAGTGTGCATATGCCCGATTTTGACTTCACAGCCTCGGCTCGCCGCAGCATCGAGATGGAACGCGATGCCGTTCATAGCCTACTGGAGCGCCTGGATGGTGACTTTGTTACGGCGTGCCAGGCATTGCTTGCCTGTACCGGGCGTATTGTCGTGACCGGCATGGGCAAATCCGGACATGTCGGCAAGAAGATCGCGGCGACGCTCGCCAGCACAGGTTCGCCGGCGTTCTTCGTGCACCCCGGTGAAGCCAGCCACGGCGACATGGGCATGATCACCCGCCAGGACGTGGTCATCGCCCTGTCCAATTCGGGCAACACGGCCGAGGTGGTCACCCTGCTGCCGCTGCTCAAAAGGCTCGGTGTCCCCCTGATCAGCATTACCGGCAATCCCGATTCGGTGATGGCCAAGGCCGCGCTGGCCAACCTGCATACCGGTGTCGCGCAGGAGGCCTGCCCGCTCAATCTCGCGCCCACGTCAAGCACCACCACCGCCCTGGTCATGGGCGATGCCCTGGCCATCGCACTGCTTGAAGCCCGCGGTTTCAGCGCCGAGGATTTTGCCTTCTCCCATCCTGGAGGCACCCTGGGCCGGCGTCTGCTGCTGCTGGTCGACGACATCATGCACGCCGGCGAGCGTATGCCGCTGGTTGCCCCGGATACCACGCTGCGCGACGCCCTGCTGGAAATGACCCGCAAGGGCCTGGGCCTGACCGGCGTGACCGATCAGCAGGGCCGTCTCGCCGGCATATTTACCGATGGCGATTTGCGCCGCACACTGGACCAGAGCCTGGACATCCACACCTCCAGCATGTCGCTGGTCATGACGCCCCGTTGCAAGACGGTGAACCAGGGCGCGCTGGCCGCCGAAGCACTGAAGATCATGGAGGATGCCAAGATCAACGGCCTTTTCGTGGTCGACCAGGACGGCAGACCGGTCGGCGCTTTGAACATGCATGATCTGCTGCGCGCGGGGGTGGTATGAGCAATCCTGATGCCGATCTGATACGCCGCGCCGCCGGTATCCGCCTGGCGATTTTCGATGTCGATGGGGTACTCACCGACGGTCGCCTGTTTTTCATGCCCGACGGCACCGAGTTCAAGTCGTTCAATACGCTCGACGGCCATGGCATCAAGATGCTCATGGCGTCCGGGGTAGAGGTCGCGATCATCAGCGGGCGCAAGTCGCCGCTGGTTGAAAAGCGAGCGGCGAATCTGGGAATCAGGCATCTGATCCAGGGCCGCGAGGACAAACTCAACGCCCTGGCCGAGCTGCGCGAACAGCTGCCGTTCGAGCTCGATCAGATCGCCTTTCTCGGCGATGACCTCCCCGACCTGCCGGTCATGCGCCGGGTGGGGCTGGGTGTGGCAGTGGCCACCGCAGACAGCTTCGTGCGCGAACACGCCCATGGGGTGACCGCGGCCGCTGGTGGTGCCGGCGCCGCGCGGGAATTCTGTGAGCTGATCATGCGCGCCCAGGGCACCCTGGACAGGGCCCGGGAGGCATACCTGTAATGCCAGCCATTCCGCGCTACCTGCGTACCGGCGCGCTGATCGGCCTGGTGGTCGCATTGGCCCTGGCGGTGGGATATTTCAACATCCGCCCTTCGAGCTTTGATCAGCAGACCCTGGTGATCGATGCGTCCCAGCCGGACTTCTTCATGGAGAACACGCGCATCCTGATGCTCAACGAGCAGGGGACGCCGGCCTACCAGCTGCGCAGTGCACGGGCCACCCATCAGCGTGACGACGACAGCACGCTGCTGGAGCAACCCAACCTGTTGTACTATCGCGCCGGCGAGGCGCACCCCTGGCTGCTGCAGGCGCAACAGGGCGTGGTAACCGCAGGCGGCGAGCAGGTCGACATGATCACCGACGTTCTGCTGCAACGCCAGGATCCTTCTGCCCCCACCGCCCGCATGACCACGCAGGCCCTGACGCTCTATCCCGAGCGTGATTATGCCGAGACGGCACAAAGCGTTAGAATCGAGTCCGCCGGCAGCGAGACCACCGCTACCGGCATGCAGGTTTTTCTAGATGACGGCCGCCTGGAGCTGCTGTCCAACGTACGAGGTCAGCATGAGCTGCACTAAATCCCTGTCTGTTGCTGCACTGTTGCTGTTGGCGAGTCTGCCGGCCATGGCGCTGCCCCAGGACAGTAACCAGCCGATCCGTATCCAGGCCAACAGCGCCACACTGGACGAAAAACGCAACACCGCCGTCTACAAGGGCAATGTGATCATTACCCAGGGCAGCATGCAGCTGACCGGCGCCCAGGTTACCCTGACCACCGATGCGGCAGGTGCAGTCAGCAGGATTGTCAGCCAGGGCACCCCGGCAACCTACTCCCAGACCCCCGGAGCCAACGAGGCCCAGGTCAATGCACGCGCCCGGACCATCGAATATTTCGCTGACAGCGAGCGCATCGTGCTCAAGGAGCAGGCTCGCCTGGAGCAACGCGGCAATACCTTCCAGGGCGAATATGTCAGCTACGACATCAATCAGCAGGTGGTGGACGCGGGCAGACCGGATGGCAACGAGGCCGGCCGTATCGAAATCGTTATTCAGCCGCGGCAGCGCGATGGCGCGGACACGCCATGAGCACCACCATGACCACACTGGAAGCGCGCCACCTGGCCAAGGCCTACAAGACACGCAAGGTGGTAGAGGACGTTTCACTGTCGATCCGCAGCGGCGAAGTGGTGGGGCTGCTGGGCCCCAATGGCGCCGGCAAGACCACCTGTTTCTACATGATTGTCGGCCTGGTCAAGGCCGACCATGGCCATATTCTGGTCGACGGCCTGGATGTGACCCATCTGCCCATGCACGGCCGGGCCCGGCAGGGCATCGGCTACCTGCCCCAGGAGGCGTCGATCTTCCGCAAGCTCAGCGTCGCCGACAACATCATGGCCATCCTGCAGACCCGCAAGGATCTGGATCGCCAGGCCCGTCAGGCCAAACTGGCTTCGCTGATGGACGAATTTCACATTCGCCACCTGGCTGACAGCAAGGGCATGAGCCTTTCAGGCGGCGAGCGGCGGCGAGCCGAAATTGCCCGCGCCCTGGCCACCGAACCCAAGTTCATTCTGCTCGACGAGCCCTTCGCCGGGGTCGATCCGATCTCGGTAAACGACATCAAGCAGATCATCCAGCATCTCAGGAGCAAGGGCATCGGCGTGCTGATCACCGATCACAATGTGCGCGAGACACTGGACATCTGTGACAAGGCCTATATCGTCAGCGATGGGCACATCATTGCCGAGGGTGACGCCGAGGCGGTACTCAACAACCAGTTGGTCAAGGATGTGTATCTGGGCCATGAGTTCCGGCTATAAAAACACCGTCGATTCAGGCATGCTAGCTCTCGGCCGGCCTCGAAAATACGCAAGCAATAGCGCATAAGGTAATACGTCCGATAATGAAACCCACGCTCGTCCTCAAGATGGGGCAGCAGCTGACAATGACACCTCAGCTGCAGCAGGCCATCAGACTGCTTCAATTGTCGAGTCTCGACCTTCAACAGGAGGTCCAGGAGGCCCTGGAAGCCAATCCCATGCTGGAAATGGCTGACGAGGGCGACGACGACCACGGCGGCTCTGCGAGCGACCAGGCCGACAGCGATGACGCGCCCGCCGTTTCGATACCCGAGCCGGTGGAAATGGACGCCATCGACCAGCATTCCCAGGCAGCCGAAGAAGGGAACTGGAACGAACAGATCCCCAGCGACCTGCCTGTCGATACCCAATGGGAAGACATCTACCAGACCTCTGCCAGCTCCCTGCCCAGCCAGGATGACGACGACTGGGACTTCACCTCGCGCACCGGCACCGGCGAAACCCTGCAGAGCCACCTGGAGTGGCAGCTGAATCTGATCCCGCTGTCGCCCACCGACCAGCTGATTGCGCTGTCGATCATCGATGCCATCAACGCTGACGGTTATCTCGAAGAATCCCTGGAAGACATCCTTGCTTCTATCGATCCGGAACTGGAAGTCGAGCTTGATGAAGTCGAGATGGTCCTGCACCGCATTCAGCAGTTCGAGCCCGTTGGCGTGGGCGCGCGGGATCTGAGCGAGTGCCTGCAACTGCAACTGCGCCAGCTGCCAGCGGACACGCCCCTGCTCGAGCAGGCGCAAAAGGTCGTGCGGGATCACCTGAGCCTGCTCGGTAGCCGCGACTTCAGCCAGCTGATGCGTCGCACCCGGCTCAAGGAAGACCAGCTGGGCCGCGTGATCGCCCTGATCCAGACGCTCAATCCGCGCCCGGGCTCCGAGATTGCCTCGGGCGAGCCGGAATACGTGATTCCCGACGTGATTGTCCGCCGGGACAGCAATCGCTGGATCGTCGAACTCAACCAGGAGTCCGTGCCCAAGGTCAGGGTCAACAGCCACTATGCATCCATGGTGCGCCGCGCCGATTCCAGCCAGGACAACACCTACCTGCGCAACAACCTGCAGGAGGCGCGCTGGTTCATCAAGAGCCTGCAGAGCCGCAATGAAACGCTGATGAAGGTAGCCACGCAGATTGTCGAGCACCAGCGCGAGTTCCTCGAGTACGGCGAGGAAGCCATGAAGCCCCTGGTACTGCACGATATCGCCGAGGCGGTAGGCATGCACGAATCGACCATATCGCGCGTCACCACGCAGAAATTCATGCATACGCCGCGCGGCATTTTCGAACTGAAATACTTTTTCTCGAGCCACGTGGGCACGTCCGAAGGAGGCGAATTTTCCTCCACCGCCATACGCGCACTGATCAAGAAGCTGATCGCCACAGAAAACCCGAAGAAACCATTGAGCGACAGCAAGATCGCTGGTTTACTGGAAGAGCAGGGAATTGATGTAGCCCGCCGCACCATCGCCAAGTACCGCGAGTCGCTGAATATCGCACCCTCGAGCGAGCGCAAGCGGATTGTCTGAGCGGCCGGCCTGAGACGCACAGCAGCACAGGTGGCAAAATGGGGAATCGACTTCGTTTCCCTGCTTCATCAAGCCAATCAGGAGAAGTCATATGCAACTGAACCTTAGCGGTCATCAGCTAGACATTACCGATCCACTGCGCAACTACGTAAACGAGAAAATGACCCGCCTGGAGCGACATTTCGACAAGATCACCAACGTCCAGGTCATCCTCGAAGTCGAGAACTTCCGACAGAAAGCCGAAGCCATCCTGCATGTGGCCGGCGGCGAGGTAGTCGCCAACGCCGAACATACCGACATGTACGCTGCTATCGACCTGATGACCGACAAACTTGACCGTCAGCTGATCAAGCACAAGGAAAAGAACCTCAATCGCCAGCAAGGCGTCAACGACCGCTAAGGCAACCGTAGCCAAAACCCATGCAAATTGACCACATACTCACCCCCCAGCGCACCTTTGCCGGTGTGCAAGGGGGCTCCAAGAAGAAAATGCTCGAGCTGATCGGCAAGATGATCGCCCAGCACAGCCATCTGGATCCCGACAGCATCTATCAGAACCTGATAGCCCGCGAAAAGCTCGGCTCCACCGGGTTCGGCAACGGTATTGCAATCCCCCATTGCCGGCTGGAAGATTGTCACAAACCGGTTGGCGCGCTCTTCCAGTTACAGTCCAAGATCGATTTCGATGCCCTGGATGGCGAACCGGTGGATCTGATCTTCGTCCTGCTGGTGCCCTCCGAAGCGACCGAACAGCACCTGCAGATTCTCAAGATGCTGGCGGAAAAGCTCGATCAGGCAAACCTGCGCGAGAAGCTGCGCGCGGCGGGCGATGCCGAGGAGCTGTACAGCATCATCACCACAGCGCAGACAGGTAACTGAACGCCATGCATCTGGTCGTCGTCAGCGGTCGGTCCGGCTCGGGCAAGAGTACCGCGCTGCATCTGCTGGAAGACAACGGCTTCTACTGCATCGACAACCTGCCGGCCGGGCTGCTGCCTGATCTCGCTCGCCAGGCCAACGATGCCGGCATGAAACTGCCCAAGGTGGCAATCAGCATAGACGCGCGCAACCTGCGCAGTGACCTGCAGCGCTTCCCCGAATTGCTCAGACAGGTCCGCGACAGCGGCATTACCTGTGATGTGATCTTTCTAGCGGCGACCGATGAAGTGCTGATCAAGCGCTTTTCCGAAACCCGCCGCAAGCATCCGCTGACCGATCAGAGCCACTCCCTGGCCGAAGCCATTGCCGCAGAACTGCGCCTGCTTGAGCCAATCATCGATCTGGCCAACCTGAAGATCGACACTACCCATCTGAATCTCTACCAGCTGCGCGACACGCTCAAGCAACGCCTGCTCGGCAGCCGCGGCAGCGCGCCCTCGGTACTCATCCAGTCCTTCGGTTTCAAGCGCGGCGTGCCGGTGGATGCGGACCTGGTCTTCGACGTCCGCTGCCTGCCCAACCCCTACTGGAAACCCGAGCTCAGACCCTTCTCCGGCAAGGATCAGCCCGTGCGCGAATACCTCGACGCCGAGCCCGATGTGCAGGAAATGTACGACGATATCCGCGCCTTTCTGGACAAATGGCTACCGCGCTACGCGGCCGGCGAGCGCAGCTACATGACGATCGCCATCGGCTGCACCGGCGGCCACCATCGCTCGGTCTACATCGCCGAGCGGCTGCTGCGCGACCTCAGCGACAAGACCGCCAACCTGCTGATCCGTCATCGGGATGTCCCCTGAGCATGCTGACCCGCCGGACCCTGATCATCAACAAACTGGGCCTGCACGCCCGCGCCGCCGCCAAGTTCGTCGGCGTCGCCAACCGGTACAAGTGCGAGATTCGCATTGGCGCCGCCGAGGACAACCAGGTCAATGGCAAAAGCATCATGCAGGTGATGATGCTGGCTGCCGGCAAGGGCAGCGAGGTATGCATCACCTGCGTCGGAGAGGATGCCGAACAGGCCATGGGCGAGCTGCTGGCATTGATCGAGGACTATTTCGAAGAGGGGGAGTGAAAGCTGGAAGCTGGAAGCTGGAAGCTGGAAGCTGGAAGCTGGAAGCGAATAGTCTGGGGTTTGACGAACAGCACTGACAAACCCTTTTCACCGCACAGGCTTTTTCTTCACCAACTTTTATGCCTTTGCTGTCATTCCGCGAAAACGTATGTACAGTCGCCCTCTACAGATAAACCGCGGCCAGGTCCGACTCAGGTACACGCTTCTAGCTTCCAGCTTCTGGCTTCCAGCTGCTTTTACTCCCCTCCCACCGTCATGCCATCAACCAGCCAGCTGCCGGTCAGGTTATTACCCCGTCGTTCGGTATCCGAGCCGACACAGCGCAGCTTGGCGAACATGTCCTTGAGATTACCGGCAATGGTGACCTCCTGCACGGGGTGCTGGATCTTGCCGTTTTCCACCCAGAAGCCGCCGGCTCCGCGGGAATAGTCGCCGGTCACGCCATTGACGCCCTGCCCCATCAGTTCGGTGACCAGCAGGCCGGTGCCCATTTCCTGCAACAACTCGTCCAGATCGCCGGCGTTCGCGGTAATGTGCAGGTTATGTACCCCGCCTGCGTTGGCGGTACTCGGCAGGCCGAGCTTGCGGCCGGAATAGGTGCTGAGGACCCAGCTTCGCAGCAGGCCTTGCTCGACGAAAGCCTGCTCACGCGTGGCCAGACCATCACCATCGAAGGTCGAGCTACCGAGGGCGCGGGGCAGATAGGGACGCTCGTCGATCGTCACCCAGGAGGGAAAGATCGGCTGCCCCATGGCGTCGAGCAGGAAGGTCGACTGACGGTAGACCGCGCCACCGGCAATCGCGCCAATCAGGTGCCCGAGCAAACCCGAGGCCTGGTCAGCAGCAAACAGCACCGGCACCCGGGCAGTCTTGATCGGGCGGCTGCCAAGCCTCGCCAGGGTACGCTGGGCCGCCTTGCGGCCAAGCGCCTCGGGGCTGGGCAACTGACTCGCCTGCCGATCCACGTCATACCAGTAGTCACGCTGCATACCCTGCTCGGAGGCGACGATCATGACCGCCGAGGCGCTATGGCGCGTACCCACCGAGCTACCGATAAAGCCGTTGCTGTTGCCATAGACCCGGCAACCCTGCTGGGTACTGACATTGGCGCTGTCACTGGTCAGTCGGGAGTCGGTTTCCAGCGCAGCCGCTTCGCAGGCCAGAGCGCGCTCGATGGCCTCGGAGGCGTTCAGATTCCAGGGATGGTAGAGGTCGAGTTCCGGCAGCTGTTGCGCCATCAGTGCCGGATCGGCCAGGCCGGCAAAACTGTCCTCTGAGGCATGCCGGGCAATACCCAGAGCGGCCTGAATGGCCGCGGCGATGGCCTCGTCCGAGGTATCGGAGGTGCTGGCAGAGCCCTTGCGCTGGCCGACATAGAGGCTGATCGCGAACCCCTGATCACGATTGAACTCAACCGTCTCGACCTCGCCCTGGCGCACTGCCACGGACAGGCCGGTGTTCTGGCTCACACCGACTTCACAGGCGGTCGCCCCCTGGCGGCGCGACTCCTCGAGGATGAAGGCCACTCGCTGTTCGAGCTCCTGGCGCAGTGCATGGGGATCGTCGTTTCGGGCGGGGCTGTAATCGGTCATGTAATCTCCTTTCAGGCGGTCATTGTACCCCGGACAGCCCGGCTGTGAACGGGTATCATGGCGCATTGAACGTAACTGCTCGCTGCTCACGTCTGCGGGTCGCAATGAGGTGAAAATGACAGATTTCTACGACGAGGAACAGGAAGACGAGGGCCCCAGCAGATCGCAACTCAAACGCGAACGCGATGAGATGCGTGCCCTGGGTCGTCGTCTGATAGACCTCAAACCCGCCCAACTGGCCAAGCTCGACCTGACCGACAAGCTGCTGGCGGCCCTGGAAGAAGCGCCTCGCCACACCGCACGCGGCGCACTCAAGCGTCACCTGAGCTTTGTCGGCAAGCAGATGGCAGATCAGGATCTGGATGCCATACGCGCCTACCTGGACAGGCTCGACAGCAGCAGCCAGGCCCATGCCCAGCACTTCCACCAGATCGAGCGCTGGCGTGATCGGCTGCTCAGCGGCAATGCCGAGGACCAGGAAGCCTTCATGGCTGCCTATCCCCAGACCGATCGTCAGCACCTGCGCCAACTGGTGCGCCAGGCTGCCAAGGAAGCGGCAGAAAACAAGCCGCCAGCCGCCTCGCGCAAGATCTTCAAGCTGGTGCGCGAGACCGTCGAACAGGAAATCTGACCCCACCGGGACTGCGCCACGCGTAGTCCCTCATCGCTCCCCTGCAGCCCCACGGCCCCCCCCCTGATTGGCGAAAGCTCCGACCCGGTGCTAGGTTTTCAAAACACCCGCTACCACAGGAAAACCGCCGTGAACCTCGCCATGCCGCTGCCCCGGATCGAGAACCGCCTGCGCAAGAACCCTGCCAAAGAGCGTGACCAGCTGCTTCAGGGCCTGCTTCAACCCCAGGCCCGCATCAACCCCAAATACTTCTACGATGACTGCGGCTGCGAGATCTTCACGCGCATCTGTGAACTGGATGAGTACTACCCCACACGGACCGAAGAGGCTGTGTTTCAGACCTACGCCAGTGACATCGCGCAGCGGCTGCCCGAGCACGCCCAGTGGATCGACCTGGGCTGCGGAGATTGCGCGAAATCCCGCCGCTGGATGGAAGAGCTTGCCCCCAGACGCCTGATTGGTGTGGATATCGCCGCCGAATTTCTCAAGCTGTCCCTGGCCGACGTCGCCGCAGTGCATCCCCGGGTCGAATGCGTCGGCGTGGTCAGCGACTTTACCCAGCAACTGGACATCGCCGGCCTGCTCGCGGAGCGGCCCCATTGTCCGCCGATCTTTTTCTACCCCGGCTCGTCGATCGGCAATTTTGCCCGGCCCGATGCATTACAACTGCTGCAGGCCATACGCAGTCACTGCGGCGCTGACGGCCGATTGCTGATCGGGGTCGATCTGGTCAAAGCCAGGACCGTACTCGAAGCGGCCTACGACGATGCCCAGGGCGTGACGGCAGAATTCAATCTCAATGTGCTCAACGTCGTGAACCGGGAACTCGACGGCAACTTCCGGCTCGAAGACTTCAGGCATCAGGCGGTTTTTGATTCTCGGCACAGTCGCATCGAAATGCGCCTGGTGGCCAGAAATGACCTGGTGGTAAAGCTGGGCAACAACCGCCGAGCGTTTCAACAGGGAGAGCACATCTTGACCGAGTACTCGCACAAATACACACCCGAGGGCTTCTCCGCCCTGCTCGAGGAAGCCGGGTTCAACCGGCCTGAATGCTGGACCGACGACCGCGGCTGGTTCGGCGTGTTTCTCGCAGGCCCGGCCTGATGAGTCTGCACCAGCCCCTGACCCGCAACGCGCTGCTCAAGGCCCGTTTCGAGCAGACCCGCGCATTCAGCCTGGACCTGGTTGCCGGTCTTACCCCGGAAGATTGTCAGCTTCAGTCGATGGAGGACGCCAGTCCGGTCAAATGGCACCTGGGACACACCAGCTGGTTCTTCGAAACCTTCATCCTGTCCCGACTGGCCGCCGCACCGTCACCCTTTGATGAAAGCTTCAAGGTCCTGTTCAACTCCTACTACGTCGGCGTCGGCGACCGCCACCTGCGCGCCGAGCGCGGGCTGTTGTCGCGCCCCGGGCTGGATGAGGTCATGGCCTATCGCGCGCACGTGGACCGGCACATGCTCGCAGCCCTGAATACCCAGGCGCTGACCGGTGAGCAGTTGAACCTGCTCGAGCTGGGAATCCAGCACGAGCAGCAGCACCAGGAGCTGATCGCCACGGACATGAAGCACCATTTTGCCTGTAACCCGTTGCAGCCGGCCTGGCACGCAACCTCTGCCGACCAGGCGCCACAGGCTGGCGACGGGGACGCCAGAGGCTACGTGGCCTTCAGTGGCGGTCTGGTGGAAATGGGCCATCAAGGCAACCAGTTCAGCTATGACAACGAGCTGCCCAGGCACAAGGTCTGGCTGGAACCCTTCGAGCTGGCAACCCATAACGTCAGCAATGGCGAATACCTGGCCTTCATGGTCGATGGCGGTTACAGCAGGCCCGAACTCTGGTTGTCCGACGGCTGGGATACGGTTTGTCGAGAGCAGTGGCAAGCGCCGCTGTACTGGCAGCATGGCGACGAAGGCTGGAGTACCTTTACCCTGCATGGCCGGGTGCAGCTCGAGCCAGATGCCGCAGTGACCCACCTGAGCTTTTACGAGGCCGATGCGTATGCCCGCTGGGCAGGGGCGCGACTGCCGAGCGAAGCCGAATGGGAGCTGGCTGCCTGCGAGTACAGCTCGCTGCATGGACTGTTCGACGAAGTCTGGCAGTGGACAAACAGCGCCTACCTGCCCTACCCCGGCTACAAGCCTGCCGCTGGCGCCGTCGGTGAATACAACGGCAAATTCATGATCAACCAGATGGTATTGCGCGGCAGTTCCCTGGCGACCCCGCCGGGCCACGCACGGACCAGCTACCGCAACTTTTTCCCGCCGGCAACCCGCTGGCAGTTTGCCGGGCTGCGCCTGGCGCGATGACCTGATTATGCATCACACCGCAGCCTGCCAGGCGGCCAATAAAAAAGGTTCATCACGGAAGTCCGGGGCTACCCGGACTTTTTGTTTCTGGAATGAGGTGAGGCGGTGACATCTCGGTCATGATGGTTGTGCGACCAAC
>Ga0208794_1000340_pt1 | contig 33349 bp, 51 predicted proteins | sample 32_taG_FD_184106 | JGI IMG/M metagenome (GOLD analysis project Ga0208794, IMG submission 184106) | Marine viral communities from the Gulf of Mexico - 32_GoM_OMZ_CsCl metaG (SPAdes) (version 2) | ecosystem: Environmental > Aquatic > Marine > Oceanic | place: Atlantic Ocean: Gulf of Mexico... | reverse complement strand
TTTTTGATCGCGTGTCATTCTTCTTACGAATGCATAACGAGAGTCACGACCTGCAACATTTATGCTGCCTTGTAGTATAAGTTCCATGTCTTCGAATGGAGGCCATAACGCTCCATCATTTGTTTTATCATATTCTGCCATGCTTTTGGCTCCTTGTTTAAAGTTGGTGAGGGGTTCTTGGGGAAAACCTGCCCCTCGATCAGGCCGTATAATCGCAATAGAGATTGCTTCCCCAAGAATTAGCTAGGCCATTTAGTTACAACATTCTTTGTTGCTTTGCTTACTTCGGTGCTTCGCCCTGACTGCGGCACCGAAGTTCGCGCAACAGCATCATTGCCATCATCATCTTCTGTAGGCAAGTTCAGTAGCGATAGGATGCCGTAACGTCTGGCATAAGTGATCGCACTGCCTAAGCCTTGCATATCATTTTTGCCAAGTACCAGAGGTATTTCTGTATAGATGCCATCACCATCTACATGTTTAATTTCTGTAGTGATGCACATACCATGCTCATTGTTAATACCTCTGTGAAACAGAAAGAATCCATTGTTCTTCAATGGTTCTGTTACAGCATCTATTACATTCTCAAGTGTAGCATAGTTGCTTTTGAAGTGAGGGTTGCGACCATCACGCTTGATAGGTTGTATTTCATCACGAACCTTCAATAGTTTTTCAGTTAAGTTAGACTTTGTCATTGTGTGCAGTTCTCCTTGTTATGCGGATTGCTCCGCGTTTATCACGTTTTAGTCTGACGGTATCACAGAATACTTCTCGTTCGTTATGACCGACCATATCCTTGAGATTCTTTTTCGCTCTGTCATTGATCTGAGCGGCGTTGAGTGTGCTGATGTATGAGTGCGCTTCTTCGACAAACTGATTGTCTCTTGATGCGTCACGTACCACCATTTGATCCAGTATGATTTCTTTTGTGGAGAGAACTTCGGTCTCAAAATCAACTGGCCTTTCCTTGTTTTGAACGTGTGTCCAGAATTGTGTAACCAACTCCCACATTTGATTGAGATAGTCTTGGTTGTAAGCAATGTGTAAACACTCCCATTTACTGTTACCAAAAATAACAGACAGGTATGCCCCATCTGCTTTTGCAATGTGACAATATAATTGTATTTGTGGCATGTATTTGTTTACGACTTTGTCCATATTATAAAAATTATTTGTATGCTTTGCTTCGATAATATTATTTTCACCTTGGATTGCACCATCTATTGTACCTTTGACTGGTATATTATTGATTGATGCTATGTATTCTTTTTGGTGTGCAACAACAGCTTTGGCTTCATGCATTGCAAACCATTTAAGATTAAAGTTTTCAGTATGTATGCCAAGCTGCACAGGAAGATTACGAAGTAAAGACTCTGGTTCTTTAATGCCAGTCTTTACTTCCCATAGTTCTTCCCATTCGCCTCCTACTATTTTGACGCAATCACTGCCGCCAATAAAACCTTTTCGTTCCATATAGTTCTCCATTTGTGGGCATTTAGATGCCTATTTATTTGCCTACACTACTGCACTTATGCAGTTGATGCAAGCTCTTTGAAATGCTTTTCCCCATAAGCTTGTGCTTCTTCGAGGCTTTTTATTTTTTGTTCGGCAAGGTCTTTGTTGAAGTTATCATACAGTCTGCCTTTGAGTTCTGTACGATACGGCTCAAGTTCAGCTTTGGTTACATAGCCAAAGTGAACAAGAGCAGCAGCTTCTTTACCATAGATAAAATGTTCGCCAATCTTTTGATTTTGTTTTATTCGATTGGCTGTGACTCGATAGGTATCTACCTTCCAATGCTTTGCTCGATCAAAGTCTGGTTGATAAATTTCTTTGGATGGTCTGCTTAGACTAGCTTCCCACATTTGTTTGGTAACAACTTGTGTTAATGATTTAGTTTTCATAGAAGTCCTCCGTTTTTGTATACTCACCCTTGTTGTTTGCTAATTGTGTTGCGCTCTTTCTTGGGCGTGTTCGAAAAAAACCTTTGTACTCTGGAAAGGTTTCCATAAATTTTCTTGCATACCATGCGCGATGGTTATTGCTTAGTTTGAATTGTGTTTTACCATTTACATCTGGCACATCTGTTTCCCAACGAATGCGCTCGAAGATAGCGTTGACTGAGTAATGTTGATAGCCTCGAGCAATAATCTCTTTGGTAAACTTTACAAAAAGTATTGACACTCGTGGGTATTTTTTATGAAACTCTTCAGCCTGTTCATTCATTTCTTCTTCACGAGTTTTCATGACGCGCATCCTTCATAAGATTATATATTCTAGTAAGATAGCTTCTTAACTTTTCTACTTCTTCAATAGAAAAACTATTCATCCAACCGTCAATATTGGGATCGGAAGAAAGTAACTGCAAATAAAGTTTATCAGGAAATGAGTTTGAATATTCTAATATTAGATCACGCTTAATAGTATTGTCAGCATCATCCATTAGGTGGACTACATCAACTCGTAGCCGTCTTGTCTCCATCATTTTTTCTGTCATTTAAGTTCTCCATTATGGTTTGAAATTGTTCGCCACTCATTATGACGAGCGTTTGCGGAGTTCCTCTCCGTCTTTTATAGAAGGCAATGTCTCTGCCTTCGAGGACACTGAAAGGGTTAGGAAACCCAGACTTGTCTCTATACTTTACTTCTCCCACCAGTTCTTGGTCTTTGATTGTGAGCTTGATGTCGCCTGAATACTCTCCTCCCAAGCTGCCCGAGAGGGGTTGGCGTTTCGCTTTGATCTGCGCTTTGATTTCGTTAAGCCATTTGACAAACCACTTTTCGTGGTAGGTTCCTTTTGACTTGTTATTGTTTGCCATCTGTCTTCCTCATAACAACGCAAGCATACATACCAATGCTTTTCGTTTGTTCTTCGATGATTATTTTTAAGTATTGCTACAAAGTATTCAGACATTTGATCGCAAGCAATACAATGAGCTTTATTCCTCTTTCCTTTTTTTGATTTCAATGTCGTATCCTAATGCATCAAGCCAACACATTAATAAAAAACCAGAAGGAATTCTTTTGTGTTGCTCCCATTTATGAACCAATGATTCGGTGCAACCTATTATTCCTGCCAATTTATCTTGGCTAAGTTTCTTTTCGTGCCTCGCTGCGATAAGCATTGTTATCATTTGATTGTAGTTGTGAGGCAATCTCGTGTTGATCATGAATAGATTCCAAAACTTTACGAGCGGTTGTATAACGAAGATCTGTTTTATTATTTATTGTTCTGTAATAAGTAGACGTTGGCACTCCTGCTTTTTTAAAAGCAAAGAGTAAGTCAACGTCAAGATCATTCGCTGTTTGTTGTAAATAATTTAAATAAGATTTCATGCTCCACTTATGCAGTAATAATATTTACTTTGTCAAATAAAAAGGGGGGTATTTACACTTACCCCCCTTGCACAATCACCTTCAAAGGAGCAAAGGCTTGTGCTGCCGTGGTTATGTGTACCAGATATGAATATTCACATTGTTGATGATGATAGCACATTCCAAACTAATCAGCATCTTCGCACTCACGGCTTACGAATCCTAGACCACCACATTCATCACAGTTTTCAGTGACTTCTTCCAAAGATGGTGGGCTGTCTCGACTTATCCATGACTCTGGCCTGTCGTATGTTATTGTGCCAGAGCCATCGCATTCTTGGCATTCTTTATTTAACGTCGAAAATTTCAAATCCGCTTTCATAATAATACCTCGGTAAGTTTGTTTCTTCCCAAGCTTTGATAGCTCGAGCAACCCATTTGTCTCGATCGAACTCAGGGTTCATTGCTTTGAGGTCATCACCCATTCGTTCAATGTTTGTTGGTGAGCTAGTGAGTGGCGCAAGTACCTGCGCCACATAGTCTTCTTCTTTCTCAGTCATTTGGATCTCCCAATCTAACATCAATCTCTTTGTCTGCATTGAAGCAAGTAAACTCAACTGATGTGTTGTTAGTAAAGTAAAAGACAAACTCTGTTACATGTGTGCCATGACTCATTTGCCTTCTGTGGATTTTTACAGACTCAACATTGTGTGAGTCCATGTTTAAGATATTGTTTACGATCATGCGTGTACTCCATAATATGTATCAAGTGACGCCCACTCTTTGGAATTGATAGCTCGACCAACATCACCTTCTCTGTTGAAGCTAGCAATGTGTGGTGTTCGAGCATCTTGTGTATGAGTAGACCAGTAGGTTAGGCAATTGTACAAAGCCCATTTGTTACTGCCCAACTGATTCTTTTCTTTGTCCCACAAGCCAAGCAATATTTCTAATTGCTTCTCATTTGTTTTGCTTACACCTGATTGGCGTGTGTGAGTTTTGCAAACGGTTTCTTTTAGAAAGTTTTCAACATTCCAATCTTCAATGCTTGTCTCAGTCCATCTTTCCCATTTGTTTTTGTTGGTCATAAATGTTTCGAGACCGATCTGTATTTTATTGGCACTGCCTTCTATGTTAATAGATGTTGTATGCTTAAACTTTGACATAGCTATAGCAAGACCAGAGACCATACCATTCTTACAAACAAGACGGTGGCCTTCTGCTTTTTGCATGTAGCTCCAAGAACCATCGTAGCTATTTAAGAAATCTACTTTGAAGTTCACTATGTCACCAACTTCCGCAGACTTTTTGTTTTCAATATACAAATCTCGAAAGTGGACAGTGCCTTTGAGCTTGGCTCCGTTCTCAAAGATTTGTGTATCAATATAAAAGTCTTTGGATACTTGTGACTCAAGCACAGCATCTTCGATTGAGTTTACTACATCGCTATGAAGCACAGGTTTGTAGGCACTCTTATGTACACCAAGAACTTCATTGGTATCTGTTCGAACAATTTGCTTGCTGTTCTCAAGCGGCTCGCCAGTGATAGCATTTGGTGTTGGGTGAACCTCGATTGGGAAGTTCCATTCTTCTGTATTTATTGCATCAAACATTATAGTTCTCCTTTCGTTTGATAGAGCTGCATATTTGCAGTTACAATAGATATTGTCAATACTTATTGTTTAGATAACTAACCATATCTTTTATTGCATTGGCTAAACCTATTGCGGTTGGACGATACTGAATTACCATCATGTCATCGCCTTCAGATACACACGCTATTTCATGTGTGCATATTGGTTCGCCATGATCATCTTTTAACAATGGCGAAACGTGTTGTGCTATTGAAAGCTTATGCTTTCCATGCAGCAACACAATATTATTCAATCCACTTTGACGAAACTTTATTCCGTCAATTATTAATTCACTCATTTATTTCTCCTTTTTTTTAAAAAAAATTTATAATTTTAAAACTTATTAATTTGAATCTTTGTTCCAGATACTATTATAAGTTCGATCCTCCCCCCTGTGGGTGGACATTGAACCTTACATAAAAAAAGGGGGCTTTCGCCCCCTTCTCTTACGCTGCTTTCGCCTGTCTCTTCTTCCTCTTCTGCTCCGCAGCTTCGTCCTTGTCATTGGTCTTACCACTGACATTCGTGCTGTCGCCGACTCCGTCGGTCGTCGGCACATAAGCCTCGTTGCCGAGGCTTATTCCACGAGCCGCTAGCTTGGCAGCTAACTCGTCCTTCTTGACGTCTGTCTCAGTCTCTTCGCCAGAGTCAACAGTCCAAGGTTCAAGCGGCTTGTGGGCGACTCCTGTCGCCACCTCCATCACTGCTGCGATATTATGATACATCTCATCCTGAATCGCATACTGCGTTTCAAGCCGTTCGACCCATCCTTCGGCTCTGTCAACGGCTTGCAAGGCTATCTCAGTCCCATCGCACTCCTTCGCCACGAGCTTCAGCTGCGCTGTCGCTCTGTCTAACTTGTGCTTTGTGCCTTTGACATAGCCTTGCTTGTTGGTGCGTGTATCATGCATCTGCGCCCATATGTTGTTGGCAAGACCACTGATCATCACCATTTGTGAATAGTACAGATCATTGACCTCCTTGTATGTCCCAGACTCACGATCATATCGTAACCTTGAGTCATAGAACTCAGCACAAATGGTTGCTAACGCTTGCGTTAGCGTGATCTGTGTCTCGCCACTGTATGCTGCTTTTAAGTCTGTGTTGATCATTTCATGTAGTTCTTTAGTATTCATTGTTTTCTTCCTTATGTTAAATGAATTATATGTCTTTATTGACACCCACCGCCCAACCAATCACTAAAAGGCGAAAGTCAAGTCCTACGCGACTTGACTTTTGCCTGTGATTGGTAGCGGTTTATCTTTCGTTTTCTGCATCATATGTTATCGCTTCAACATGGATCTTCTGTTCCAGAAAACACTGCTCTCTCAAAAGTTCATACTTTTTACGTTTAGCAGTTTTTTCTGCTACTCGTATCGCAGTCATCAAAAACCTGTCGCAGTGTTCATAACCTCTGCACGTGAAAAACTGAGATGATTCCTGCATCCTTCGGATTTCAGTCATCAACTCATCGTATTCACGCTGCATTCGGTTTATAGTATCTAGTTCACTCATATCTATATCTCCTTATGATTTATTGAACACCTTCAGTTCATCGTTAGGAAACCCATAGGTCATGACTTGGTGACGTTTCGTCATCTCCGTATGACGTTACGTCACCAACCGAAGGACAGACATTCAGAGCCACTTGGCACACGGAACAATAAAAATGTGTCACGCATGGCGTGACTCACTAACGCTTGTGCCAAGTCCGAATGAATGTCGTGGTCTTTGACCTATGGGATCGACTGACGTGAGCTTGACAGACGCGAGTATGCTCGCCCTGTCAAACTCACCCAGTCAATCTTGTTTCCGCTGATATGTCCTTGGCGAAGTAGAATGGGGTGAATTGCCTCGACCACTCCTCGCCAGTAATCTCTGAAGAGATTACGAATCAGGCGAGTCGACTGTCGGCAATTTAGGCTGCCAAAAGTGGGAACGGCAGCCGACCCCTTGCCCCATCGGGGCAAATGGTCATTCCCCATTCACTACATGCAACCCCCGTGTTGCTTTGCGAATCTGCCATTGCATGGCAATGGGCAGACCTACCTTCTGCCTTTCCTATCGGCCATAGCCGTAGGAAACAGGAAGGTAGAGTCCTGATTCGCAAAAGAGAGGGTTGCAACGTGTCAAGCCGTAGAATCATTGAGTGACCCCACGTCACAACCAGAGTGACGCTACGTTCGGTATTGACAAGAGATCTTGTTTTGGTGCTTTCTGGGGGGGAACTATATGGGGGGGCATCCAAAGGATCACAATGAATGATATCTTAAATAGAAAATTGACACCAAAACAAGAGGCTCTTGTGGATACACTTGTAGCCTCTGGTTGTTCGGTCACTCAAGCTGCAAAAGATGCTGGATATGCCAAGGGTGAGTCTGGAAGAGTCAGTGCTTTCAAAGCCTTACGCCAACCGCATGTCCAACAGTATATGATGAGAAGAATCAGTGAGCAGTTGGGAATGAATGCTACGGTTGCTGCTGCAAGGGTGATGCGGTTAGCTACAGGCGCGAAGAGTGAGTATGTGCAGCTGGAAGCCAGCAAGGACATACTCGATCGAGCAGGATATAAGCCTATAGATAGATCCCAAGTGCAGGTGGCTGGTGATATCAAGGTGTCCATTGATTTAGGCTAACGCCTGATCAATGACCACATAATACCCAGTTTTTTCTGACACTCTCTGTTTATAATGCATACGCCCCCAAAAACCGTTGTAACTTTCTTGCTAGGGATCGTTCACTACCATTTTTTTCTCACAAGGTATTTTGTGCGTTTGAAATAATATTTTTTTCATGTAAGGGTCGATTATGTTAAATTGGTTAAAGAGATTATGGCATGGCAAAAACTCCAGCTTGGCAGAGGAAAGAGGGAAAGAATCCGAAGGGCGGTCTAAACGCAAAGGGTCGAGCAAGTTACAAGGGGGGAACGCTAAAGCCTCCAGTAAGGAGCGGCGACAACCCTCGAAGGGCAAGCTTTCTAGCAAGGATGGGGGCAGCAAAGGGTCCCGAAAGGGACAGCAAAGGAAAGCCAACCCGTCTTCTTCTCAGCTTAAAAGCGTGGGGAGCCTCAAGCAAACAGGACGCAAGGGCAAAGGCCAGAGCGATAAGCCGAAGAAACAAAGCTAAGAAAGGAAAAGCATAATGCCTATGGGTAAGGGAACATATGGTTCACAGGTTGGTAGACCACCCAAGAAAAAAGGTCTTATAAAAAAAGGCAAAAAGATAACTATGTCTCAATATAGAAAAATATTAAAAAGTAGAACTAAGTAATGGAAGAATTTGAAAAACCCCTTAGAAAAGTAAATGCAAGTATTCGCAGGATTATGCGCGAAATAAATGCAATGAGTGATGACCACTATCAAAGAAGAGCAGGTGCTCCTTATCGTGGTGGAGATGATTTAACACGACCAGTAAAAGGCATATTCCCTGATTATGAAAGCATGGTAGAAGCTATGGAGAAGCATAGCGAAAAAGGGAACCCAACCCGAACTGAGAAATCAAAAATGAAAAAGCTTAAATCTAGGCTTAATAAATTATTTCGTCAGAAAAAATCTTTGGAAAAAAGAGAGGGTCAGTTTGGGGATCAAAAGAAACCTTACAAAACAAGACAATCTCAGCGTATTGGAGAGTCAAAGTCTAAAAAGAAACTAAGGAAGCTATCTCTTAGAGGAAGAGGCGGTGGAGGTAGCATGAAAATGCCACAAGAATATGCAAAGCCTTCTTTGTTTAGAAAGAATTGAGGATATAAATAATGGATCGGTTATCAGTAAGTGAAAGATATGGTTTAGGTTATCAGCAAGCCGAAGATAAAAAAGATCTTAAGAAATATTTAAGAAGAGTTATATCTGATAGTCAAAAGAAAATAAAAACTCTTTTAAAGAACCCCAATAAAGCGATTACTACTTTTGATAGTGAAGACGGACCTCAAAGAAGTACTAACAGAGAATTAGCTAATGAGCACAAAGAGGTAAAGAAAAGAGCTGTAAAGGACTTGAATCGACTTAATAAACAAGCAGATGACGAAAAGAATTACAATAAAAAATTTGGTCCAGATAGGGATACTGGGGAATATAAACGCAAAAGAATTTTTACTAGAACTATGAAAGGTCGTGGCGGTGGCGGTAGTATGAAGATGCCACAGGAATATACTAAGAAATCATTACTAAAGAAACCTTTATCATAATGGCTAAGAAACCAAAGAAATCCTTACTGCGCCCAAAGACTAGAGAAGATAGTCTTGAAGAGATACAAGCTAGGATTAAAGTCCTTCAGGATGAACTGGGTACATTTGATGACTTCAGAGCTAGTAGTGGTAGAGATAACCTAAAGATACTGCGCCAATATGTTGGACGCGGTTTTAGTTTTAAGGAGGGTGGATCTCCTGAAGAGAATGCAAAGATAAGAGAAAGACAAAAGCTTCGAAGGCAGAAAGAGAAAGAGCTAGATATTCTCTTAGAAAAAATTAATAAGTTTCCAGATCCAGATGCAGGGAAGTTTAAAGGGAAAGTCTAATGGCAGTTAATGCAGCAGGTAATTATACAAAACCTAATATGAGAAAGACTTTGTTTCGTAGAATAAAAGCTAGAGCTACTCATGGAACGGCAGCAGGTCAGTGGTCTGCTCGAAAGGCACAGCTTCTTGCCAAGGAATATAAAAAGCGTGGAGGAGGATATAAGTAATGGCTAAACCAACACATTCATTGTTTCAAGCTTCAACACGAAGATCAGACACTATTAAAAACCTTAGAAAAAGGCTTTTATATACTTTAAATGAATTTGGAGAAGATGGTGTTTATAAAAACAAAAGTAAAAATATTTTAAGTCAACTTCAAAATGTATATAAAAATTTAGGTTCTCTTGATGCAGATATTAAACCTTCAAAAGAAACTATTAATAAAGCAAAAGAGTTAGTTAAGAAATATCACGATCCATTATTACAAATGAATCAAAAAAAATCTAAATCATTGTTAAAAAGATGAAGAAGTCACAGAGGTCATTACTAAACTGGGGCAAGCAGAAGTGGCGCACTAAGTCAGGGAAGAAGTCTAGTGAGACAGGTGAACGGTACTTACCTAGCGCGGCTATTGCTGCTCTTAGTGATGCTGAATATGCAGCTACAACCCGAGCTAAACGAAAGGGTAAGGCTAAGGGTAAGCAGTTTGTGGCTCAACCGAAAAAGATTGCTAGGAAAGTAAAACAATATAGGAGTTAATTATGGGATGGAAGATTGCAAATACTGGTGAGTTATATGATGGGGAAACTCATGAACTCGCAGGAAATACTTACACAGGTAAGACAAGAACCTCTGAGTCTCGAAGATTAGAGTGGACTAACGAAGAACCTAAAAAGAAAGCTGCACCAAAAAAGAAACGTGCTAGGGATGCCAAGGGTAGATTGAAAGCTGATGACCCTTCTACGCCAGATATTAATGAGGCTTACGAACAGTGAGCTTTGTAAATACTTTGAAGGCAGAAGAGCTTACTATGCTTCGAAGAATTGTGAAGAAAGTACATTTTCAACACTTTGATGAAAAGCATGGTAAGTCTTTTGTAAATAATAAAATGATAGACAATGTAATCGAAAACATTGGTCCAGAAGTTGTTGAGAAGATGATTAAGTCTGGAGTTGACAAGGGGCTGCGCTAGTGGTCAATTTTAAATATAAACCAGATGGTAATGTTCTTAAATCATTTATGAAGAATGATATGTTCTTTCGAGGCATTCGAGGACCAGTAGGATCTGGCAAATCAGTGGGGTGTTGCGTTGAAGTATTTCGCAGAGCTTTGGAACAAAAGAAAGCACCAGACGGAAAACGAAAATCCCGATGGGCTATTATACGAAACACAAACCCACAGCTACGAACTACAACTATTAAAACATGGCTTGATTGGTTCCCAGAAAATGATTGGGGAAAGTTCACTTGGTCAGTTCCCTACACCCACAACATCAAAAAAGGTGAAATCGAGCTAGAGGTTATCTTCTTAGCATTAGATAGACCAGAAGATGTAAAGAAGCTTTTATCTTTGGAACTAACAGGGATATGGATCAATGAAGCAAGAGAAATACCAAAATCTATTATTGATGCTTGTACTATGCGTGTTGGTCGTTATCCTTCGATGCGTGATGGAGGTCCATCTTGGTCAGGGGTAATATGTGATACTAATGCCCCTGAAGAAGATCATTGGTGGCCTATAATGTCAGGCGAAGTTCCTGTTCCTGATCATATACCAAGAGAACAAGCAAAGATGTTAGTTAAGCCAGATAACTGGGAGTTCTTTACGCAACCCAGTGGTATGCTTGAAATAAGGGATGAAGATGGAGAAGTGTCCGACTATAAGAATAATAAGGAGGCAGAAAATACAAAACATATGCTTTCTAACTATTACTCTAATTTAATTAGGGGGAAGACAAAAAGTTGGATTGATGTTTATGTAATGAATAAATTAGGTTCTATCCAAGATGGAAAGCCCATATATCCAATGTTTGCACCAGAAGTCCATATTGCAAAAGAAGAAATAGCTGTTGCGGCAGGTGCGCCTTTATACGTTGGTCTGGACTTTGGGCTTACTCCAGCAGCCACTCTTGGACAGAAGATCAGAGGTCGCTGGCTTGTGCAGTCTGAGATAGTGGCCTTTGATATGGGGATTGTTAGATTCGCCGAGGTGTTGCGTGAGGAGATCTCCTCCCGATTTTCCCAAGCATCTGAGGTGTATATATATGGCGATCCTGCAGGGGACTTTAGAGCGCAGACAGATGAATCCACTCCCTTTCATATTCTGCGTGGTGCAGGTTTGAGGGCATTCCCTGCCCCTTCTAACTCTGTTGACCTTCGGTTGGAAGCTGTCTCTTCCCAGTTAACAAAGATGGTCGAGGGCAAACCTGCATTTTTAATTGATAGAAGATGCCCCCAGTTAATCAAAGGATTTGAAGGAGGTTATCAATATAGACGTATGGAAGTGAGTGGCGAAAGGTATGCAGATAAGCCAGATAAAAATATGTACTCTCATATTCATGACGCTTTACAATATATGATGCTTGGAGCAGGAGAGGGTCGTGCTTTACTTAATACTCAAAAGCAAGCCAAGCCTGTTGTTGCTACTAGAAATTTTGATGTATTTAACAAAAGGCCAGTAAAAGGTAGACGCCAAGGACTTTGGGCTAGATTATAATTGTGCGTTGCAAAAGTTTGATTTCTCTGATTTGGGGAAAATAGATAAGGAGATTTTTATGTGCGGTAAAAAGAAACGTGATCCTCGCATAGATGAGGAACAAAAGAAAGCTAGAGAAGAAGCTGAAGCAGCAAAAGAAATAGCTGAAAGAGAAAAAGAAGAGGAAAGACTCAAGCTTGAAGAAGAACAAAAACAGCAAAAAGAAACTGAAGCTGATAAGCTAGAATCTGATATGGGTAAATCAGATCGTCAATCTGAACTTCAATCAACTCCTGAAACGCCAAGTTTAGCTGCTCTTAGGAGAAGATCGAAAAGAGGAAGCAGAGCAGGTCGAAGTTTACTCAGAACAAGTTCAGCAGGTGGTGCAGGATACTATAGCAGGTTTACATAATGATCACTGATCCTATCGCTAAAAATTATCTAAAAAGATACGAGAAAGCTAAAGCTAAACGTACAAACTTTGTTGACGTATTCGAAGAATGTTATGAATATGCTTTGCCGCAAAGAGAATCGTTTTACTATGAAGTATCTGGTCAAAGGCGCGATGATAAAATTTTTGATGAAACTGCTGTTGTAGGCGTTCAAGAGTTTGCATCAAGATTGCAATCAGGACTTGTTCCTAACTTTGCTAGGTGGGCTGATTTTACCGCAGGATCAGAAACACCTAAAGGCGATAGAGATCAAGTTAATAATGATCTTGATGAAGTTACTGAGTATGTATTTGAGATATTGCAGAACTCTAATTTTGCACAAGAGGTGCATGAGTCCTTTATGGACTTGGCAGTGGGTACTGGTGTCTTAGTATGTGAAGAAGGCGATTCAATAAATCCGATACGTTTTTCAGCTATACCGTTGCCTCATGTCATACTGGACACTGGTCCTAAAGGCGATATAGATCACATCTTTCGAGAGAGAAAATATATAAGATATGATCAATTAGAAATACTTTATCCCAAAGGTAATTTTAATGATCAGTTAAAATCTTTTATGCAAAACAAATCAGATCAAACAACAACAGTATTAGAGGTTGTTTGCAAAGATTATAGTAAATTGAATCAAGAAGCATTCTTTCATTATGCTATTTGTATGACTACAAAATCTGTTTTGATGGCAAGACAGATGTCTGGTGTTGGCTCTAATCCATTTATTTGTTTTCGATGGTCTACATGTGCAGGTGAGGTTTATGGTCGAGGTCCATTGTTTAATGCATTGTCAGCAATTAAGACAGCTAACCTTACTGTTGAGTTAGTTCTTGAAAATGCTCAGATGGCTATCTCTGGTATTTATCAAGCTGAAGATGATGGTGTTATGAACTTAGATACTATTAATCTCGTTCCAGGGACTGTTATTCCCAAAGCTATAGGATCACAAGGATTGCAACCAGTACCAAGTGCAGGTCGTTTTGATGTGGCTCAGTTAAACTTAGATCGGGCGCAAAACAATATTAAGAGAGCATTGTATAATGATATGCTTGGAGATCCTAACAAAACTCCTGCATCAGCTACAGAAGTTGCTGAACGTATGGCAGATTTATCAAGACGTATTGGATCTGCATTTGGTAGATTGCAAGTTGAACTTGTTCAGCCTGTTTTGCAAAGAGTTGTATATATCCTTAAAAAACAGGGGCGTATTGAAATACCAACAATTAATGGTAGGGAAGTAAAAGTAAAGTCTATTTCACCATTAGCACAGGCTCAAGCTAATCAAGATATTACTTCTGTATCAAGATTTTTAGAATTAGCTAATCAAGCATTCGGTCCAGAAGCTGTTAACATATTAATTAACAGTGAACAAACAGCAGAATATCTTGCTAAAAAGTTTGGTGTTCCAGATAATTTAATACGAGATAAGTCTGATCGTGAAAGAATGATTGCATTATTGCAGCAAATGCAGCAAAGTCAGCCTCAAGTACCACAACCAATGGAGTAAAACTTGAGCGATAAACCTTATGTTGGACTTGATGGAGTTCAAAGATCTAAGGATGTTGATGAAAGAATAAGTTTAGATGTGTCTGCTTTATTATCAACTCCGTCAGGTCAATCTGTAATGAATTATTTAAAATCTATTACGACTGATATAGTTAACGGTCCGAATGTCTCAAACGATGAATTAAGGCATTTAGAGGGTCAAAGATTTATTGTTGGTCTTTTATCTTCTAGAGCTAATCATGGTGCTAATGTAAAAGCTAGGGAAAATAAAAAATGAGTGAAGAGCAAGTAACAGAAACAGTTAATGAATCAGTAAGCACAGAGCAACCTGTTCAAGAGCAAAGACCAGAGTGGCTTCCAGAAAAGTTTAATGATCCTGCGGATCTTGGTAAAGCATACAAAGCTTTGGAATCTAAACTTGGTGAAAAAGAAGATGACATAAGAACCCGACTTATGGATGAGCTTACAGAGCAAGCATCTGAAGGAGTTCCCTCATCAGCAGGTGATTATGAACTACCAGACTATATTGATCCTGAAGAAGCAACAGATAGTCAGTTATTGCAAAATTGGGCAGACCATTGTCATGCCAATGGATATACTCATGAAGAGTTTCAAAAAGGTATTGATATGTATATGGAAGGTCTTGGACCTGAGGTTGATTTACAAGCTGAAGCTGAAAGGCTTGGTGATAATCATGATGCTCGAATTGATGCTGCATCTGCATTTGCTAATAACTTTTTTCCAGAAGAAACAATACCTGCTATAGAATCTTTATGCTCATCAGCAGAAGGAATTGTTGCAATTGAAACTATTATGGAAGCCTTGAAAGATCCTTCTGTAACAAATCAAACAAACATTGCAGCAAATTTAAATGAAATAGAATTAACTGAAATGATGAAAGATGAACGCTATCACAATCCTGCAAAACGTGATCCACATTATGTTAAACAGATAGATGATGGTTGGAAAAAACTTCATGGATGAAGTTAAGATATTACAAAGTGGGTCATATTATATGACCCCTTTTAATAAGTACCATATACTGCAAATGCTTCCTATACTTCATAGTGAAACAGAAAAAGAATTAAAAGACCTTGGTTACTCATCATCAGTAGAAGCATTACTTGATTTATGTAATGATGCTGAAGTTTATACAGTTAGAAATAAAAGTTGGGAAATAATGATGGTGAGTGGAGTATTCTATTCTGAAGATCCACCACAGTTGTTTGCTTTATTTACAAAACATATTACTAATAATTTCAAAGGGTTAGCTAAAGGTTCTAAGCTTTTGTTATCTTTTTTAGATGAGTCATATGGTGAATTATCTATGCAAATAAGAGAAGAATATGTATCAATGTTGAACTGGGCAGTATGGTTAGGCTTTCATCCTACTGGCTTTACAGAAGAAAAAAATATTCGATATGTTGATTTTGTGCGTTGCAATCCTAAAAAAAATTATGTTTCAGATAAAACATCAAGGCCCGTAATACACTGAGAAGCCCGATAGGATACCTTCGTTGAAGATGTTGAGCGGACACCCAAGATGCAAAACGTAACTTAACTTAGGAACTGTAAAATGGCTAATACAATTGACCAAGCCTTTATTAAACAGTTTGAGACCGATGTGCATCTTGCATACCAGCGCATGGGTTCTAAACTGCGTAATACCATTCGTTCTACGAATGTTTCAGGCAATGTCGCTAGATTCCAAAAAATAGGAACTGGATCAGCGTCAACTAAATCACGCAACGGAAATGTCACACCAATGGAACTTGCACATACCAATGTGGAAGTAACAATGTCTGACTTCTATGCAGCCGAGTACATCGACAAACTTGACGAATTGAAAACAAATATCAATGAACGTCAAGCTGTTGCTGAATCTGCTGCTGCTGCGTTAGGTCGTAAGACCGATGAGTTAATCACAACTGCAATGGATGCAGGTGCTAACTCAACACAACTTCATGATACATCATCTGCTGTTGAAAAAGCAGATCTTTTATCTGTATTTGAAACATTTGGTTCAGCCGATATTCCTGAAGATGGACAACGCTATATTGCTATGTCTCCTGCAGGATTTGCAGACTTGTTTAATATTAACGAGTTTGCTTCATCAGACTTCGTTGGTCCACAAAACTTACCATTCGCAGGTGGTATGACAATGAAAGAGTTCTTGGGCTTCAAGATCTTTTCAACGTCTGCTGTCGCAGGTGGTAAGAACTTTTGTTACCACATGAGAGCTGTTGGCATTGGTGTTAACTCTGATGTTCAAACTGAAGTAAACTATGTAGCAGAAAAAGTATCGCACCTAGCGACATCAATGATGTCAATGGGTTCAGTTGTTATTGACAACAACGGCGTTTACGAACTGCTAGATAATAACTAGGAGGGTTAGATAATGGCTTTTAGTGCAGCAGGACTAACTCGTATCGGTGGTGCTTCTAATGCTAGCTTGTGGTTTTACACAACTGCAGATGCAATTGCTACTGTAAACACAGAAGGTTACTTCAATGATGCAGCTAATATGTTAGCTGTTCGTGATGTAATTATTGTAGCCGATACAAATACACCAACAACAAATCTTTGTAGTGTTCTTTCTAATACTGGAACTGTTGTTGATATTTCTGATGGTACAGCAATAGCTGAAACCGATGGTGACTAATAGGTTGGGGCTTCGGCCCCACCTTTTTCTAAGGATTAAATATGGCAGTAACCAGTACAAGAGCAGATTCAGCAATAGATATTTGTGCAAGAGCTTTAATATTGATTGGTGCTGAACCAATTACTTCTTTCGATGATGGAAACAATGAAGCACTTGTTGCTTCTAATATGTATGAAGATGTTGCTCGATCATCTTTAGTGAACACAAGATGGCGTTTTGCTACAAATCAAGCTATATTAAATAGATTAAGTGATGCGCCCACAGGTAGATTTGATGCAGCATATGAACTGCCTAATGATTGGCTTATGACTCATGTTATTACTGTAAATGATTTTCCAATAGAATATCAGACATATGGTCGAAAATTATTTTGTGATGCAGATTCATCAGATAGTTTAGTATTAGATTACACATATAGAGCAGAAGAAACAGATTGGCCTTCATATTTTACAGTAGCGGTTGAATACGAACTAGCTGCTGTTTTTGCTGTATCTTTAGCTAGAGACCAATCTCTTGCTCAGTTAATGACACAGCAAGCAACAATTACAATGACTAAAGCAAGAAACTTAGACTCTCAGCAACAAACAACAAGAAAGCTTACAACAAGTAGATTTATAACTAATAGGCGTACATAATGCGAAAAGTAAGAGTACCTTTAACAAACTTTTCATTTGGGGAAGTAAGCCCATCATTATACTCAAGAACAGATTCGCCAATTTATAATCAATCTGCTCAACGTGTTAAGAATTTTTTTTTAAGATCTGAAGGTGGTGTAATTAAAAGATCAGGTCTTGAGTTTATACACAAGTTTACTGATATAACTGTTAATACATCAAAGGTACAGCAAAGCAGATTATTGCCATTTGTTTTCTCAGATGATGAGCAATATATAATTTCATTACAGCATCAGAAAATAAGAGTGTTTCAAATAGATCCATCAACAGGTGATGTTTCATCTATTCAAACTATTACTCAAGATACTAACTCTGCGACTCTTGTTTTTGATCATGATTATTTACATGAGTATACATATGCTCAAGCAGGTGATGTATTATTTATTGCTCATAATACCTTTATGCCTCAACAGATTGTAAGAACAGGCTTAACTACTTTTCAAGTAGAATCATTTTTGTTTGATCAAAAATCTGACAATAAAAAAGTTTATCAACCATATTATCCTTTTCAAAGTGCAGGTGTAACTCTTGATGTAAGTAAAACAAGTGGATCAGGTGCAACACTAACTACAAGTTCTGCCTATTGGAATACAGACTCACCATCTAAACATATTGGCACAACTGTTAGGTATAATGGAAATGAAATAGAAATAACTGGTGTAACAAGTTCAACAGTAGCAACGGGAGATATTCTTGACGCTTTAACTGTTAGGTTGTTGCCAGACTCTTTAAGAACAAATCATAACTCAGATATTGTAGAAGTCAGTTTAGTTAATCATGGATATAAAGTTAATGATTCAATTACATTTTCTGATTGCGATACAGTAGGTGGTATAGCTATTTCCAATTTAAATGGAGCAAGAACAGTTCAGTCTGTTATTAGTGATGATAAGTTTACTTTTACAGCAGGTGGGTCAGCAAATGAATCGGAGTTAGGTGGTGGCACACCTAATCTTACAACTCATGCTCCTACTACAAGCTGGGATGAGCAATCATATTCTCAGCTAAGAGGCTATCCTGCTGCTGTAACATTCCATGAAAATAGATTAGTATTTGGTGGAACACTTGCACAGCCTGATACTATTTGGTTTAGCAAAATAGCTTCTTATTATAATTTTGATGTGGGCGAAGCTAAAGACAATGAATCAATACAGTTAACGGCTGCTATTGGTGAAGTTCAGCAAATTCGTCATTTGGTTTCTAATAGAGATTTGCAAGTGTTTGCAGCATCTGCTGAGTTCTTTGTTCCTGCATTTCAGAACCAATCAATTACTCCAACTAATGCACAAATGAGAGTTCAAACACCATTTGGTTGTGGCTTTGAACGGCCTCAAGCTATAGATGGTGCAACCTTATTTGTTCAAAAAGGCGGTCAGATTGTTCGTGAATATTTATTTAGTGATGCAGAAGCAGCTTATGTTTCTACTCCTATATCTACTATTTCTTCGCACTTAATTAAATCACCATTAGAAATGAATACATTATATGGAGCATTGTCTCGTTCTGAGAGTTATGTTTTTATATTAAATAATGATGGTACTCTTGCTGTATTTAATTCTAATCGAGCAGAGCAAAGAGCAGGATGGGTTGAGTTTGTAACCAATGGAAAGTTTCATTCTACTATTACTGTGGATGATAGAGTCTTTGCTAATGTTGAATATGATTTTGGAGATGGAACAACAAGAATTGCTCTTTGTGAATTTAACTCAAATTTTAATTTAGATGCAGCTAAAAGCTTTACTGGTACGGCAGGTGTTTTTGATGTATCTTCTGTTTTTGCAAACGGAGCAGTAGTCGATGTAATTGAAGGTAATAACTATGTTGGTTCTTTTACAGTATCGGGTGGTAATGTAGATGTATCAGATGTTGATAGTTCTATTACTTCAGTAGAGATTGGTTATTCTTTTGATGTTGAGCTTAAAACAAATCCTATTGATGCAAGCATTAGTGTAGGACCGCTTACTGGTACACCAAGAGCTATTGGTAGTGTTTATGTAGATCTTAATAGTACATTAGCTTGCAAAGTTAATAGCACAGCAATGATTGTAAGAAACGTAACAGATGATCTATCAGAGCAGTTAACACCATTTACTGGCAAAAAAGAATTTAGATTGTTAGGTTATAGTCGTGATCCTCAGATAACAATAACACAAGATGCACCACTTGATTTACAAATAAATGGTTTAGTTGCGGAGTTAATATTTTAATGTCTATTTTTCAGGTTATAGGTTTAGGTTTAAGATTAGCGGGTGCCGCTTCAGCAGCAGCAGCCGAAGAACAGCAGTCAAAAGATACTGCGGAAAATATGATAACAGATCGTATTCGTGGTGAAGCAGCAGCAGCCCAAGCACAAACAGCAAGGTATAGACAATACTTTGATGATGTTGCTTTTAATGAAGCTGCTTTATTAAAGAATAGAGATTTTGATGCAAGTGTTGCAGCATTTATGGACAAACAAAAAGATGTTACTTTTGATGATTTAAGAATTATGGCAAGCCAAGCTAACATGGAAAAATCTAAACAAACATTGCAAAGTCTACTAGAAATACAAAGAGGCAAAAACAGAGCAACAGCAATACGAATAAATGGAGCAGCATCTTTTATGTCTGGCTTACATGACTTGCAAGCAACAGCAGCAGCAAGCGGTGGTAGTGGAGGATAGTAGATGGCACAGGTAATTCGTAGAGGTGTAACAGCAACAAATAAGAGAATTGGTGTTGTAAATTTTGATACTGATGCAGGAGCAGTTGGGCAAGCTCTTGCAAATGCAGGTGAAACTCTACGACAAGCAGCATACAAAATAGATGCACAAGAAGCCGAAAAAGCAGGAGCAGATGCAGCCGCAGCTATAGAAGATTCTAAGTTTAGATCTTTTGACGAAAAAGGAAATCCTATAGCTTTAAAAGCTCCAGAAGGCTATGGACGAATTGCAAGATTAAAGTTTCAAGAAGTTGCTGAAAGAAGATTCATTGAAACAATGGATAATGATATTCGGCTTCAGGCTCAGAATCTTAGAGTCAAACATGCTAGAAATCCTCTTGGCTTTCAAAATGAAATGGATTCTTACCTTCAAGGTTTATCACGAGGGTCTGATGGTAGATTTAAACAATACATAGAAACAGTCGGAAGTGCTGTTCAAGAAGCTACATATATAGGTTTAATTGAGAAACAAAGAGAAAGATCAAGGCAAGATAACGCTGACTTTATTCAATCACAAAATGTTGATTCAAAAATTTCTATTGCTGCTTTATCAGCGCAAGGTAACCAAGGTTTATCTGACGCAATGTCTTTTGCATATGAAAGAGCTACAGCAACAAAGTCTGGAGAAGAAGCTCAACTATTTAGAAAAGGTGCAAGTCAATCATATTTTTATGAAGCTTCAGGTATTGCAGCAGCATCACATATAACTACTGAAGCTAGAAACTTTACAGCCTTGGAAAGAGCTTTGCTTGAGCAATCAATATCTACTGGTCAACTTTCTAGTAATACAAAAGTAAATAATCTTTTAAATAAAACAATTGAATATAAAGCAGGTGATGAAACCAAATCTATTTTAGTAAGGGATTTAATTGTAAGTGCTAATCAGGTTGAAGTTCAAAGAAAAATAGCTACTGCTTTTCAGGATATAACAAGTGTTGAAAATATTAAAAGGCAAGAAGCTGATCGTCAAAAAGCTAAAGAAGCTGAAAATTTTAGAATTAGAGAAGATGAATTTAACACTGGTGCAAATGAAGCAATAGATGATTTAATTATTGATTCTGTTCAAAATGCTCAAGAAGCTTTTTTGGAAGATGGTGATATTAATAAAAGTATAGCTTCTTCGTTTAGTGATTATAATAGTCTTGTTAAACGAATAGAAAACGAAGTAGCAATTAATCCAGAGTTTTCTGCTAATGAAGGTTTAGTTTTAAGAAACAGAGCTATGATTTCAGCAGCTATGCCTTTTATAAAAAGAGCATCAGCTTCAGGAGGAAAGCCAGATAATTTTATAGCTGCTCTTTCAACAATGGACGTTAACAGTGAAGCGTTTGCTGCTTCTACACGACAGCAAAAAGAAGTTATTATTGCTCTTAGTCAATATGGTTTTAACGAAAACCTAACTGGAGAGTTTTCTGCTACAATTAATCAAGCAGCAAGTGCTACAGTTGAACAAATTAAACAAGAAGAAATAACTTTTGGTTTAGTAAATGAGTTCCAAGACATACTTGTAGGTGTAAGAAGTGGTGAACTTAATGATAAAGATGTTGATAAATTTTTTACTAAGTTTGACAAACAAACTAAAAACTTTGAAGGAATACTTGCTCAAAGGTTTAAACTTACAACAGCATTAGATAAAGAGAATGCTCGAAAAGATTTATTATCTTTTTTATATTCTTCACCGCTACATGATGCTGCATTCATAAAAAATGTTCAGTATTATATGTTAACAGGTGATCCAAACTCTTTAAAAGAAGCAACTCAACAAAAAGTTGATAAGATTATAAAAGACCTTCCAGTTTCTAGCCAAAAAGAATTAACAACTTTAGTAGAAAAAATAGCAGTTGATAGAGGTCAGATAGAATTAAAAAAAGAAAAAGACCTTGAACAATACAACAATGTAAAAGATTTTGAAAATCAAAGCTTATCTAATAGCAAAGGCAGCAAAGTATCTCAATTAATATTAAATCAAACAGGATTTGATATTAGTGACGATAAAACTTGGACAAGGCAAAACATGCAAATTGCTGCAAAGTATATGCCAGAAGACATTATTAATCAGTTAAAAGGTTTTGCAAGAATGGATAGAGCTAAAAATCCTGACAACTTGCTTATGTTTTTTGGTAGATTGTATCAATATACATATCCTGATGGAACAATACATAATGTTACAGATGGATTCTTAGACGATGAAACAGAATTAAAACTAAGATACGCTTTAACAAGTAGACGTATGGGAAGAACATCAAATGCTGCTCAAGCTATGGAAGAGGTAAATAGACTTTTTACTGAGCCTAATGCGTCAGCTATACAAGCTAGAAAAGAACTTCTTTACGGAACAAGAAATGAAGGAACACAAGTAAAAACTCAAAAAGAATTTTTAAGAAACCTTCTTGGTAATGATTATGATGTTATGGTTGCTTCAGAGCTAGGTATGTACACAGATATATTGCTTGCTTCTAATTTACCTGATGATCAAATAAAATTAGAAATCAAACAAAAATTTGATACAAAATATAAAGAAGCTCAATATGTATTTGATTCATCAAGACCTGTTGGAGCAAAAAATAAAACACGCCATGCTTTGGATGCGTATCTTCGCCCACCAGAAAAAGAGTTTTTTGTAACAAGTGTTGAAAGTCAGCTTAATAAGTTTGGTTATACTTTGTATGATCATGTAAATGAAAAAGGCATTGGTAAAATATTTGACCCTACAAGTTCTGAAAAAGGTTTTATTCCTACTGTTTTAGTTCCTATGTTTCCAGAGTTAGTAAGGGCAGAAGACCAAACATTTATGCCAATGAAGTTAGTTTATGTAAGCGATATAGGTGATTATGAGCTTCAACCTATTATTATTAATGAAGGTACAGACAAAGAGTTTACTGCTGCTTTTCAAATAAAAGATGAGTTCAAGGATTACTTAGGTTCAGCAGGTTCTGTAACAGATGCTATAGGCTTAGAAGGTTTACAAGAATTGTTTAAGAATGCAACAACTGTTCTTGGCGGTGACAGATCTAAACCTGTTCCTTTATATTAGGTGATGTATGATTGATGCTTATTCAGTTACCCCATTCTTAGCAACAGACAAAGATCCTTTAGCTGTAGATAACAAAGCTACACTCTGGCAAACCACAGGAGCTTTGCTTGGTGAGTGGTCGCCTTTTATTGAAAACTTCTCAATGATGGGTGATGATATGTTAGATTATGATCCTGATTTTAATGTGGTAGATGCTGTTGGAAACTTAGATGCATCATATTCGAAGTATGCTTTTAATCTTATGTTTGCTCGAAGTGAGGATCATTTTAATTATTTAGTTGATAGATTAGATAGATCTAAAGCAAGACAAGATGTATTAGCTAATTCTTCAATAGGAAATATAGTTATTGCATCATTTTTTGATCCTATAAATTTAGTATCATTGCCTCTTGGTGTAAGTAAAACAGCTTTGCAAACAGGTATGAATGTAGCAAAGTTTAATGTTGCTTTGTCTACTGCTGAAGAAGTTATTAAATCAACATCAGATCCTGTTCGAAGAGATCCAACAATGTCAGCTTTAAATATTGGTACATCTGGTATTGCAGGTTTTACCCTTGGTAGTTTGGCAGGATTAATTAAAAGCCGTTCTGCTCCACAGGTTGTTAAAACAACAACAAAAGAAACTGATGAGCTTATTGATAAATTAAAAGATGCACAACAAAAATTAAAAGATGGAACACCTGTTGATAAAGCAGACCCTTCATTGGTAAAAAATTGGTACACTGATAGTTGGTTTTTTAAGTTTGCAACAAGCCCATTTAAAAGAACAATGCTTAATGATGAAGTTCCAACAGAGGTTAAACAGTTTCAATATGATATAGATGGTGACTTGGGGCAGTTACATAATGCTCATGTAAATGGTCAAACGCTTGGAAGATCTGTGCATATGGATCAACCAAAGTACAGAGCAGAGTTTGCTGTTTTATATAGTAAAATGCTTAGTGCTTTTGGTCGTGCTGAATCTGAAGGTGTAATTAAATTTTTAGATTATCCTTTTGGCAAACAAAGAAGGTTTGACGAGTTTATAACAAGAATTAACGAAAAGCGAATTGATGGGCTAAAAGGCGATAACGCTATAGAAGAAGAGTTAATTAATTCTTTAAATATCTTTGCTAAAAAATGGGAAAATAGACTAAGAGACACAGGACTCATTGGAACGCTTGATCATTTTAAAAAACAAAAAACTTTTTGGGAAGGAGTTATTGAAAGAAACGAAGGAATAATAAAAAGATTAGAAACAAAAGCAGGTTCTAGTCGAAAGCAAGGTTTATCCAAAAGTGACTTTGATTATTTAAAAAGAGTGCAGCAACGACTTGCAATGTACAAAGCTCACTATGAAGGCATATTAGCTACAATAGATGACGTTGAATTATCTCAGAGTACATCAGGTATAAAGCCACCTAATGAAACTGTGTTTCATCCAAGATATTGGAAAAAAGATTATATTGAAAAGAACAGACAAGATTTTTATAGGATTCTTTATGATTGGTATAAAGATAATCCAGAGGTTATTAAATGGTCGCCTGACAATCCAGTAGAAAGGATTAGAGCAAGCACTAGACCTGATGACATAAAAGAAAGAGTTAACAAAACAATAGATAACATTCTTGGGATGAATGATGAAACAAGTTTTGAAAATGCTTTTTTTGGTTACGGCAAATCAAAACATTTTATGCATAGGCAGTTAGATATACCTAACTATCTTGTAAAAGATTTTATAGAAACAAATCCTATGACAACATTTATGGCGTACACTATGAAGGTTGCGCCTCGTTATTCTTTTGCTGCTAAATTTGGAAGCAGAACTTTTGATGATGTAGCGGAAGATAGGTTTGATGATTTAATAGAATCAGGTATGAGTTTTGATAAAGCTAATAAGGTAATAGCTGATATTCGTACATCTTATGATAGAGTTATGAATACACCAATTAGAGCACCTCACTCAACATCAGCAAAATATGCAAGAATAGTTAAAGATCTTGCAACTCTTAACTATATGGGTCGTGTTGGTTTTTCATCTATATCAGAGCTAGGTCGAATAATGGCAGAGCATGGTGTTGGCCGTACTCTTAGAACTGTTTTATCTAGAAATGATTTAAAAATTAAACTAGCAGCCGATGAAGCTGCTAAAGCAGGTGAAGCATTAGAGGGTGCTTTACAAAGTACAAGCATGCGATTTAGCGATGAAATGTTTGCTAACCCATTATACCACAGTGTATGGGAAAGAGGTAAAGATGCTTTTTATATTCTTAATTTACTTACACCAATTACTAAAGGGTTAAAAAGATTAGATGGAACTATAAGGCAAGACAGTCTTATTTCTATGGCTATTAAAGAACATAATCCTAAATTAGCTAAACAATTTGGTTTACCTAAAATAAAAAAATGGGAACTAGAATATTTACGAAGAAATAATATTTCTGTTGAAGATTCAAAAAAGTTAGCTTTTCAAAAAGGTACTAAATGGGAGCGTGGCGACTCTGGTCTTATTTATGCAAACACTGATGAATGGACTGACTTAGAATTACAAGCAACATTTAGAGAGTCTTTATCATCTGGTATTTTAAATACTATTATGATGGGTACTTCTGCTGATCGACCTCGTATTGCTGATGGTGTTGCTTTAATACCTATGAGAGTCGCAAGACAGTTTGGTATGAAAGAAGATGCAAAGTACAAAGGTTATGCTCGAATTGAAAATCAATTCTTAAGTTTACCTTTTCAGTTTTATGGATACACATTAGCTAATATAAATAAAACTATTGCAGCTTACACAACTGGTCAAATGAAGTCACCAATATTTGGTACTATGTGGATGGTTGGTTTAGCGTATCTTAGCTTAGAACTAAAATCACAAACATCAAAAGGTAGTGAAAGAGCTTGGGATAGTTTATCTTACACAGATCAATTTATAAGAGCATTTGATTATTCTGGTGCAGCAGCTATTTACACAGATTTCTTTTATCAAAGCATTGCAACATCAATGGCACTTACTGGCGAAAACTATTTAGAAGGTTTGGTAAAAGAAAAGTTTCCAGAAGAACAAGGTGTTTTTAATGCCTTAACAGGAGTAGGTGGCGCAGGTCCATCAATACTAAAAGATTATGTTGATGGCTTTGTTGAAATGACGACAGGAGACTTTGGACAAGGTGCTAAAGAAACTATTAGAGCATTACCTTATATGAGGCTTTGGTTTATTCATGGTTTAGTAAACAACATGACATCAGCTTTAGATGATGCAATAGATGAAGATGGCGGTTTTGTTGGTTTTGGTAGGTATTAATTGTGCGTTGTTGTTATTTTTTTAAACTGTTATGGCAAAGAAAAGGATAATCCATGACTATTAACATTGCTAATAATGATCCTAGAGTATCCTATTCGGTATCTCAGGGCGTAACTCAAACATCATTTACTGTTTCATTTGAGTTCTTTGCTAACTCAGATTTAAATGTTTACGTTGATGATGTTCTTAAAACACTAACAGCAGATTACACTGTGTCAGGTGGTAACGGATCTACTGGATCTATTACAATGAGTGTAACAGGTGCAACAGGTGGATCAACTGTTGTTATTACTAGAGATGTAACACAAGAAAGAGTCACTGATTTTCCTAGTTCTGGTCCATTTGTCATTGGCAGCTTAAATACTGAGTTAGATAAATTTACTGCAATGGTTGCAGATATTCAGGATCAAGCAGATAGATCTATTAGACTATCAGATTTTGATACTGATGTATCAATGGTTTTACCAGTAGCATCAGATAGAGCAGATAAGATTTTAGCATTCGATGAGAATGGCGCAATATCTATGGGTACTTCATCTGATTTAGATTTAGACTTGGATACTATAACTCTTGAAACTATTAATACTCCTTCTCTTACTGATCTTAAAATAAAAAGTGATGTCAGGATTCAAACTGTATCAGGAGATGATAGAATTGTTCTTAGAAATGATACATCTCCAAGAATAGATGCTACTGGAACTCTTGAGTTAACATCAACAAGCACTTTTACAGTAGATGCCGAAGGCGACATTAACTTAGATGCTAATGGTGGCGATGTTCGTTTTAAAGATGGCGGCTCAACTAAATATACATTTAGGATGACAGGAGAGCCAAGAATCTTATCTCATAGTAATGGATTATTAATTGAGACTGACGCTTTTGGTGATATAAAATTAAAGCCTGATGCGCTTACTGAAGGTGGAGAAGTACAGTTGCTTGGCACAGGTAGCCAAGAAAGAATTGTGTTTTTCTGTGATGCTACCCCACAAATAAGAATGCTTCAGGGTTCAGGATCTTTAAATATATCTACTGAAGATCTTACTGCTGTTCGAACAGTTACATTTCCAGATGCTAGTGGTACTGTTGCTTTAACAAGTGGAGGAACATTTACTGGTAATATTACTTTAGGTGATGATGTTGAAAGCAGATATGGCGATTCAAATGATTTAGTAATTAAACATGATGGTACTAATTCAAAAATAACAAACAGTACTGGTAATCTAAATATAGAAAGTGATAACAATCTTACGCTTGGTACTGCTGGATTTGGAAATGAACTTTTCTTTAAAGGTATAGCAAATGGTGCTGCTACTATTTATTATAATGGTTCAGAAAAATTAGCTACAACAACTAACGGTATAGATGTAACAGGAACTTTAGATTGCTCTGGTGATTTTACAGTAGCTACTGATAAATTTCACGTTGATGAATCTCAGACTAGGGTTGGTATAGGAACTACAAGTCCAGGCGAAATGCTTGAATTGAATGGTGGATCTAGTCTTGATGCCTATCTTAAAATTAAAAACTCTTCATCAGTTGCAGCAGGTCTTCAACTTGGTTTGACTTCAGGTAGTAATGTTGCAACTTTAGTAAACGCAAGTAACTCTGATTTTGATTTTAAAACAAATGGTGCTACTTGGCTAAAATTTGATGTGTCAGTACCTAAAATTGATGCAACTTATTATATTGAAGCTCCGTATTTTGAAGCGGTTTCTGATATAAATTTAAAAGAAAATATTGTTAAGTTAGAATCTGCTGTAGATAAAATAAAAACAATAAGTGGTTATACTTATAACTTCAAAGATAATCCATCTGTTCCTCGAGCAGGTTTGATTGCTCAAGAAGTAGAGCAAATATTACCTGAAGCTGTATCTACAAATGAAGAAGGTAATAAAAGTATTGATTATAATGGAACAATAGCTTTACTTGTTGAAGCAATTAAAGAACAACAAGAAGAAATAAATTTATTAAAAAGTAAGATAAGTTAATTATGTCAATAGGTAGTGTTAAATACAATCAATATGGAATGGATAAGATTGCTACGGTTAGCAATGCAACAATGGCTACTGCTTATGATTTAGATATTAATGATGGGACTGGAAGAATAAAAACAACTTGGGTTTTTGGATCTCTTCAAACTGATGTAGATGCAGAAGTTGCTATGAAATATAGTATGTTAGATGCAAGCGATAATGCTTTAACTATGCATGGTGCTGTAACTGCTAGCACAACTACTGGTAGATCAGGAGCAGGTTTATCAACAGAATATACTGAAGCAAACTTTATTTATTGGACAGCTCAAAATGCAGACTATACTACTTATAGCGGAAAGATGGCTCACTTCTGGTTTAAAATACATTTTAATGTGGGCGGTCAATTTGGTAATTCGCTTGCTAAACACAGAAGACACATTGAACATCAATGTATAACTTATACAGCTAATTGTCATATTGCTCATGGAAACAATGAAATAAAATCCACAACTCTTCCAAGAAAAATAAAATTTCTTGCTAGTTCTAGCGGTTATGGAAGTGCTAACGTAACCTTAAATGCTACATCTTATGCTGTGTTTAATGATTATACGAGTTAAATATGGGTCAAGTTACATATAATAGATACGGTTTAACAGAAATAAAAAACGTTGATAAACCTAACGATCTTTCACAAGTTGTTATTGATTTACATTTTGGTTCAGGTGGTTTTAATGACATAGATGATATTGCTTATCTTTACATAAGACTTCATACAAGAGTAGTTACAGATGGTAGAAGAGTTCAATTTGAATTTTTAGATGGTTCTCTTGGTGCAATAAATGCTCACTATAGAACTTCTAGTGCGGGAACAACTTCAACTCAAAGCGCGTCACAAACGGATAGTAATACTGTAATAAGACCCACATATTATAGTTCTGGAAATGATAATTCAGGATCACACTCGTTAGCAAACATGGTAACAAGTAATATTTATATTAAAAATATGAGAAGCACGAGTCCAGTTTCTAGATGTCATGGATATATTTCTTCTATTGCTGGAGCAACTAATAATTCATTGTATCCAGCAGATTGTGTTTTTATGTTAACAGAAGATACCCCAGTAAGAGCATTAAAAATTTCTGGTAGCAGTGGAAGTGATATTGAATTGATGGGTTTTGTTTATCATTTATGCGGCAATGTCGCAACGTAAGGATTAACTTTATGGCAATAGGCGAAGTTAAATATGGCGAGTATGGCTTAACAGAAATAGATAGCGCAATTAGCTCAACGGCTGTTAATTCTTTTGAAGTTGATATAAATGATGCTGCAGAATCAAACTCTGTTATTTTAGTTCAGGGAAGTTTTCAAAGTTCTGATTTGGACAATCAAGCTATTTATATTCAGTTTATAGATGCATCTGATGCAATAATAAATTGTAGTTATGTAACTAAAAATAGCTCAACAAATCAAGTTCTTAGAAATAATGCAGGAAACTCAACATTTTTAAGATTAAATTACTGGGGTCTTGGTAATCAAAACTCAACTGTTTATGATCCTATTGCGGCAGGTTTAGCTTCAGGATCAGCTGCGGAAAGTGCTGAGTTTCAACTTGTAATTAATAATGAAAGAAGTACATCTGCACCTATAAGACGCTGTTATGGTTTTCATCAAACTATTTTTTATAGTACAAGTGCAACTTTACATTTATCAAGAGGCGGTTTTGACGTTCGAACAGATACAAATGTTAGAAAGCTTCGCATCAAAGGTGGTGGTACAAGTAATGTTACTGCTAGTATAAAAGTTCATTCATTGTTTGCAAACGTATAAAGGTTTTAAAATGTCCAGCGCATATTTTTTTAGACAAAGAGAAGATGGTAACTATGATTACATTAAACAGGATTTAGATGATAATTCTGAAACTGTAATTCAAGTAATGACACCAACAGAATATCAAGACTTTGGTAAACCAAGTGATGAAGATGCATCTTCAGAAAACAGAAGTTTTCGAGATTCATATTTAGCAGAAACAGATTGGTGGTGTTTATCAGATCGAACACCAACAGCAGCACAGTTAAATTACAGACAAGCTTTGCGAGATATAACAAGCCATGAGAACTGGCCTCATTTGCAAAGTAGTGATTGGCCTACTAAGCCGAGTTAGATGATTGATCCTGCAAGTGCAATCGCTATAGCGACCACGGCATTTACTGGAATCAAGAAGGCGGTTGCAGCAGGAAAAGAAATATCACAATTAGGTAAAGACATTTCTGCTTTTGGCAGAGCTGTTTCTGATTTAGATTACATGGGTAACAAAGCGAAAGACCCTCCGCTGTGGAGAAAGCTTGATCCCAAGTTTGATACATCAGCTATTGAGATATGGGCAGCACAGCAGAGAGCCAAGGAGATGCGCGAGGAGTTAAGGGAACACATCTCTTTATACTATGGGCCATCTGCATGGGAACAGATCGTTCACATCGAAGCAGAGCAGCGCAGAATGCAGAAGGAAGCTGTATATAGAAGACAGGAAAAGATAGACAATTTAATTAACTGGATAATAGGCATTGTTTTAGTTGTTACTGGACTTGGAATATTTGCAGTAATTGTTTGGTTTATTGGTAAATCACAGGGCAGGTGGTGAGGTTGGTGGAAGTAAGACATAACAGGTGGGTTGTATATACAGATGACAACAAACTGGTTATACAAGTAAGTGACAGTAGAATAGCAAGGAGTTTTCTACATGGTAAAGATAACAGCGAGCGCGATAGACCAACTGAAGATACTGCCTAGACTAGCATTTCTTTGTCAGATTGTTTTGACTTGGAAAGTTTGTCTTTGGTTTATGACGCTCGAAGATCCAACGACACAACAATCAGCATTTGTTTCTTTGGTTACTGCAATGCTTAGTGCAAGTTTTGCATTGTGGTTAGGTAAAGAAGCTAAGACAGATAGGGTTGAATAATGATTGGTATACTTCAAAGTGTAGCTGGATTAGCTACAACATACATTGACAGTAAGGCAAAGGTTAAAGCAGCTGAAGCAGAAACTAAAATGAAAATTGCTACTGGTGAAATCAGTTGGGAGCAAGCTGCTATAGAAGCTAGCGCAGATAGCTGGAAAGATGAGGCTTGGACTCTTTGCTTCATAGCTATTGTTTTGGGTTCATTTGTTCCTTGGTTACAGCCGTACATGAAACAAGGTTTTGAGAATCTTCAGGCTGCTCCGCAGTGGTTTAGTTGGGCGATGTATGCCTCCATAGCTGCAAGCTTTGGTATTCGTACAATGAAAGGATTAAAGAAATGAGTTTTAAATTAGGCAAAGGAAGTTTGGCAAAGCTCGAAGGTGTTGATGAGCGCATGGTTGCAATAGTTAAGTATGCTATTGGAGTTAGTAAACAAGACTTTTCTGTTATTTGTGGTTTAAGAACTATGGAAGAACAAAGAGCATTAGTTGCCAAAGGTGCTTCTAAAACTATGAAGTCTAAGCATTTGGATGGTCATGCTGTGGATCTAATGGCTTACATCAAAGGCGTTGGTGATCGTTGGGAATTAAAACTCTATGATGAAATTGCTGATGCTATGAAGTTAGCAGCCAAAGATCTTGGTATCCCTGTTAGGTGGGGAGCCGCTTGGCATATTAATAATATTGCTGAGTATGATGGCACAATGGAGGATGCTCTCAAAGATTATTGTGATCTTCGAAGGTCTCAAGGTAAGCGTCCATTTATTGATGCGCCACATTTTGAGTTAAGAGTTTAGAATACCTTGTAATACTTGTTTTGCTGAATCCATAGCTTTTAATTTACTTGGAGAATATCCAGATTCTTCTCCGCTATCACTATCAGCATATGTAGAAAGTTCCCATTCACCTATTGCATCAAGTAACATTAATATTTCTTGTTTAGTAAGTTTTGCTGTTTTCATTGTGGTTTCCGTTTGGGTTTAACAATTCGTGACGCTACGTCACTTTGAACACAGTACATTTCTGTACCATTGGCTAAATTATAAAGTTTATCTGTTGCATACTGAGCATTGTAACAGGATTCATAGTCTTTAAACCAAACTATTGTTTCTGCTTCTTCTGATTTGAGTTGATAAACTAGAACTAATGCAGTGAAGAAATCCATTGCAATCCTTTCTATCTTTGGTATTCATTGTTTGGGGTGATGAGCGTGAGTATGGTTAGGTCACGCACTGCAATTACTTTCTTGTCACCTCACGACATTTCTTTTTTTACTTTTTCTACTGAAGATCTGCTGACTCCACAGACCATCGAAGTAGAACTTACGCACCACCCTCTTTGTAAAAAGTATACTATGTCTTTGATTTCACTGGCTTTTAACGGGTCGTTGCGCCAACCGTCACCTCTGGTTACTGCTTGCTTCGTTACCTTTGGCTCTTTCTTTATTCGTGTTCCAAATTTTTTATTTTGTTTGGCTGCTATTTGTTTTGCATCAGCAAGCATTGCTTGTGCTAATTCTTCTTCTGTCATTTGTTACTCCAAAAAAAAGGCCGCCCCTTTCGAGGCGGCAAGGTATACGCATGGTCTTGTTTAACAAAACAGGCAGTGTCCATGCGGAGAACTATGTTGCTATTAAAACGGAATCTTGTCATCTTTCAAGCCCGAATTTGATTCTTGTTGTTTTTGTTGAGGGTCAGATATTTCTACACTCATGTATGGCTTTTCATCTTTCATGCGTATCCAAGATGCAATGCGCTTTAACATTGGTGGTGTAGTCCAAGGCATACGCTTATCATTGGGATTGTACATAGTCCCAGTATAAGCAGGTGCGCCTTCTTTGCTATTGTCATTTGGAAACATCACCCCGACTTTTTCAAAGACTTCAATTAATTCTTTTTGATCGCGTGTCATTCTTCTTACGAATGCATAACGAGAGTCACGACCTGCAACATTTATGCTGCCTTGTAGTATAAGTTCCATGTCTTCGAATGGAGGCCATAACGCTCCATCATTTGTTTTGTC
>Ga0208794_1000338_pt1 | contig 33408 bp, 38 predicted proteins | sample 32_taG_FD_184106 | JGI IMG/M metagenome (GOLD analysis project Ga0208794, IMG submission 184106) | Marine viral communities from the Gulf of Mexico - 32_GoM_OMZ_CsCl metaG (SPAdes) (version 2) | ecosystem: Environmental > Aquatic > Marine > Oceanic | place: Atlantic Ocean: Gulf of Mexico... | reverse complement strand
CCGTCCGACTTCACACGCACCTTCACGTTGTAGTCGATCACCCGCTTCACGGGGACTAGGATCTTCATGATCACCCTTTCCTTACGGATCTTCGCGAGATTGGTAGCGCGCGTCTTTCGGCGGCAACAAGGCGAAACCGACCCTTGGGCGACAGGCGACGTCGCGTTACGCGCACGTCAACCCGCCGCCCAGCGTGTGGCTTTCAGTCGATCTGCAGGACGATCTTGCCGATATGCGCGGAGCTCTCCATCCGGGCATGCGCCGCCGCCGCCTCGGCCAGCGGATAGGTGCTGTCCATCACCGGACCGATCCGGCCCGCATCCAGCAGCGGCCAGACATGGGCGCGCAGCTCGTCGGCGATGGCAGCCTTGGCCGCGATGGATTGCGGCCGCAGCGTCGAGCCGGTGAGCGTCAGCCTGCGCATCATCAACGGCGCGAGGTTCAGCTCCATCTTGGGCCCTTGCAGAAAGGCGATCTGCACCAGCCGCCCGTCATCGGCGAGTGCCTTGAGGTTTCGCGCGACGTAGTCGCCGCCGACCATGTCGAGGATCAGGTCCGCCCCGCCCTCGGCACGCAGGACATCGACGAAATCCGTCTCGCGGTAGTTGATCGCCCGCTCGGCCCCGAGCCTCTGGCAAGCGGCGCATTTCTCGGCCGAGCCGGCGGTGGCGAAGACTCGTGCGCCGAAATGCCGGGCGAGCTGGATCGCCGTGGTGCCGATGCCCGAGGAGCCGCCATGCACCAGAAACCGTTCTCCGCCTTCGAGGCCACCGCGCATGAAGACATTGACATTGGACCAGACGGTGAAGAATGTCTCTGGCAGGCAGGCCGCCTCCTTGAGGTCCATGCCGCGCGGCACCGGCAGGCAATGGCGCGCGGGCGTCGCCACGGCCTCGGCATAGCCGCCGCCGGGGGTCAGCGCGCAGACCGCGTCGCCCACCGCCCATTCCGTCACGCCGGGGCCGACCGCCGCCACATGACCGGCCACCTCGAGCCCCGGCAGGTCCGAGGCCTCGGGCGGCGGGGCGTAGAGCCCGGCCCGCTGCAGCGCGTCGGGGCGGTTCACCCCGGCATAGGCCACGTCGATGACGACCTCGCCATGCTTCGGCTCGGGTCGCGGGCGCGCCGTCGCGCGCAGCACTTCCGGCCCGCCGGGGCGGGCGATCTCGACCGCGCGCATGCTCATCGGCGGGTGCTCCAATGGCCGGGCAGATCCATCGGCGGCTTGCGATGCGGCGCGTGCACGCCCGAGAGCAGCAGCGACAGCGCCCCGGTCACCGGGCGGAGCAGCACCGAATCGCGGGCCTTGGCCTTGGCGCTCTCGATGCGCATCACGTCGTCGATGCGCCGATCGATGAAGGCCCAGGTCGCCTGGTGGTCGAGGCTGTCATCGCCGAGCCAATAGAGCACCACGGAGGCCCAGACGCCCGACAGCGTCGCCCGCTTGGTGTACCAGTTCACGTCGTCCGAGGCGTCGCCCAGCGCGACCCAGATCGCATCGGCGGTGCGCCACAGCAGCCGCGCGCCCTCGGCCGCGTGCTGCGGCAGGGCGAAGAGCGCGGTGGCGCGGCGCAGCGCCTCCTTGTCGGCCACCGCCTCGATCCGCGCGCGCAGCGCGAAGGCGACCCGGTCGCGGTAGCGCATCGCGCCCAGCTCGGCGCCGCGCACCTTTTCGGCCATGGTCCGGTCGCCGCGATCATGCAGCGCCACGGCGAGATCGATCGCGCCCCGCGGGCACAGCGCCGCGACCTGCGGCAGGGTCATGTCGGCATCGCGCGCGGCGGCGCGCAGCGCGGTGTCCGACCAGCCGTCGAAGGCGACATGGGGCAGGATCGCGTCGAGCAGCCGTTCGACCTGCGGATCCTCGGGGCGGGTGGTCCCGTCCGCATCGGTATATGGATTCATGCGCGTCTCCCTTCCGCCCCAGCCTAGACAAGCTGTCGGGGCTTTGCTATACGGCCGCTTCCTGCAATCTTGAAACTCCAGCTTAGAAAGGTGGTGAAAACCACATGCAGGTTAGCGTTCGCGACAACAACGTCGATCAGGCCCTTCGGGCTTTGAAGAAGAAGTTGCAGCGCGAGGGTGTGTTCCGCGAGATGAAGCTCAAGCAGCATTTCGAGAAGCCCTCCGAGAAGAAGGCGCGCGAGAAGGCCGAGGCCATCCGCCGTCAGCGCAAGCTCGCCCGCAAGAAGGCCCAGCGCGAAGGTCTCCTCTGAGATCACGTGCCACCTTTGAGCGGCGAAACCCCCGAGGCGACGGCTCCGGGGGTTTTTTCTTGTCCATTGCATCTCTCTAGCCCCGGTTCGGTGTAGAATGGCACCGCATGGACAGGGAGGAGAGGATGAAACCCGTCATCCTGCTGGTCGGGCGGCTGCCCGGCGTGGTCGAGACCGTGTCGAGCGCCTTGGACGACCTGCCGGTCGAATGGCTGGGCGCGCATGACCGGGACGAGGTCGAGCGGCAGCTCGACGCCGAGCCGAACATCGTCTGCGTGGTGATCGGCGCCGGGCTCGACGATCGAATCCGGGGCGAGCTGATCGGCGTTATCGCCGGCCGCCGTCCGGACATCACGATCCACCTCAAGGATCGCGCCTCGGGTCCGGGGGGCATGGCGCCCTTTGCCCGCAGCATCGCGGGGCTGGTGCTCGAGAGGATGGTGGCGGGCTGAGCCGCGACTTCGCCTTCTCGTGATCGCGTCGACCCGCAGGCGGCTTCGCGCGTTGTGGACCGAACCGCAACGCGAAGGAGCCTTCATGACCGGCAAACCCGTCCCCGACACCACCCTGCCCGAGATCACCCTACCGCTGCTCGGCGGCGGCGGGATCACGCTGGGCCGTCCGCAAAAGGGGCGCGACTGGCAGATGATCGTGGTCTATCGCGGCAAGCATTGCCCGATCTGCCACAAATACGTCTCCGGCCTCGAAGGGCTGCTGCCCAAGTTCCACGAGGCCGGGATCGACGTGCTGCTGGTATCCGGCGATCCGGAGGAGAAGGCCCGCGCCTTCGCCGACGAGACCGGCACCAGCGCGCCTGTCGCCTTCGACCTGAGCGTGGCGCAGATGCACGAGTTGGGTCTCTACGTCTCCGAGCCGCGCTCCGCGCAGGAGACCGACCGGCCCTTTGCCGAGCCCGCAGTCTTCGTGATCAACGATCGGAGCACGGTGCATATCGCCGACATCTCGAACGCACCCTTCTCGCGTCCCGATCTCGAGGGGCTGCTGAACGGGCTGAAGTTCATCCGTGAAAACGAATACCCGGTCCGCGGCACCAAGCGGGCCGCCTGACCGGACGCCTATGCGGCTGCACCGGTGGCGCCGCCCCTCGGGGCGGCGTCGTCATATCGGCAGGGCCGTGGTCTGGCGCACCGTCCTGAGCGCGAAGCTCGACTGCATGGTCTGCACGCCGGGCAACCGGGCAAGATGGCGACGGTGGATCTGGGCGAAATCCTCGCTGTCGCGCGCCACCACCTTGAGCAGGTAATCCGCCGTCCCTGCCATCAGGTGGCACTCCAGCACGTCCGGGATTCGCGCCACCGCCGCCTCGAAGGCGTCGAGCAGCTCGTCGGCCTGCCCAGACAGCGTGATCTCCACGAATACCGTGACCGGACGGCCGAGCCCGCGCGGATCGAGAAGCGCGACATAGCCCCGGATCAACCCGGCCGCCTCCAGCGCCCGCACCCGGCGATGACAGGCCGAAGGCGAAAGGTTCACCTGCTCGGAGAGCTGGGCATTCGACAACCGGCCATCCGCCTGCAGGGCGGCGAGGATGGCGCGGTCGATGCGGTCGATTTGATCCATGCACGATTCTTCGAACATCAGCGAGCATGACGCAAGTAGCTTCGAAAAACACCGCTCAGCCAGCGAAGAACTCGTCAGCAATTGCGTGCGAACAGGCGCATCATGGGAGAAAGACAGGAGGACATGTCATGCACATCGGATGCCCCACCGAAATCAAGCCCCAGGAATTCCGCGTGGGCCTGACCCCCAACGCCGCCCGCGAGGCGGTGGGCCAAGGCCACGAGGTCACCATGCAGGCCGGCGCCGGCCTTGGTGCCGGATTCACTGACGACGATTACCGCGCCGCCGGTGCCGCCATCGCCGACAGCGCCGAAGAGATCTTCGCCAGCGCCGAGATGATCGTGAAGGTCAAGGAGCCGCAGGCCGTCGAGCGCCGGATGCTGCGCGAGGGCCAGATCCTCTTCACCTATCTCCACCTCGCCCCCGATCCGGAACAGACCGAGGACCTGGTGAACTCGGGCGCCACCTGCATCGCCTATGAGACCGTCACCGACCGCAATGGCGGCCTGCCGCTGCTGGCGCCGATGTCGGAAGTGGCCGGTCGTCTCGCGCCGCAGATGGGCGCTTGGACGCTGCAGAAGGCCAATGGCGGCCGCGGCGTGCTGATGGGCGGCGTGCCCGGCGTGAACCCGGCCAACGTCGTCGTCATCGGCGGCGGCGTGGTCGGCACCCATGCCGCCAAGATCGCCGCCGGCATGGGCGCACGGGTCACCGTGCTCGACAAGTCGCTGCCGCGGATGCGCTATCTCGACGACGTCTTCGGCGACCAGTTCCGCACCCTCTACGCCACCGCCGGCGCCACCGCCGATGCCGTCACCCAGGCCGACATGGTGATCGGCGCGGTGTTGGTCCCCGGTGCCGCCGCGCCCAAGCTGGTCACCCGCGAGCAGCTCTCGACCATGAAGCCCGGCGCGGCGATCGTCGACGTCGCCATCGATCAGGGCGGCTGCTTCGAGACCTCGAAGCCGACCACGCATGAGAACCCGATCTACGAGGTCGACGGCATCATGCACTACTGCGTCGCCAATATGCCCGGCGCGGTGGCCCGCACCTCGACGCTGGCGCTCGGCAACGCGACCATGCCCTTCGTGCTGGCGATCGCTGGCAAGGGCTGGAAGCAGGCCTGCCTCGACGACCCGCACCTGGCCGAGGGGCTCAACGTCCATCAGGGCCGGATCACCAACCTGGCAGTGGGCGAAGGCCTCGGCCGCGAAGCGATCTCGGCGGCGCAGGCGCTCGGCCGCTGAGGTGCGATGCCGCACCGGAACGCTCCGGTGCGGCAATCGTTTGCCCTCCGCAATCCCATATGCGGAGGACGATACAATGGTCACCACCATCGGCACGTCGAGCGACATGGCCAAGCTGGTCGAAAACTTCATCCTGCTCGAACATGACGCCATCGCCGCTTACGAGACCACCATCGAGCGGCTCGAGAATCCCGCCCACAAGGCCAAGGTCGAGGAGTTCCGGCAGGACCATCTGCGGCACCTGCAGGACCTCACCGCACTGGCCGGCCGCGTCGGCGCCAACGTCCCCGGCGAAGGCGACATGAAGCAGCTTCTGACCACCGGCAAGATCAAGCTCGCCGACATGGTCGGCGGCGACGGTGCGATCCTCAAGGCGATGGCCACCAACGAGATCGACACGATCAGCGCCTATCAGCACGCAGTCGACAACGAAGCCGTGCCCGCCACCGACAAGGCCCTGTTCCAGCGCGGCCTCGCGGATGAGCGCAAGCACAAGGACTGGATGGATCAGGCCGCCAAAACCGCCTGAGCCGTTGCACGAACGAAAACGGCCGGCGCATCGCGCCGGCCTTTTGTCATTACGGGCCTGAGATCAGGCCGCGAACTTCTGCGCGATCGCGGGCACCTTGGCCCGGGCGTCGTTGATCGCCTTGGCGCGCGCCTCGGGCGAGATCGCCACTCCCTCGACCTGCAGCACCGTCACGTCGGAGATGCCGATGAAGCCCAGAACCTGCCGCAGGTAGGGCTCGACGAAGTCGGTGGCCCCGTCATGCACCCCACCCGAGGCATAGACCACGATGGCACGGCGACCGCCGGCGAGGCCCTGCGGGCCCTCGGCAGTGTACTGAAAGGTCTTGCCGGCGACGGCGATCGAATCGATCCAAGCCTTGAGCTGGTGCGGGATCGCGAAGTTGTACATCGGCGCGCCGATGACCAACGTGTCGGCCGAGAGGAGCTGCTCGACCGGGTCGCCGTCGAAGGCGGCCTCGGTTTCGGGATCGGCGAGATCACGGCGCAGCACGGTCTCGCCGGACTTGGAGGTCAGCTCGGCGACGATGGCCGCGGTGAGATCACGCGAGACCGAATTCTCGCCGAGAATGGAGCTGTCGATATGCAGGATGGTCATAGAATTCGTCCTCGATTGGAGATGCACCCTAGCTAGGGGCGCACCGCCACGAGGTGAACTCCGCATCCGCGCACATAAACTGCGCCGCGCCTCATATCTCTCTTGTCTTGAGCAGATCGCGGATGTCGGTCAGCAGCTCCTCCTGCGTCGGGCCTTTCGGCGCGGCGGGCACCGGCTCGCCCTTTTCGACGGCGGCGTCCTTGATCCGGTTCACGCCCTTGACCAGCAGGAACACCACCCAGGCGATGATCAAGAAATTGATGACCGCCGTCAGAAAGGCGCCATAGGCGAAGACCGCGGCCCCGCTCTCGCGCGCGACTTCAAGAGAGCTGCCTGCCGGCACGTCGCCCGACAGCACGACATACATCGAGGTGAAGTCGATTCCGCCGAGAATCAGACCGATCACCGGGTTGATCAGGTCATGCACGAGGCTCTGGACGATGGCGGTGAAGGCGGCGCCGATGATGATGCCGACCGCGAGGTCCATCACGTTGCCCTTGGCGATGAAGTTGCGGAATTCCTTGATCATCGGTGTCTCCTGTCCGGTTCGATCCCCTAGCTAACGCAGCTGGTCGCGATGCGTCACCGATCAGCGCGAAAGCCCGATAAGGGCGCGGCTTGACGGCCACGGATGAGAAAGGGGGCGCACCTCGCGGTCGCCCCCTCCCCCGTTCCGATGGGCGTGGCCTCAGCCGCGCAGTTCGCCGCCGGTGGCCTTGGTCACCTTCTCGACGATCTTGGCGCCCACGGCCTCGATCTCCTTCTCGGTGAGCGTCTTCTCGGTCGGCTGCAGCCGCACCGTGATCGCCACCGACTTGCGCCCCTCACCGAGCGAGCCGCCCTGGAACTGGTCGAAGACCCGCACGTCGGCGATCAGCGCCTTGTCCGCGCCAGCGGCGGCGTTGACCAAAGTGAGCGCCTCGACCTGCGCATCAACCACAAAGGCGAAGTCGCGCTCGACCGGCTGCAGCGCGGGCGGCGTGAAGGCCGGGCGCGCGGCGCCGTTCTGGCGCGGCAGCGGCACCTCCTCCGGCCACAGCACGAAGGCCACGGCCGGACCCTTCACGTCGAGTTCCGCGAGCACGCGGGGGTGCAGTTCGCCGAAGACGCCCAGCACCTTCTTCGGGCCGAGGCAGATCCGGCCGTGACGGCCCGGATGCCACCAGCCTTCGCCACCGCGCAGGATCTGCACCTTGGCGGGCGCGCCCATGGAGGCGAGGACGGCCTCGGCATCGGCCTTGGCGTCGTAGAGATCGACGGGCCGCGCGGCGCCATGCACGTCCTTCGGGCCGGTCCGGCCGGTCAGCAGGCCCGCGACGCAGAGCCGCTGCTCGCCCGGCTCACCGCCCCAGAACACATGCCCCGCCTCGAACAGCGCGAGATCCGCCTGCCCGCGCGCCTGATTGCGCGCGGCAGCGCGCAGCAGGCCCGGCAGCAGGTCGGGGCGCATGTGGCTCATCTCCGAAGAAATTGGGTTCTCGAGCCGGGTCGCGTCCGAGCCGCCGCCGAACAGCGACGCGGCCTGCGCGTCGATGAAGCTGTAGGTGACGCATTCGTCGTAGCCGAGGCTCGCGGTGGTGCGCCGCGCCTTGGACAGCCGCGCCTGCATCGGCGTCAGCACGGGCTGCGCCACGCCTTCGGGGCGCGGCAACGGCACGCCTTGGAGTTTGGACAGCGAGGCGACGCGTGCCACTTCCTCGACGAGGTCGGCCTCGCCCTGGATGTCAGAGCGCCAGGCCGGGACATGCGCCGTCTCGCCATCGAGCCGAAAGCCCAGACGGTCGAGCGTCTGGCGCTGTTCCTTGACGGGGATCTCCATGCCGACGATCCGCGTCACCGCCTTCGGGTCGAAGCGGTAGGCGCGGCTGTTGTCCGGCGTCGCCCCCGCGATCACCGATTTCGACGCCTCGCCGCCGGCATGATCGACGATCATTCGCACCGCGATCTGCAAGCCGGTGGTGACGAAATCGGTGTCGATGCCGCGCTCGAAGCGCTGGCGCGCATCCGAGTGGATCCGAAGCGCACGGCCGGTCAGCGCGATCTGCACCGGGTTCCACAGCGCGCTCTCGACGAAGACGGTGGTGGTCTCCTCGGTCACGCTGGTGTCGACGCCGCCCATGATCCCCGCGAGGCTCTCGACGCCATTATCGTCGGAGATCACGATCATGCCCTGATCGAGGGTGTAGGTCTTCTCGTCGAGCGCGGCGAAGCTCTCGCCGCCCTCGGCGCGATGCATCCGCAGATTACCGGCCACCTTGTCGGCGTCGAAGACGTGCAGCGGCCGGTTCAGGTCGTAGGTGATGTAGTTGGTCACGTCGACGAGGAAGCTGATCGGGCGCAAGCCGATGGCGCGCAGCCGGTCCTGCAGCCAGTCGGGCGAGGGCCCGTTCTTCACGCCGCGGATGAGACGGCCCGCGAAGATCGGGCAGCCGTCGCGCGTGTCGGGCGCGATCTCGACGCCAATCGGGCAGTCGTAGCTGCCCTGCACCGAGTTCACTTCGAGCGGCTTCAGCGTGCCGACGCCGCGCGCCGAGAGGTCGCGCGCGATGCCGCGGATACCGAGCGCGTCACCGCGGTTGGGCGTGATCGCGATCTCAATGACGGGGTCGACCTTGGCGGGATCGTTCTCGGCCAGCCAGTCGGCGAAGCTCTGACCGACCTCGCCCGAGGGCAGCTCGATGATGCCCTCATGCGCGTCGCCCAGACCCAGCTCGCGCTCCGAGCACATCATGCCGTGGCTCTCGACGCCGCGGATCTTGCCGACGCCGATGGTGAAGTCGGGGCCGGGGACATAGGTGCCGGGCCGCGCGACGACGACGGTAATGCCTTGGCGGGCATTGGGCGCGCCGCAAATAATTTGGTCCTCGCCACCGGGCAGGTCGACGCGGCAGACCTGCAGCTTGTCGGCGTCGGGGTGCTTCTCGGCGGCGACCACCTTGCCCAGAACGAAGTTCTTGAGCTGGGCGGCGGGGTTCTCGATGCCCTCGACCTCGAGCCCGAGATCGGTCAGCGCCTCGGCGATCTCGTCCACGCTCGCCGTGGTGTCGAGATGGTCCTTGAGCCAGGAGAGGGTGAATTTCATGATGTTACTCCAAGAAGCGTTAGGACGTTACCAATCACGAACGCCAATCCAAAAATCATTAGGACAAATATAACGACATTAACCCACCAAGGGTACGACCTAATAGTTTGAAACGGAACCTCTTGGCCTAGCGCCTCACTACACTTCACTGATGCAATAAATGCAGCGCGCATATTGATGTACACGCAATTGATGATAACTAGCTCACCGGGCGCGATCTTGGGGATCAATAGCATACAGTGACCTTTAGATATCTCCTTGAACTGCACGTCCCGAGGTTGCCACACATTTATGTCGGCAGGAAAATCACTGAGAATAAACTCCACCTCAGTTGCTGGCTTCTTGCCAACATTCTGCAGAAAGTACTTCTCAGTATATATTTCAGTCGAAGTACTACCGCCGTCTCCATCGGGGCTGGGAACTGCAACGTGATTAATACTATTGTTAGCACGCCCGTAATTCAGCCGAACTCTTGGTCGAAACCATTGAACTAGAACTGAACCCAGAAGGCTGAAGAACAACCCGATTACTTCAGCGCGAAAAGGTTCGAGAAACTCTAGACCAAGCAACTTGCTAGCCTCTCAACGTCGGCACGTCGAGCGCTGCGAAGCCGTAATGCTTCAACCAGCGCAGGTCCGACTCAAAGAAAGCGCGCAGGTCGGGGATGCCGTATTTCAGCATCGCAAGACGGTCGATGCCCATGCCGAAGGCGAAGCCCTGGTACTTCTCGGGGTCGATCTTGGCGTTCTTGAGCACCTTCGGATGCACCATGCCGGAGCCCAGCACTTCGAGCCAGTCGTCGCCCTCGCCGACCTTCACGGTGCCGTCCTGCCAGCTGCACTGGATGTCGACCTCGGCCGAGGGCTCGGTGAAGGGGAAGTGCGAGGCGCGGAAGCGGGTCTTCACCTTGGTGCCGAAGAAGGCCGAAAGACTTTCCTCCAGCACCCATTTCAGATGCGCCATGGTGATGTCGGTACCGATGGCCAGGCCCTCGATCTGGTGGAACATCGGCGTGTGGGTCTGGTCGAAATCGGCGCGATAGACGCGGCCCGGGCAGATGATGCGAATGGGCGCGCCACTGGCCTCCATCGACCGGATCTGGACTGGCGAGGTGTGGGTGCGCAGCACGTGCGGCGGGCGGTGATCGCCCTCGGCGCGGTGGGTGTAGAAAGTGTCCATCTCGGCGCGGGCCGGGTGATGGCCGGGGATGTTGAGCGCGTCGAAATTGTACCAGTCGCTCTCGATCTGCGGCCCTTCGGCGACGGCGAAGCCCATGTCGGCGAAGATCGCCACCAGCTCCTCGGTGACCTGGCTCACCGGATGGATCGTGCCGGTGCGCGCGGGCCGCGCGGGCAGCGTCACGTCGAGCCATTCGGTCTTGAGCCGTGCCTCGAGCGCGGCATCGGCGAGCGACGCCTTGCGCGCGGCGAGAGCGTCGGCGATCTCGTTCTTGAGCGCGTTGAGCTGGGGCCCCTTTTCCTGACGCTCCTCGGGCGACATGCCGCCCAGCGTCTTCATCAGGCCGGAAATCTCGCCCTTCTTGCCCAGCGCGCGGACGCGCAGATCCTCGATGCCCGCCTCGTCGCCGGCCTCGGCGATCAGCTCCAGATACCTGTTTCGAAGATCGTCCATGTCGTCACCCTTTTCTGCCGGACCGGACTAGCAGCCCGGCCCCGAAACGCAAGAAGCCGCGCGACCCCTTCGGGTGGCGCGGCTTCGAATCACTCTGTCGCTTGGCCTCAGGCCAGAGCGGCGCGCGCCTTGTCGACGATCGCACCGAACGCCTCGGGCTCGTGCACCGCGAGATCGGCGAGAACCTTGCGGTCCACCTCGATGCCCGCGAGCGACAGGCCGTTGATGAAGCGCGAATAGGTCATCGCCTCGTCATGGGCACGGACGCCGGCGTTGATCCGCTGGATCCACAGGGCGCGGAAGTTGCGCTTGCGGGTCTTGCGGTCGCGGGTCGCGTACTGGTTGGCCTTGTCGACGGCCTGCTTGGCAACCTTGAAGGTGCGCGAACGGCGATCGTAATAGCCTTTCGCCTGGTCGAGGATCTTCTTGTGACGGCGATGGGTAACGGTACCACCTTTGGTGCGGCTCATGTCCTGACCTCCTTAGCGCGCGTAGGGCATCATCGGCTTGATGATCTGCTCATCAGCCTTGGCGAGGATCGTGGTGCCACGGGCGTCACGGATGAACTTGTTCGAGCGCTTGATCATGCCGTGGCGCTTGCCCGCCTGACCGGCCTTGATCCGGCCCGAGGCCGTCACCTTGAACCGCTTTTTGCAGCTCGATTTCGTCTTCATCTTGGGCATTTCCATCTCCCTTCCGGAACGGTGGTGGGACCGTACGCCTCGGCATGCCAAGAAGGCCGGACGAACGGGGTGAGCGCGCCGTATAGGCGGCGCGCGGGCTCATGGCAAGGGGGCCTGCGCCCCCTGCCCTCATTCGGGATCGGCGTTGAAGATCAGCCGCTCGGAGCAGGGTGCCACGCGCAGGATGTTGGTGGTGCCCGGCGTGTTGAACGGCACGCCCGCGGTCACGACGATCATGTCCTGCTCGGTTGCCAGCCCCTGCTCGCGGGCACAGCGCGCCGCGTTGACAACCGCCATCTTGAAGCGGTCGACCTCGCCGGTGACGACGCAGTTGGTGCCCCAGGTCAGGCACAGGCGCCGCGCAGTGTTGCGGATCGAGGTCAGCGCCAGGATCGGCACGCGCGGCCGCTCGCGCGCCACCAGCGAGGCGGTGGTACCCGATTGCGAGAAGCAGCAGATCGCCTTGACGTTGGTGGTCTCGGCGATCTCGCGCGCCGCGGCGACGATGCCGTCGGCGACGGAGTTGTGCGCGACCTTGCGCGAGCTGTCGATCACCTCGCGGTAGGTCGGGTCGCTCTCCACCTCATGGGCGACGTTGTCCATCGTGGCGACCGCCTCGATCGGGTACTGCCCGGCCGCCGATTCGGCCGACAGCATGATCGCGTCGGCGCCCTCGTAGATCGCGGTGGCGACGTCCGAGACCTCGGCGCGGGTCGGCATCGGGCTCTCGATCATCGATTCGAGCATCTGGGTCGCGACGATCACCGGCTTGGCGGCGGCGCGGCAGCGGCGCACGAGGCGCTTCTGGATCGGCGGCACGTTCTGCACCGGCAGCTCGACACCCAGATCGCCGCGCGCGACCATGATGCCGTCGGAGACCGCGAGGATCTCGTCGAAGGCCTTCACGGCAGCCGGCTTTTCGATCTTCGAGAGGATCGCGGCGCGGCCCTTGCAGAGCTGGCGCGCTTCCTCGACGTCGGCGGGGCGCTGCACGAAGGACAGCGCCAGCCAGTCGACGCCCAGCTCGCAGACGAATTCGAGATCCTTGCGATCCTTCTCGGACAGCGCGGCCAGCGGCAGCACCACGTCCGGCACGTTCACGCCCTTGCGGTTCGAGATGGTGCCGCCGACGACGACTTCGCAGTCGGCGTAATCGGCGCCGCAATCCTTGACGCGCAGGCGGATCTTGCCGTCATTGACCAGCAGCGAGGCGCCCGGCTCGAGCGCGTCGAAGATCTCCTTGTGGGGCAGCCGCACCCGGGTGGCGTCGCCCTCGGCCTCGTCGAGGTCGAGCCGGAACGACGCGCCCTCGGCCAGCTCTTCCTCGCCATTGGCGAAGGTGCCGACGCGCAGCTTCGGCCCCTGCAGGTCGGCGAGGATGCCGATCGGCGTGTCGAGATCCTGCTCGACCTGGCGGATGATCGCGTGGCGGGCCCGGATCTCGTCATGGGCACCGTGGCTCATGTTGAGCCGGAACACGTCCGCGCCGGCCTCGACCAGGGCGCGGATCACCTCGTAGGTGCTCGACGCCGGCCCCAGCGTTGCCACGATTTTCACATTGCGATGGCGCTTCATCAGGTGGATCCTCTCGACTGGCCCCATGGACGCGGTAGATGTTCGGTCGGGCATAGGCGGTCCGTTACCGCTACCAGGCCCGGTTCGGCGCCGTTATTGCGCAATTCCGGCTTCCTCACAACTGCCCGTGCGACACTTGAGCCAACGACAGCGGAGAACACCACAACTCATGACCTCGGAAGCCTACCGTATCACCGGCGCGGAACGCCGCTCGCGCTTCCTCGTGACCTGCGATCACGCCAGCAATCACGTGCCCGATTGGGTGAATGGCGGCGATCTCGGCCTGCCTTCATCCGACATGGCGCGCCACATCGCCTGGGACGTCGGCGCCGCCGGGCTGGCCGAGGCGCTGGCCGAACGGCTCGACGCGCCGGCGATCCTGTCGAAATTCTCGCGGCTGGTGATCGATCCCAACCGTGGCGAGGACGACCCCACCCTGCTGATGAAGCTCTATGACGGCTCCATCATCCCGGCCAACCGCCATGCCGGCCCGGAGGAGACCGAAAGGCGACTCGACCGGTTGCACCGCCCCTACCACGCGGCCCTGGGCGAGCTGGCGGCGCGGCAGGACGACACGGTGATCGTGGCGATCCACAGCTATGTCTCGCAGCTTCGCGGCCGCCGCCCCCGGCCCTGGCACGCGGCGATCCTGCACAGCCACCTCGATTCGCGGCTGGCCAATCCGCTGATCGCCCGGCTGCGCGAGGTGGAGGGGCTCGTGGTCGGCGACAACGAACCCTATTCGGGTCACCTGCCAGGCGATTCCATCGACCGCCACGCGTTGCGCCATGGCCGTCCCAACGTGCTGATCGAGGTGCGCAACGACCTTATCGAAGAGGTGGACGGCCAGATCGGCTGGGCCGAGCGCTTGGCGCCGATGCTGCGCGACATACTTCGCGAAACGGGACTGTAAGGGAGAGCGGCGATGAGCCGGATGGACGAGATCGACGAGACCACGCGCACCGAGATCGAGGCGGCGGCGTTCCGCAGGCTGCAAAAGCACCTGATGGAGGAGCGCCCAGATGTGCAGAACATCGACCTGATGAATCTCGCGGGCTTCTGCCGCAACTGCCTGTCGCGCTGGATGCAGGAAGCGGCGGCCGAGAAAGGCCACGAGATGAGCAAGGACGAAGCGCGCGAGGCCTATTACGGCATGCCCTACGACCAGTGGCGCGACCGGCACCAGACCGAGGCCACGGAGGCGACCCGCGCCGCATTCGACGCGGCGCAGAAGCACGAGGCGAGCGAGGGCTGAGCCCTCAGCCGTAGCGGCGCATCGACTCCAGCTCGATGGCGAGCCGCGTTTCCAGATCGGCGAGACGGCGCATTTCCTCGCGGCGCGCCGTCTCCTCACTCAGCCCGGCGAGCCGCGCTTTCGTCTCGGCGATCTTCGCCTTCAGCGTCACCGCCTCGGGCTTGGCACCCGATTCGCGCATCAGGCGGTCGAGCACGGCATCGCCGGGCGCATGAAGATCCGCGATCGGCTTGCCCGCGCCCGGCAGGTTGTCGAAGGCGCCCTCGCGCTCGGCCTTGGCGATGGCCTGCCCGATCAGGTCGATCAGCGGATGGTCCATGCGGGTTTCTCCCGGCGTCAGAGCCCGGCCTTGCGGCTTTCCTCGAGATAGATCTCGCGCAGCCGCGTCGCAACCGGGCCGGGCGTGCCTTGGCCCACGCTCGCGCCGTCGATCTCGACCACCGGCATCACGAAGGTCGAGGCCGAGGTGACGAAGGCCTCGTCGGCGGCCTGCGCCTCCTCGATGGTGAAGGCGCGCTCCTCCACCTTCATCTGTGCCTCGCGGGCGAATCGCAGCACGGCGGCCCGGGTGATGCCATGCAGGATCTCGTTGCCGAGCTGGCGGGTGATGATGGTGCTGCCCTTGACGATATAGGCATTGTTCGAGGTGCCTTCGGTCACCGCGCCCTCCTCGACCATCCACGCATCGTCGGCTCCGGCCGCCTTGGCCATCATCTTGCCCATCGACGGGTAGAGCAGCTGCACCGTCTTGATGTCGCGGCGGCCCCAGCGGATGTCGGGGATCGAGATCACCTTGATGCCGGTCTTGGCGGCCGGGCTGTCGGCGAGGCCGGGCTTGGACTGGGTGAACAGCACCACGGTCGGCTCGGTCTCATCGGACGGGAAGGCGAAATCGCGGTCGCCCGGCGCGCCCCGGGTGATCTGCATGTAGATCAGCCCGTCCTCGATGCCGTTGCGCGCCACCAGTTCGCGGTGGATCTCCAAGAGCGCCTCATTCTCCATCGGCTTGCGGATCTGCAGCTCGGACAGGGAGCGCTCGAGCCGTTTCGAATGTCCTTCGAAATCGATCAGCTTGCCGCCCAGCACGGAGGTGACCTCGTAGACGCCGTCGGCCATCAGGAAGCCGCGATCGAAGATCGAGACCTTGGCCTCGGTTTCGGGCAGATACTCCCCGTTGACATAGACGGTGCGGGTCATGGCGCTCTCCTGTTGGCTCTCGCTCCCCCTTCTGCCGCAAGGTGAAGCCTTGCGCCAGAGGCTCAGCCCCAGAGCGCCGCCTCGGCCGGGTGCAGCCCGGCGGCGTCGAAGCGCATCGGCGGATCGCGATCGGCCGCCAGCAGCAGCGGCCCGTCGAGGTCGACCATCGCGGCCCCCTGAGCGACCAGATGCGCCGGCGCCATGGCCAGCGACGAGCCGACCATGCAGCCCACCATCACCTCGAAACCTGCGGCTCGCGCCGCCGCGCGCAGGGCAAGGGCCTCGGTCAGGCCGCCGGTCTTGTCGAGCTTGACGTTGGCCATGTCGTACTTGCCCGCCATGCCGTCGAGCGAGGCGCGATCATGGCAGCTCTCGTCGGCGCAGACCGGCACGGGACGGTCGAGGCCGGACAGCGCGTCATCCTCGCCCGCCGGGAGCGGCTGCTCGACCAGGGCCACGCCGAGGCGCAGCAGATGCGGCGCGAGGTCGGCATAGATGGCGGCGTTCCACCCCTCATTGGCGTCGACGATGATCGTCGATTCTGGCGCGCCGCGCCGCACAGCTTCCAGCCGCGGCATGTCGTCAGGCGTGCCGAGCTTGATCTTCAGAATCGGCCGATGCGCCTCCTCGCGCGCCCTTGCCTCCATCGCCTCGGCGCTGTCGAGCGACAGCGTGTAGGCGGTGACGAGCGGCACGGGTGGCGCCAGCCCGGCGAGCCGCCAGACCGGCACCCCGGCCGACTTCGCCTCGAGATCCCACAGCGCGCAATCCACCGCGTTGCGGGCCGCGCCCGGGGGCAGCGCCTCCTGCAACTCGCTCCGCGAAATGCCTTTCGGCAGGCCCTCGATCTGCGCCCGGACGCTGGCGAGGCTTTCGCCGTAACGCGCGTAGGGCACACATTCGCCCCGGCCTGCATGGCCCTCACGGCAAATCCGCACGCTCAGAACCTGGGCGGCGGTCCGGCTGCCGCGACTGATGGTGAAGGCGCGGGCGAGCGGGAAGCTCTCTTCGAAGACCTCAATCATACGGCTCTCCAGCGCCACGCCCCGTCGTCACCCATCTCGCGCCGGGCCCGGCCTTGGGCCACGAGCGCGTTCAGGTGGCCCAGCGCCTCGGCCAGTGCCAGCCCGTAGCTGTCGCGCGTCACCGAGCGGCGGAACAGCGGCGCGAAGCAGTCGCCGCCCCGGCGGGGCACGGCAAGATGGGCCTCCAGCCGATCCAGCGCCTCGCGATGCCCTTGTGCCATCTGCGCGAGGCGTTCGGGCAGGCCGCGATAGGGCTTCTTGTGGCCTGGCAGGACCAGCTGATCGGAGCGGGCATGGGTCGCCAGCCGGTCGCAGGAGATGATCCAATCGGTGACGGGATCGTTCTCGGGCTCGGTCGGCTGCACGCCCAGATTGGGACTGATCCCGGGCAGAAGCTGGTCGCCGCCGATCACCAGATCGCCCCCTGCCTCCCAGAAGGTCGCGTGTTCCGCAGCGTGCCCCTCGCCCATGCGGATGGTCCAGTCGCGCCCACCCATGCGGATCGCGTCGCCCTCGCGGATACGGGTATAGGAGAGCGGCAGCGGCGCCACCCAATCGGTGAAGTTGAAGGGCCGCTCGGTGCGGCGCTGGGACAGCAGCTCGGGGTCCATCCCGGCCCGGCGCCAGAAGGCCACCACCTCGCGCGGCGGCAGGCTCTGCTCCTCGGCGCGCAGCATCCGCGACAGCAGGTAGCCGGTGCGCGGCATCACCAACTCGGCCCCGGAGGACGCGCAGAGCCAGCCGGCGAGACCGACATGGTCGGGGTGGTGATGCGTGACCACGACCCGGCGCAGCGGCCGGCCGCCCAGCGGCCCCGACAACAGTTCCTCCCAGACGGCGCGAATGCGGGTGGTGTCGAGGCCGGTATCGACGACGGTCCAGCCGTCGCCATCATCCAGCGCGTAGGCGTTGACGTGGTTGAGCGCCCACGGCAGGGGCAGCTGCATCCACAGCACGCCCGGCGCGACCTCGATCGCGGTGCCAGGCGCCGGGGGCTCGGAAAAGGGTGCGTGCGGCATGTTTCTCGTCATGCGTGGCTTGATGACGCAGCCATGCGGCCGCGTCCAGCCGCCTCAGACCGAGAGATCCCCGGCATCGAGGGCCATGACGCTCTCGGGCCCGACCCGCAGCGCCGCAATATGCGCGGCCTGCTCGGGCAGCATCCGACGGATGTAGAAGGCCGCGAGGCGACGGCGCCGCCCCACCCCGGCCTGCGCCGCGCGCAGGTGGTAATACGCCCCCAAGAGGCGGGCGAAGGCACGCAGATAGGGCATGGCGCCGGCGAAACGGTCCGCCGTCTCGCGCTCCAGCAGCCATTCGGTCGCCTCGCGCATCGCCTCGGCTGCCTGCCAGACCGGCTCGGCCAGCTCGGCGACACCGTCGCGCGCGGCCTTGGCGTCGGCTTCGATCTCGTCGATCAGGGCATAGGCCGCGGCGCCGCCATCCATCATCTTGCGGCCCACGAGATCCATCGCCTGGATGCCGTTGGTGCCTTCGTAGATCGCGGTAATCCGGGCATCGCGCAGGAACTGGGCGGCGCCGGTCTCCTCGATATAGCCCATGCCGCCATGAACCTGGATGCCCAGATCGGCGACGTTGATGCCGGTCTCGGTGCCGAAGGCCTTGGCGATCGGGGTCAGCAACGCGGCCCGGGCCCGTGCCGCCCCGTCGCCCTCGCGACCGAGATCGATCGCCTTGGCGCAGGCCAGCGTGATCGCGCGGGCGGCGAAGGTTTCGGCCCGCATCCGGGCCAGCATGGCGCGCACATCGGCATGCTCGACGATCGCGCCCGACCCCCCGGCCCGGCCCTGACGGCGTTCCTGCGCATAGGCCAAAGCCGCCTGCGTCGCGGCCTCGGCCACGCCCACGGCCTGGGAGCCGACGCCGAGACGGGCGTTGTTCATCATCGTGAACATCGCCGCCATGCCGCCATGCGGCTCACCCACCAGCCAGCCGGTCGCGCCGTCATACTCCATGACCGCCGTCGGCGAGCCGTGAATGCCCAGCTTGTGCTCGAGGCTGACCACCCGCAGGGAGTTGGCCTGCCCGGGCTTTCCCTCCGCATCGGGGATGAGCTTGGGGACGAGGAACAGCGAGATGCCCTTGGTGCCTTCGGCCGCGCCGGGCAGCCGTGCCAGCACCATGTGAACCACGTTGTCCGAGAAGTCGTTGTCGGCCCAGGTGATGTAGATCTTCTGACCGGTGATCCGGTAGGTCCCCTCGCCATCGGGCTCGGCCTTGGTCTTCAGCGCACCCACATCGGAGCCAGCCTGCGGCTCGGTGAGGTTCATCGTGCCGCACCATTCGCCCGAGATCAGCTTCGGCAAGTAGAGCTTCTGCAGATCGGGGCTGGCATGCCGCTCCAGCGCCTCGATCTCGGCCTGGGTCATCAGCGGGTTGAGCTGCAGCGCCAGGCAGGCCCCGCCCATCATCTCGTTGATGCAGGTCACCAGCGTCATCGGCAGCCCCATGCCGCCATGCTCGGGCGTTGCCGCCATGCCGACCCAGCCGCCCTCCGCGATCGCGCGATAACCCTCGGCATAGCCGGGCGAGGTCCGCACCACCCCGTTCTCCAGCCGTGCCGGCTGCAAGTCGCCCGCCCGGTTGAGCGGGGCGAGAACGCCGTCGCACATCCGCCCGCCCTCGGTCAGGATCGCGTCGGTGACATCGGGGGTCATTTCGGCATGCCGCGCGGTCGCGGCGATGTCGGAAAAGCCGATGACACGCTCCAGAATGAAGCGGAAATCCTCGACGGGGGCGTTAAAGGGCATTGCAGGTCTCCTCCGGGGCATGGCATTCCGGAGCCCGGACGCCGCCGAGACACAGCCTGATACGGCGCCCCCCGACCTCGCAAGCCCGGACGCCACGTCATGACCCGACACCTCGATCCCGACGAGACCGGCCTGAAACGCGCCGCCGAGATGCTGCGCCGTGGCGGGCTCGTCTCCTTTCCGACCGAGACTGTCTACGGCCTCGGCGGCGACGCTACCGACGACGCGGCGGTGGCCCGGATTTTCGAGGCCAAGGGGCGGCCGAGCTTCAATCCGCTGATCGTGCACCTGCCCGACGCCGAGGCGGTCGAGGCCTATTGCGTCATGGACGACACGGCGCAGCGGCTGGCCTCGACCTTCTGGCCCGGCGCGATGACGCTGGTGCTGCCGATCCGTCCCTATGCCGGGATCTCCAAGCTGGTGACGGCGGGACTGGACACGCTCGCCGTGCGGGTGCCCGATCACCCCCTGGCGCAGGCGCTCTTGCGCGAGACCGCGCTGCCGATCGCGGCGCCTTCGGCCAACCCCTCGGGCCGGATCAGCCCCACCACCGCGAGCCACGTGCTGGCGGGGCTGGCGGGGCGGATCGAGGCGGTGCTCGACGGCGGCCCCTGCGGCGTCGGCGTGGAATCGACCATCATCGACTGCACCGGCGTGACCCCGGCGCTGCTGCGCGCGGGCGGGCTTCCGGCCGAGGCGATCGAGGACTGCCTCGGCAAACCGCTGGCCCCGCCGCCGCCCAAGTCCGCCACCGCGCCCAGCGCGCCGGGCCAGCTGGCCTCGCATTACGCCCCCAAGGGTGTCGTGCGGCTCGATGCCACCGAGACGGAACCGGGCGAGACCTATCTCGGCTTCGGCCCTCTGGGCGCGGACATGAACCTGTCGCGCTCGGGCGATCTGGTCGAGGCCGCGGCCAACCTGTTCGACTGCCTGCACCAGCTCGACGCGATGGGGGCCGAACGGATCGCCGTGGCACCGATCCCCGATCACGGGCTGGGCCGGGCGATCAACGACCGCCTGAGGCGCGCCGCCGCCCCGCGTGGGTGACGAACTCCCAAAGGAGTTTCGGGACCCTTCGATGAGTTCCGGCGCGGCCGCTTTACCCGAACCGCGCAGGCCCCCTATAAGGCGCGCGCAGCATCCCGGAGCCCGCCCATGACCTTCCGTGCCCGTCATCTCCTGGGGATCGAACCCCTGCACCCGACGGAGATCACCGAGCTTCTCGACACCGCCCAGCGCTATGCCGAGCTGAACCGCCAGGGCCGCGCCCCGCGCGACGTGCTGGCCGGTCTCACCCAGATCAACATGTTCTTCGAGAACTCGACCCGGACGCAGGCGAGCTTCGAGATCGCCGGCAAGCGGCTCGGGGCCGACGTGATGAACATGGCGATGCAGGCCAGCTCGCTGAAGAAGGGCGAGACGCTGATCGACACGGCGCTGACGCTCAACGCGATGCGCCCCGATCTGCTGGTGGTACGCCACCCCAATTCCGGCGCCGTCGACCTTCTGGCCCAGAAGGTGAACTGCGCGGTGCTGAATGCGGGCGACGGGCGGCACGAGCATCCGACCCAGGCGCTTCTCGACGCGCTGACCATTCGCCGCGCCAAGGGGCGGCTGCACCGGCTTTCGATCGCGATCTGCGGCGACATCGCCCATAGCCGCGTCGCGCGCTCGAACATCATGCTCTTGGGCAAGATGGAGAACCGCATCCGGCTCATCGCGCCCCCCACCCTGATGCCGTCGGGCGTGGCCGAGTTCGGGGTCGAGGTCTTCGACGACATGGAGGAGGGCCTCAGGGACGTCGACGTGGTGATGATGCTCCGGCTCCAGAAGGAGCGCATGGATGGCGGCTTCATCCCCTCCGAGCGCGAGTATTTCCACCGCTACGGCCTCGATGCCGCGAAGCTCGCCCATGCCAAGCCCGACGCCATCGTGATGCATCCCGGCCCGATGAACCGGGGCGTCGAGATCGACGGCACCATCGCCGACGACATCAATCGCAGCGTGATCCAGGAGCAGGTGGAGATGGGCGTCGCGGTGCGCATGGCCGCGATGGATCTTCTGGCGCGCAACATGCGCGCGGCCCGAGACCAGACCGGAGTGATGGCATGAGCACCCTTTTCACCAACGCCCGGCTGATCGATCCCGAGCGCGGCGAGACGCGTGGCGCCCTTCTGGTCGAAGCGGGCCGCATCAAGGCGGTCATCGAGAGCGGCGATCTTCCGCAGGCGGCCGAGGTGATCGACTGCCGCGGCCACTGCCTCGCGCCGGGTATCGTCGATCTCGGGGTGAAGGTCTCGGAACCCGGCGAGCGCCACAAGGAAAGCTTTGCCTCCGCAGGCCGCGCGGCGGCGGCGGGCGGCGTCACCACGATCGTCACCCGCCCCGACACGCTCCCCGCGATCGACACGCCCGAGACGCTCGAGTTCGTGGTGCGCCGCGCCCGCGAGGACAGCCCGGTCCGGGTGCTGCCGATGGCCGCGCTCACCAAGGGCCGCGAGGGCCGCGAGATGACCGAGATCGGTTTCCTCAAGGATGCGGGCGCGGTGGCCTTCACCGATTGCGACCGGGTCGTCACCGATACCAAGGTGTTCTCGCGCGCCCTGACCTATGCCCGTTCGCTCGGCGCGCTGGTGATGGCGCATGTGCAGGAGCCGGGCCTGTCGAACGGCGCCGTCGTGACCTCGGGCAAGTTCGCCTCGCTGCGCGGCCTGCCGGGCGTGTCGCCGATGGCCGAGCGCATGGCGCTCGATCGTGACATCGCGCTGCTGGAGATGACGCGCGCGCGCTACCATGCCGACCAGATCACCACCGCCCGCGCCCTGCCCGCGCTGGAGCGGGCGAAGAACAACGGCCTCGACATCACGGCGGGCGTCTCGGTGCATCACCTGACGCTCAACGAGTTCGACGTCGCCGACTACCGCAGCTTCTTCAAGCTCAAGCCGCCGCTGCGGGCGGAAGAGGACCGGGTCGCGGTGGGCGAAGCGCTGGCCTCGGGGCTGATCGACATCCTGTGTTCGATGCACACCCCGCAGGACGAGGAATCGAAGCGCCTGCCCTTCGAGGAAGCGGCCTCCGGCGCGGTCGGGCTGGAGACGCTTCTGCCCGCCTCGATGCGGCTGGTGCATGGCGGCGTGATCGACCTGCCGGGGCTGTTCCGGGCGCTGTCGCTCAATCCCTCAAAGCGGCTCGGCCTCGAGACCGGTCGGCTGGCCAAGGGCGCCCCCGCCGATCTGGTCTGGTTCGATCCCGACGCCCCATTCGTGCTCGATCGGGCCACACTGCGCTCGAAATCGCGCAACACCCCCTTTGATGGCGCCCGGCTCGAAGGCAGGGTGCTCGGGACCTGGGTGGCAGGTCGGAGCGTAACGGAGACCCGCTGATGCCCTTGATGGAAAGCCCGACCGCCCTGCTGATCCTCTGGGCTGTCATCGGCTACCTGCTGGGCTCGATCCCGTTCGGCCTCGTCGTCACGCGGGCGATGGGTCTGGGCGACGTGCGGGCCATCGGCTCGGGCAATATCGGCGCGACCAACGTGCTGCGCACCGGCTCCAAGGGAGCGGCGCTCGCGACGCTGCTGCTCGATGCGGGCAAGGCCATCGCCGCCGTCATCCTGGCGCGGATCTTCGCCGCGGAGGATGCCGCGCAGATCGCCGGCGCTGCCGCCTTCGCCGGGCATTGCTACCCGGTCTGGCTGCGGTTTCGCGGCGGCAAGGGCGTGGCGACGATCCTCGGACTGCTGATCGCTCTGAGCTGGCCGGTGGGCCTCGCGGCCTGCGCCACCTGGCTCGTCGCGGCCTTCGCCTTCCGCTATTCCTCGCTCGCCGCGCTGCTCGCCGCCGGGCTGGCGCCGGCTTGGGCGCTGCTGCTCGGCGAGGGACGGATCGTGCTTCTAGCGATCGTGCTCGCGGCGATCCTCTATGCCCGCCACGCCGCCAACATCGCGCGGCTCCGGGCCGGGACCGAGCCGCGGATCGGCGCGAAATAGCCTGTTTCCGAGCAGTCGATTGCATCGACGCACCGAAACGGCGATGGTCCCGGCACCGCGCGGGAGAGGTGCGGCACGACCCTGAACGCCGGAGCGGCCCCGACATGACCGAGACGCCGCGACAGCCGGAGACGCCGATGGAGGGCCGCAAGAGCCTTTCGACGGCGCTGCTGCTCGCCCTGTTCCTCGGCCCCTTCGGGGCGCATCGCTTCTACATGGGCCGCCGTGGCAGCGCGACGATGATGCTGATGCTGGCGGTCACCATCGCGGGGCTCCTGGTCTGCCTGGCGTGGCTCATGATCGACCTGCCGCGCATCCCCGCGATGATCCGCCAGCACAACGTCGCCCTCGCGCAGCGCCGCGCGATCGAAAGCCGTGCCAGGGCGCATGGCTTCCCGGCGCTGAGCTGAAGGCGGCACCGCGCCCGTCGGGGCTCGGCACCCTGAAAGCGCAAAGCTCAGCTTGCAGTCCGGCGCTCCATCACCTCGGCCATACGGCGGGTGTTGTGATAGATGCCCAGACCCAGATACATTCCGCCACCGATCAGCACGACCCACAGCCCGCCAAACAGCAGGAACAACAGGCCACCGAAGAAGCCGCCGCCCATGGGACCCATGCCCGAGAACATCGCGGTGAGCGCCCCGAGCACGACCATGATGGCGAGGATCACGACGAAGACGCCGACAAGCTTGTCGAGCGCCTGAATCAAGAAGTCACGCATTTCACTGTCCTTTTGCATATGCCGGATCTTCCGCCCGGCAAATGCAACTGGAACGCGATATTCTTTCGCGTCAAGCGCGAACGACCCCGGATGCAGGGTCGTGCCCCTCGTGTCACGCGAGCGGCACGACTGCCTCAGTACGAGTGCGCCGCGTAGATCCGGCTCAGATCGCCGTTCCACTCGCCATGATACTCGGCGAGCAGCTCGTCGGCCGGGGTGCGGCCGGTGTCGACGCTTTCCTTGAGCGCGGCGAGGAAATGGGTCTCGTCGGGCACCAGCCCGCCATTTCCCGGCCGGGCGCGCGCCTTGAGGCCCGTCTCGGCGATCTCCACCGCCTGGCGCGCCAGATCGTGCATCGACAAATCGCCGACCCGCGCCTGCAGCCCCTGCTCGGAGGCCGCCACGCGAAGCGCCTCGCGGGTCTCGGCGTCCCAGCCCTTCACCATGTCCCAAGCGGCGTCGAGCGCGCCCGCGTCATAGGTCAGGCCGACCCAGAAGGCGGGCAGCGCGCAAAGCCTACGCCACGGGCCGCCATCGGCGCCGCGCATCTCGATGAACTTCTTGACCCGTGCCTCGGGGAAAACCGTGGTCAGGTGGTCGGCCCAGTCCGACAAGGTCGGCTTCTCGCCCGGCAGCGCCGGCAGTTCGCCCTTGAGGAAATCGCGGAAGGACTCGCCCAGCGCGTCGATATACTTGCCGTCGCGGTAGACGAAGTACATCGGCACATCGAGCACCCAGTCGACGTAACGCTCGAACCCCATGCCCTCCTCGAAGGCGAAGGGCAGCATGCCGGTGCGCGAATCGTCGAGGCCGCGCCAGATCCGCGAGCGCCAGGACTGCATGCCGTTGGGCTTGCCCTCGAAGAAGGGCGAGTTGGCGAAGAGCGCGGTGGCCACCGGCTGTAGCGCCAACGCGACGCGCAGCTTCTTGACCATGTCGGCCTCGGAGGAGAAGTCGAGATTCACCTGCACCGTGCAGGTGCGATACATCATCTGCTTTCCATGGGTGCCGACCCGGTCCATGTAATCGGTCATCAGCCGGTAGCGCCCCTTGGGCATCATCGGCATCTGGTCCTGCGTCCATTCCGGCGCGGCGCCGAGCCCGATGAAGCCCACACCGATCTCGTCGGCGACCTCCTTCACCTCGGCGAGATGGCTGTTCACCTCGTCGCAGGTCTGGTGGATCGTCTCCAGCGGCGCACCCGACAGCTCGAACTGCCCGCCCGGCTCGAGGCTGATATTGGCGCCGTCGCGCTCCAGCCCGATCAGCTTGCCCTGCTCCTCGACCGGCGACCAGCCGAAGCGGTCGCGCAGCCGTTCGAGCATGGCGCGGATCGAACGCGGCCCCTCATAGGGCAGCGGCAGCTGCGTGTCGCGGCAATAGCCGAACTTCTCGTGCTCGGTGCCGATGCGCCAATCGGCCTCGGGCTTGCAGCCGGAGGCCAGGTATTCGGCGAGCTGGGAGTGATGCTCGATCGGCCCGCCGCCGGACTGGGGGATGGACATGGGCGTGGCTCCTATCGTGCAAGGCGGGGCTACAGGTGTCGCGCATGGGCGCCCAAGTCAATGGTCGGGCGGTGCGGTTTCGCGCGCGGGGCCTGCGCGCCGCCGCACCTTGCCGTCAGACCGGCGCGAGCCGCGCGGGCCGGGTCCAGACGGTGACGACATCGCGGGCCTCGCCGTTGAGCAACTCGATCATCGGTCCGCGCTTCAGCCCCGGCAGCGCGGAGAAGGCGTCGAACAGCGCCTCGGCGCCCTCCGCGGTCACCGGGATCGCCAGCACCTCGGAGCCGGTTTCCAGCAGCCAGTGCGCCGGGGTGCCCCGCCGGTCGAGCCTGAGCCGCCGCACCGCGTCGAGATCGACCGTGCCGCCGGTCAGCGGCCCCATATACGCCACGCGGCCCTCGTCGATCTTCAGGATGCCGGGCCCCTGTCCCTCCTGCCGGAATCGCCAGCGCTGCACGCCGCCCACGAGGAGTCCCGCGCCCAGCGCGACCAGACCCCAGCCCAGCCATTGCAGGATGCCGAAGCTGGTGAGCGCCCACCACAAGCCGAGCGCCGCCACGCCGATCCCGGCGATCACCTCGCGCCCGCGCCACAGCGCCGCGCGCGCCTTGGGGCGCAGCAACTCAGCCATCGCAGCGCTCGACCTTGCCGGTCTTGGCGGCGTCCGACCACGGAAACGCAGGACAGCTCACCGCCAGTCCCCGAGCGTCGTCTGCCACAGCGTCAGTGCCGCGACCGCCGCCGTATCGGCGCGCAGGATGCGCGGGCCGAGGCTCACTGGATGGGCATGATCGAGCCCGCGCAGCCGCGCCCGCTCCTTGTCCGAGAACCCGCCCTCGGGCCCGATCAGCACCGCCCAGGGCCCCGGCGCGTCCGGCAGCCTTCCGGTTTCGCCCACCAGCGTCTCGTCGCAGAACATCAGGCTGCGCTCTTGGGGCCAGCCATCGAGCAGCTTTGCCAGCTTCACCGGCTCGGCCACCTGCGGCACATAGGTGCCGCCGCATTGCTCGGCAGCCTCGATGGCATGGGCCTGCAACCGGTCGACGCGCACGCGCTCGGAATTGGTGAACTCGGTCAAGACGGGGACGATCCGCGCGGCGCCCATCTCGGCGGCCTTCTCGACGATGAAGTCGGTGCGTGCCTTCTTGATCGGCGCGAAGCACAGCCACAGATCGGGCGGCGGCTGCAAGGGGCGGGTCTGCGCGCCGATCTCCAGCGTGCCGCCCCGCTTGCTCGCCTGCGCGATGGTCGCGTCGAACTCGCCCGAGCGGCCGTCGAAGATCGAAATGACGGCCCCGGGGCCAAGCCGCATCACCCCGGAAAGGTAATGCGCCTGCGCCGCCTCGAGCGGAACGGTTTGCCCTTCGGCCAGAGGGTGATCTAGAAACAGCCGGACCTTGGATGCCATGGGGCGGACCATATGAAAGCGGCGGAACGGATGCCAGAGGCCGAAGAGGGCAGCGTCGCTGACGCGGTGGCGGGCAACTGGGTGGATCGCCTCGCGCCGCGCCCCACCCGCCCCTACCTGCGGCTGAGCCGCGCCGACCGCCCGATCGGCACATGGCTGTTGCTGCTGCCCTGCTGGTGGGGGCTGCTGCTGGCGGCGCTTTCCACCGGGCGCTTCGGCCTCGAGGGCGCCTGGATCGCCATCGGCTGTGCCCTAGGGGCGTTCCTGATGCGCGGCGCGGGCTGCACCTGGAACGACGTGACCGACCGGCATATCGACGGCTCGGTCGCGCGCACCCGCTCGCGGCCCATCCCGTCGGGACAGGTGCGGGTGGTGCAGGCGCTGTTCTGGATGGCGACGCAATCGCTGATTTCGCTGATCATCCTGCTCACCTTCGACTGGGCCGCGATCTGGCTCGGCGTCGCCTCGCTGATCCCGGTGGCGATCTACCCCTTCGCCAAGCGCTTCACCTGGTGGCCGCAGGTCTTCCTCGGCCTCGCCTTCAACTGGGGCGCCCTGCTGGCCTGGGCGGCGCTGGCCGGGTCGCTGTCCTGGGCGCCGCTGGTGCTCTACCTGTCGGGCATCACCTGGACGCTGTTCTACGACACGATCTATGCCCATCAGGACGCCGAGGACGACGCGCTGATCGGCGTGAAATCCACCGCCCGGTTGTTCGGCGACCGCTCCAAGGTCTGGCTGCGCGGGTTTCTGGTGGCGACCGTGCTGCTGATGGGTCTCGCGGTGCTGCTGGCCACGCGCGACCGCTCGGTGCTGTCGCTGGTCGTGGCGCTGGGCGGACCCTGGGCGATGGGCTGGCACATGGCCTGGCAGCTGACGCGTTTCGACCCGTCCGACAATGCCGGGCTGCTGCGACTGTTCCGCTCGAACCGCGACGCGGGGCTTCTTCCCGTGCTGTTTTCCGCCGTGGCCTTGGCGCTGTGATTGATCTGGGCTGCCCCGCGCCCTAGAAGGCGCGGGTCGCAACAAGCCCGGAGCCCCGGATGCGCCTGCCGCCACTCGCCGCCGCCCTGACCGCCTTCGCCCTCGCCGGCGGGGTTTCGGTCATTGCCGCACGTACCGCCGTCGCCGTGGTCGAGGACGTCTCGGTGGGCGAGGTGCGCGCCGCATTGGCCGCGCAGGGACATGACTGGGCCAGCGTTCAAGGCGATGGGCTGCAGGTGATCCTCGAAGGCGCCGCCCCGACCGAGGCGATGCGCTTCCGCGCGATCTCGGCGGCCGGCGCCATCGTCGATGCGAGCCGGGTGATCGACAACATGCAGGTGGTCGAGGCCGAGACCCCGCCGCCGCCCGATTTCGCGATCGAGATCCTGCGCAACGACAGCGGCGTGTCGCTGATCGGCCTGATCCCGGCGGCAACCGACCGCGCCGCGCTGATCGCCCAGATGGAGCGCGCCGCCGACGGCCTGCCGGTGAGCGACCTGCTCGACGTCGCCGACCACCCGGTGCCGGAACACTGGGCCTCGGCTTTGCGCTATGCCGGCCGGGCGCTGGAGACGCTGCCGCGCTCCAAGCTTTCGGTCCGACCCGGCCGGGTCCGGGTCGAGGCGATCTCCGACAGCCCCGAGGCGCAGCGCAAGCTGGAAGCGGATCTGACCCGGCTCAAGCCGGACACGGTGCGCCTCGCGCTCCGGATCAGCGCGCCGCGGCCGGTCATCACCCCCTTTGCCACGCGCTTCGTGATCGACGAGCAGGGCCCGCGCTTCGAGGCCTGCTCGGCCGACACGCCGGAAGCGATGGCCACGATCATCCGCGCCGCCACCGAGGCCGGGGCCGGCGATGACGTCGACTGCACGCTGGGGCTCGGGGTGCCGTCGGGCCAATGGGGCGAGGCGGTCGCGACCGGCGTCGCCGCGCTGGCCGAGCTGGGCGGCGGCAGCGTCACCTTCTCGGATGCCGATGTCGCCCTGATCGCGGCGCAGGGCACCGATCCCGCGCTGTTCGACCGGGTCGCGGGCCGGCTGGAGAACGACCTGCCCGATCTCTTCGCGCTCGAGGCGGTGCTGCCAGAGGCCCCCGAAGCGCGGCCCGAGGGCGCGCCCGAATTCACCGCGAGACTGGCCGAGGCGGGCGAGCTGCGACTCGCTGGTCGGCTGCCCGACCAGCTCGCCGCCACCACGGTCGAGAATTTCGCCCGCGCCCGCTTCGGCGGTGACGACCTGAAGCTGGCAACCCGGGTTACCGGCGGGCTGCCGGGCGACTGGTCGATGCGGGTGCTGGCCGGGCTGGAGGCGTTGTCGATGCTTGCCGTGGGCGAGCTCGATGTCGGCCCCGACACGCTTGCCATCACCGGACGCACCGGCAGCAAGACCGCACGCGCCGACATCGCCGGGCTGCTGGCCGACAAGCTGGGCCGCGGCGCCGATTTCGACATCGAAGTCGCCTATGAGGAGCGGCTCGACCCGATCGCGGGCCTGCCCAGCCCCGAGGAATGCCTGCGCCAGATCGCTTATGTCACGGCCGACACCAAGATCACCTTCGATCCCGGCTCGGCCACCATCACCGCCGAGGCGCGCCCCGTGGTCGACGACATCGCCGAGATCGTGCGCCGCTGCCCGGAGCTCGAGATCGAGGTGGCGGGCTACACCGATAGCCAGGGCCGCGACGAGATGAACCTCGCGCTCAGCCAGAAGCGCGCCGACGCCGTGGTCGAGGCGCTGCGCCGCGCCCGCGTGCCGGTGGCGGGCTTCACCGCCAAGGGCTATGGCGAGGCCGACCCGATCGCGGATAACGACACCGCCGATGGCCGCGAGGCCAACCGCCGGATCGAGTTCCGGCTCAGCGGCGCGCAGGCCGCCACCATGGCCGAAGCCACGACCGACGCTGGCGAAGAGAACGGCGAAGACGCCCCGGCGGCCCCGGTGCAGGAGGCGCAGAGCATCGACGCCGACGCGCCGCAGGCGATGGAGCGCCCGGCCTTCGGGCCGCGCGCGCGCCCCACAGACGAATCAGACGACTAGGGACGGGAACGTGAACAGAACCGAGTTCATCATCGCCACGGCGGTCATTCTTTTTGCCGCTTTCGCCCTCGGCTGGTTCGCCAGCTGGCTGGTGAACCGCTTCACCCGCGTCACCCGCGCCGATATCGGCGAGCTGGACCGCATGGCGCAGGCGCTGCACGAGGCCGAGGAAACCCGCGATCAGGCGATCGCCTATCTCGAGGAGCGCGAGGCCGAGCTGACCGGCCAGCTCAAGCAGTCCGAGGCCGAGCTGCGCGCCGCGATGGAGGCGCTGCGCGAGGCCCGTCACGAGGCCGAGGATCTGCGCGGCTGGATCGAGCGGCACAACGTCGGCTGAGCCGCGGCTTTTTAGACCGGCGCATGACCGAACGGGTGACCTCCCCCTCGCCCCGCATTCGCCCCCTGCCATCCCGGCGCGATCCGTCATAGCCTGCGCCTCATGGAATCGGCACTGGACTACTGGCACGCGCGGGCGCTGCTCGACTGGCAGATCGAGATCGGCGCGGACGAGGCGATTCTCGACGCGCCGCTCGACCGCTACACGCTGACCGATGCCCGGCCGGCGGTTGCGCCGGCCCCGGGCGCCGCGACGGCGGCCCCTGCCCCGGTCCGCATCGAGGAGCCCGATCCGGTGGCACTGGCCACCGAAGCCGCCCGGGCCGCGCCCGATCTCGACGCGCTCTCCGCGGCGATGGAACGGTTCGAGCATTGCGACCTGCGCCGTGGCGCCCGCAGCTTCGTCTTCTCTGGCGGCCGCGCCGGTGCGCGGGTGACGCTGCTGCTCGACCCGCCCCGCCGCGACGAGGATCGCGCCGGCACGCCGGTGGCCGGTCCTGCCGGTCGGCTGCTCGAACGGATGCTCTCCGCGATCGGTCTTTCGGCGGATGCGCCGGACATGGAGCGCGCGGTCCACATGGTGCCGGTGCTGCCTTGGCGCGTGCCGGGCGACCGCGCTCCCGATCCGGGCGATCTCGCGATGATGCGCCCCTTTCTCGACCGGCATGTCGAGCTGGCCGACCCCGAGATCCTGGTGGTGATGGGCTCCGTCGCCTGCGCCGCGCTGATGAAGGGTGGCGGGCTGCATCGCCTGCGCGGGCGCTGGGGCGACCTCATGGGCCGACCGGCGCTGCCGATCTTTTCGCCTGCACATCTCATCGCCAACCCTGCGGCCAAGCGCGAGGCTTGGGCCGACCTTCTCGCGCTCAAGACGCGCCTCGACGGAGCCCGGACATGATCGACCCCCTTGTGCTGCTCGCCTTCCTGCCGGCGGCGCTCGCGCTCAACCTGACGCCGGGCGCGGACATGATGTTCTGCCTTGGCCAGGGCCTGCGCGGCGGCCCGCGCGCGGCGCTCGCCGCCGATGCCGGAATCGCGCTGGCGGTGATGGGCCATGTGACGCTGACGGGTCTCGGCCTCGGCGCCGCCGTCGCGGCGCTGCCATGGCTCTTCGACGCGATCCGCTGGATCGGCGTCGGCTACCTGCTCTGGCTGGCCGCGACTGCGCTGCGAGGCGGCGGCGCCGCGCCCGAGGAATTGCCCGCAATTCGTCCGTCGCGCGCCTTCCGGCAGGGCCTCGTCGTCAACCTCACCAATCCCAAGGTGATCCTGTTCGTGCTGGCCTTCCTGCCGCAATTCACCGATCCTGCCCGCCCGGTTCTGCCCCAATTCCTGGCGCTCGGCGTGGTGCTCTCGCTGGGCGGGCTGGTGATCAACGGCGCAGTCGGCGTGTTCGCCGGTGGCGTCGGGCGGCGCCTGGCCGGCTCGGCCGGATTCAACCGCTGGCTCGGCCGGATCTCGGCCACGATCTTCGCCGGGCTGGCGCTGCGTCTCGCGGCGATGTCGCGGGCATGAGCATGGCGCGCGACTTCATCCCCGTGCGGATCGCCGTCCTCACCGTCAGCGACACGCGGGACGCATCCGAGGACCGGTCCGGCGACACGCTGGTCGAGCGGATCGAAGCGGCGGGGCACTTGCTCGCCGCTCGCGACCTGCTGCGCGACGACCGCGCGGCGATCGCGGAGCGCCTGCGGAGCTGGTGCGCCGATCCCGGCATCGACGTGGTGATCTCGACCGGTGGCACCGGCCTGACCGGGCGCGACGTGACGGTCGAGGCGCATCGCGATGTCTACGAGAAGGAGATCGACGCCTTCGGCACGGTCTTCACCATCGTCTCGATGAACAAGATAGGCACCTCGGCCGTGCAGAGCCGGGCCACTGGCGGCGTCGCGAACGGGACCTATCTCTTTGCCCTGCCCGGCAGCCCCGGCGCCTGCCGCGACGCTTGGGACGAGATCCTCGTCCGCCAGCTCGACTATCGTCACAAGCCCTGCAACTTCGTGGAAATCATGCCCCGGCTCGACGAGCATCTCCGGCGCAAGTGATCAGGCCGGGGGACAGCCCCTGAACTCGACCGCCTCGCCGTCGCCGATCACCGTGATCACCAGCGCCGAGCGGTCGAGCGCGACCGGCCCCTTTCCGACATGCTCGATCCGGGTCTCGGCGCTGATCTCGTCGCCCGCACGGCGCATCTTCACCGGGGCGGCCCACAGCGCCGGATCGCCGGTCTCGACCACCACCGCGCGCGCGCCGGGCATGGCGGGGATCTCGGCCCGCAGGGCGATGCCCTTGGCAGCGGGGCCGACCGTGCAGCGCGCCGTGCCGAGCCCGGCCTCCTCGGGCGTCATCGCCCGGTCCGCCAGCGCCAGCGCCAGCGCCGGGTCACGCGTCTCGCCCATCGGCAGATCGGCAGCGAAGTCGAGCGCGACCGGCACGCAGACATCCTGGCAGACGCCGAGTTCCAGCACCCCCTCGATCCGCACCGGGGCACCCGCACGGGCCGGCGCGATCTCGACCGGCAGCACCACCTGATCGGAATAGCCGTAGGTCTCGAAACCACCGACATGAAAGATCTCGGGCACCGGCCAGTGGAAGGCGGCGCCCGCGACATTGCGCGAGCCCTGCCAGTCGACCAGAGGCGGGATGCCCGCCTCGCCCGGGGCGCGCCAATAGGTCTTCCACCCTTCGGCGAGGGTGATCCGGAACCCGGCAAACTGGGTGCCATCCGCGTCGCGCCAGCCAGGCAGCAGATCGAGCCGCACGATATCGTCGACCGGCCCGGCGGGGGCGTCGGCGGGCAGCAGCGATCCGAGGGCGAGGAGCAGCGGCGCGAGGAAGAAGGGGCGTGTCATAACCGCAGTGATGACCCCGCGCCCGCACGAAGGAAAGTCACGTCGGCGCGAGAGCGCCGCATCCCGCCCCTTGATCGTGTGCCCCGCGCATCACATCATCGGGGGATGGAAGCCATGAACCCCGACCTGAGCGGCAAGCTCCTCATCGCGATGCCCGGCATGGGTGACCCGCGCTTCGACCACGCGGTGAT
>Ga0208794_1000337_pt1 | contig 33428 bp, 41 predicted proteins | sample 32_taG_FD_184106 | JGI IMG/M metagenome (GOLD analysis project Ga0208794, IMG submission 184106) | Marine viral communities from the Gulf of Mexico - 32_GoM_OMZ_CsCl metaG (SPAdes) (version 2) | ecosystem: Environmental > Aquatic > Marine > Oceanic | place: Atlantic Ocean: Gulf of Mexico... | reverse complement strand
ATTAAATGGTTGATCTTACCTTTGCATGAGAGTGAGACAGACCGGCATCTCATCGGATTATCTGGTTGATGCTTCACCTACTGCTGGTGCATGTTTCCTTCGCTAATTCCAGCAAGAACCCCACACGCCTCAACTTCCCGGTCATCGTTGCAACTCGCTCTCAGTGAAACGAGTTGTTTCTCAAGCGCTTGCAGAGCGGTTATCTGCGACCGCACATGAGAGATGTGATCATCGAGCAAGGCGTTGACGGCGGTACAAGGCTGATGAGGGTCGTCCTGATAGCTCTGTAGTTCGTGAATCTCAGCCAGTGACAGGCCCAGGATTCTGCAGCGACGGATGAAGGCCAGCCCCTCACCATGCTTCTCGGTATAGACACGGTAACCGTTGTCCTGCCGATCAGGCGGCGGCAACAAGCCCTGCTGTTCATAGAAGCGGATCGTCTGTGTTTCGACCCCTACCAACTGCGCCAACTGACCAATGCGCATCAGCCTCCTCCCCAACGGATTCTTTACTCTATTGACCTTATAGTAGCTTTATAGTTTAAAATGGTACCACAACATTGTTCAAGTGGAGTCGTATCATGAGCAAATCCTGTGGTGGCGCCTGTGGCGGTGATGCAACGTCCGCAGCGGATACCGATATACAGGCCTCCTCCGAGGCGCCAGGGAGATGGGTCAGTGTTTATGCCGTGCCGAAGATGGACTGTCCATCAGAAGAACGAATGATTCGCCTAGCCCTGAACGGCTTTGAGGAGATTCGGGCGCTGTCCTTCGACTTGTCGAACCGCCGGCTGAAGGTCGTGCATGACGGCGAGGTCGAGCCCGTCACCTCGAAACTGAAGACCTTGGGGCTAGGCGCCTCGCTTCAGGAAACCGTCGCTGCAAATCCGGAGACCATCAAGGCCGCCGAGTTTTCGGCAGCTTCTGCTAAGCAAGAATCCGGGACCCTGCGCTGGTTGCTCGGCATCAATGCACTTCTGTTCGTGGTGGAAATGACTGCCGGTCTGATCGCCCAGTCCACCGGCCTGATTGGAGAATCCCTGGACAATTTTGCCGATGCGGCGGTGTACGGGCTTGCCCTTTATGCGGTTGGACATAGCGTGAAAATGCAGGTACGTGCCGCGCATCTTGCTGGTGTACTGCAACTGATCTTGGCTGTGGGCGTGCTCGTAGAGGTGGTGAGACGCTTTGTATTCGGTAGTGAGCCTGAATCGCTGGTGATGATGGCTATCGCATTCGTCGCATTGATTGCCAATACCAGTTGTCTGCTGCTCATATCCAAACATCGGGAAGGCGGGGCGCACATGAAGGCAAGCTGGATATTCTCGGCCAACGACGTGGTGATCAACCTGGGGGTCATCACCGCCGGCGCCCTGGTCGCGTGGACCGGTTCCAATTATCCGGATCTGATTATCGGCACCATCGCGGGGGGCATTGTACTTAACGGTGCCAGACGCATTTTGGCGTTGAAGGGTTAAATAATGCTCATTATTGGCAAAAAGCTCTCGCCGTATGCCCTATTGTCCATATCGGGCCTGCTGGCAGCGTCTGATCAGGCTGTAAAGTGGCTGGTGCAGCAATCAATGGCCTATGGCGAGTATGTTTCGGTGACCCCGTTCTTTAACTGGGTGCACCTATGGAACACCGGTGCCGCATTCAGTCTTTTTGCGAATGGTGGAGGCTGGCAGCGCTACTTTTTTATCGGAATCGCGGTAGTGGTCTCGATTTTTCTGATCAAGCTGATCCTTGAAAATCGTCATAAAGGAGAAGCCATCGCTTACAGTCTTATCCTCGGTGGCGCCATGGGCAACCTGATTGACCGGGTCTTTCGCGGCTATGTTGTGGATTCCTTTGATTTCTATTGGCGAGACTGGCATTGGCCGGCCTTCAACCTGGCTGATATTGCAATTGTCCTCGGTGCCTTACTTTTCGTTTCCAGCAGCTTGTTGGGTAAAAAAGCAAACACCAATGCCGAGCCGGATGGATCTGACTGACACCTACGCCTATACAACACCATGACCGAACTTCCCGACAACATCCTTCACCTGCCGCAATACCAAGTACTGGGCTGCAAATCAACCGACGACGAAATGCACTTCCAGGTGGACGTGCCCGATCCCATCGCCTGCGAGGAATGCGGCGTGCAGGGTGAGTTCGTACGGTTCGGCAAGCGTGACGTTCCCTATCGTGATCTGCCCATCCACGGCAAGCGGGTCACTCTCTGGGTGGTCCGCCGCCGATACACCTGCCGGGCCTGCAAGACAACATTCAGGCCCCAGCTACCAGAGATGGTGGACGGATTCCGTATGACACTGCGGCTGCATGAGTACGTGGAGAAGGAATCCTTCAACCACCCCTACACCTTTGTGGCGGCACAGACCGGCCTGGACGAGAAGACGGTGCGCGACATCTTCAACGCCCGCGCCGAGTTCCTGGGGCGCTGGCACCGCTTCGAGACGCCCCGCATCCTGGGCATTGACGAGCTATACCTGAACAAGCGCTACCGCTGCATTCTGACCAACATTGAGGAGCGAACCCTGCTCGACCTGCTGGCCACCCGCCGCCAGGACGTGGTGACCAACTACCTGATGAAGCTGAAAGACCGGCAGAAGGTCGAGATCGTCAGCATGGACATGTGGAACCCCTACCGGGAAGCGGTCAAGGCTGTGCTGCCCCAGGCCCGTATCGTGGTCGATAAGTTCCATGTGGTGCGCATGGCCAACGATGCCCTAGAGAGAGTGCGCAAGGGCCTCAGAAAGGAGCTGAAACCGTCCCAGAGCCGGACTCTCAAGGGAGACCGGAAAATCCTGCTGAAACGCGCTCACGAAGTCTCAGACCGGGAGCGCCTCATTATGGAGACCTGAACAGGCGCGTTCCCGCAACTGCTGGCCGCCTACGAGCACAAGGAGCGCTTCTACGGCATCTGGGACGCCACCACACGGCTCCAGGCAGAAGCCGCCCTGGACGAGTGGATAGCCACCATCCCGAAGGGCCAAAAGGAAGTCTGGAGCGATCTGGTCAGGGCAGTGGGAAACTGGCGCGAAGAGACCATGACCTACTTCGAGACGGACATGCCCGTCACCAACGCTTACACGGAGTCCATCAACCGACTGGCCAAGGACAAGAACCGTGAAGGGCGCGGTTACTCCTTCGAGGTGATGCGGGCACGAATGCTCTACACCACGAAGCACAAGAAGAAGGCACCGACTGCGAAGGTCTCTCCTTTCTACAAGAAAACCATCGGTTACGGACTGCCGGACTTCGCAGAGGAACTCAACTACGGAGTCGATCTATCAACCATCTGAGGGTGGTATCAGATTGATGGGGTGAAGGTGCCCCATCAACCATTAAATCCGTATACCCATATTTTTACTGTAGGTTCAGGCTCGTTTCAGGTTAACACCGTATAAAGAATGGGTGACAATAACCTCTGAGGTAAATGACCATGCGCTACACTCTTTTAACAACGTCTTTGTTTGCCCTTTCATTAAGTCTGATCACGGGCGCGGCGCTGGCTGCACCCGGCCACGGCGGTGGTGGCAATAACCTAACCGAGGCTGACGTTGACCGCACGATCAGCCTTGAGGCTGGCGATATGTGGTTCGACCCTGAAACGCTAGAAATGGCGGCGGGTGAAATTGTTAAATTTGAAATCACCAACACCGGCAATTTAGAACATGAGTTTGTGATTGGTAGCAAAGAAGCCCAAGAAGAACATCGTCAAATGATGCTAAACATGGCCAACGGCGGAGGCCACGATATGTCGAATATGTCACACGGCGGCGGTCACGATATGGCCAGCATGGACATGGCAGGTGTCACCATTGCGCCTGGTGAAACCGGGACTTTATTATGGAGTGTCCCTGACAATGTTAACGAGCTAGAGTATGCCTGTAACATTCCTGGTCATTATGAATCCGGCATGTACGGTAATTTTTCTCTCTAATCTGACGCAGACCCATGAAACTGTTGCTACTCGAAGATGATGATTTGTTAGCAGAAAGCTTGGCAGAGAGTCTCAAGGACAACGGTTACCTGGTTGATTTGGCCGCTTCATTGAAAGCGGCCAAGTCGCTGATGGCAACCGAGGATTATGAGCTGGCTATTTTAGATGTCGGTTTGCCCGATGGGTCGGGGTTAGATCTTCTCGCTCATTGGCGCAAGCAGAAGCGCAGTACGCCTATTTTGATTTTGACGGCGCGCGATACCTGGGAAGATAAAGTTATCGGACTTGAAACCGGAGCCGATGACTATCTCACCAAGCCTTTCCACGAAGCCGAACTTATGGCTCGCCTGAAGGCCTTGTTGCGTAGGCAGTCTGGTCAGTTATCTCATGTGATTACGCTTAACGGTGTCTCGTTGGATGAGGCGGGTCAACGCGTGTGCTTAGAAGGAGAAACGTGGCGTTCGCTAACAGCAACGGAGTTTCGATTACTGCGCTACTTAATGCTTCATCCAGACCGTATTCACTCGAAAGATCAGCTACTAGAGCAGCTCTACGCCTTGGATCAGGACGCAGCCGCACCTAACTTGGTGGAAGTCTACATCGCTCGTCTGCGCCGTTATCTCGGTAAATCAGTCATTCAAACGCGACGTGGTCAGGGGTATTTCTTTGCTTCACATTGATAGACGCAGTTTACGCATTCGGCTACTCGCATGGTTAGGCGGCGTCGCGCTACTGGTGGTGGTCACCACGTGGCTATTGCACGGGATCTTTTTACAGAGCCTGGCAAGGGATTTTTTAGGTGATCGCTTACAACGTGAAGCAAACCACGCGGTCGCGCAGCTAGAGCAAGACCAAACGACTGTACCGACTGCGCTCGACTCGGTTAGCCAAGGCTATCAAGTCTTTCATCATCTCTACGTACTCCGTTTCAATGGCTCGGTCAGCGCTTCTGACCCGCAATGGCAGCAACAGCTGGCTCCGTTGCTAGATGAGAGCGGCGATGCCCTAATAGATGTGAATCGCGGAACACAGCACATGCTCGTCTATCGCCGCCATTTTGAGTGGCAGGGCACGCAGGGTGTGCTATTGGTGGGCGAGGATTTTTCCCAAGTAGAATCAGGGCTTGCAACTTTACACTGGTGGGTCGGTGGGATCGCCGCCGTGCTTTTAGGGATGCTCATCATACTCAACATGCTAGCGGTTAACCGTGGACTCATACCACTCTGGCAACTGCGCCAACAACTTGAAGCATTGCGATCAGGCAAACGTGATCGCTTGTCATTAGTAGCCCCTTCGGAGCTAGATGAATTAGTCGACCAGTTGAACTGGTTCATGGACGACATTGATCTTCGTCTGAAGCGCTCGCGAGAATCGGTCGCCAACCTATCACACGCATTAAAAACACCGCTGGCAGCCGTTACTCAAGTACTGCGTGGCAACCGGCCCATTGATGACAACCGGCGCCATAAACTACTCAGCCGTATTGAAGACATTAACGCCCAGTTGGATGCGGAGCTGCGTCGTTCACGTATTGCAGGCCCTAATGCGGGACGAATGGCCAACGTTACTCGTGATAGCTTACGGCTGATTGAGATGTTCCGTAGCCTCTATCCTGAGCGTATGTTCGACCTGACTCACTCAGCACGTGAGGAAGAACAAGTTCCCATTGAATCTCACGATTTTTCAGAAATATTAGGCATCGTGCTTGATAACGCAGGAAAATGGTCGAGCAGGCGCGTTCTTTGCGATATTGCCGTCTCCGCAACCACACTCACGCTCACCATTGATGATGACGGCCTCGGCGTTGCAGAAGAGGATCTTTCGCGCTTGGGAGAGCGTGGCACACGACTGGATGAACGCCGTCCCGGCTACGGCTTAGGCCTGTCGATTCTTGCGCAGCTAATTGCCCGCTACTCAGGGCACTCGTATTTTGAGCGCAGTCCACTGGGTGGACTGCGCGTTACGATTATCCTGCCTCTAGCGGGTGAAGTAGCTAATTAATCATTATTCAGCTTTGTTTCAGGTTCTTCCATCAAGATGGTGTCATTCATCATTGATGGGAGTTACACATGGCACGCTCAAGTATCATTTCTCACCCTCTTTCTCGTCGGCAAGTGTTAAAAGGAGGCGCTGCCTTAGGCTTAGGTTCTGCTGCGGCAATGGGGTTAACTCCCGCCTGGGCAAACCCCTGGGGCCGTACCAACGTCTATGCTCAGGGCGTTGAAGAAGGGCCCGAGGTATCGCTGGCGATCCGCCGTGAATCGTTGCCTATTGACGGACAAGAAGCCCAACCAATTACCATTAACGGTACCAGTCCTGGCCCGCTGATTCGTTTGAAAGAAGGTCAAGACGCAGTACTGCGTGTCACCAACCTGCTGGACGAGCCCACCTCCATCCACTGGCATGGTCTCATTCTACCGCCGGAAATGGATGGTGTGCCTGGCGTTAGCTTTGCAGGTATCGCCCCTGGTGAAACCTTTACCTACCGTTTTCCCGTCCGTCAGAACGGTACCTACTGGTACCACAGTCATTCCGGTATGCAGGAGCAGCTTGGCCATGCAGGGCCATTGATTATCGACGCTGCCGAGCGTGAGCCTATCCGTTACGACCGTGAGCATGTGTTACTGCTCACCGACTGGACTTTTGAAGACCCGATGTCGGTGTTCCGTAATCTGAAAACCATGGAAGGCTATTACAACTTCCAAGAGCGCACGATTGCTGACTTCTTTGCCGATGTTCGTAACAACGGTTTTGCTCAGACCGCTGAAATGCGCGGCATGTGGGCTCAAATGCGCATGAGTTCGCGGGATATCGCCGATGTCACCGGTAGTACTTATACTTATCTTCTCAACGGCTATTCTCCTCAAGAAAACTGGAATGCCTTGTTCAAAGCTGGTGAGCGGATACGACTACGCGTGATTAACGGCTCAGCCATGTCTTTTTTCGATGTTCGTATACCTGGCCTGAAGATGACCGTGGTGGCCGCTGATGGACAACCGGTGCAACCCGTTCCTGTTGATGAGTTCCGTATTGGCGTGGCTGAAACCTACGATGTGCTGGTTTCACCTGAAGACGACCGGGCATACACCATCTTCGCCGAAGCCATGGATCGGAGCGGCTATGCACGCGCCACGCTAGCTCCACGTGAAGGCATGCAGGCGGAGATTCCTGAACGCCGTCAAATTGCAGACCGCGGTATGGAAGCCATGGGTGCCCACGGTATGGGCGGTATGGATCACTCCAACATGGCGGGGATGGATCACTCTGGCATGTCCAACATGTCGGGGATGGATCATTCCAGCATGGCTGGGATGGATCACTCCGGTATGTCCAACATGCAAGGCATGGATCACTCTACTATGGGGGGGATGGCAGCCGAGCAGGCCAAAATAGGCGCAAATGGTTTGCTTCTCGCCGGTGAAGCTCAGCCGGGCTCTCGCTATAACCAGGCGGGAATCGGCATTGATCCTGACGAACGACGCGTATTGGTTTACCGGGATCTCAAAGCGTTCACACCATGGCCTGATCGCCGTGAGCCAGGCCGTGAGCTTGAGCTGCACCTGACCGGCAATATGGAGCGTTATATGTGGTCGTTCGACGGTAAGAAGTTTAGCGAAGTGACCGGCCCTATTCATTTTGAGAAAGATGAGCGGCTGCGCCTAATTCTGATTAACGACACCATGATGGAGCATCCTATTCACCTCCACGGTATGTGGATGGAGCTAGAAAACGGCCAAGGGGAATTGATACCACGCAAACACACCCTAAATGTGAAGCCCGGTGAGCGCGTATCTGCGTTGATCACCGCAGATGCAGAGGGCAGTTGGGCGTTCCACTGCCACCTTCTCTATCACATGGATGCTGGCATGTTCCGCGTTGTTCAAGTTTCTTAAGGAGGCAGTATGAAAATTAAGCGCTACTTAACCCTCGCCAGCGCCGCCCTTGGCATGGCCGCCGCCACGACCGCTCAAGCCGAAGATGGCTATGCGGCACCAGACAGTTGGCCAGCGCCCACTGAGGAACATAATATGGGTATGGCACTGTTTGATCGGCTCGAATATAGCGTGCCTGATAAAGGCCCAGAAGCCGTGGTATGGGACTTTCAAGGCTGGTACGGCGGCGATATCAACCGCATTTACCTAAAGTCAGAAGGCGAAAATGTCCAGGGCGACGGCGAAGATGCTGAGTTTGAGTCTTTGGAACTACTCTATAGTCGTTTAGTGGCTGATTTTTGGGAGTTACAGGGGGGGATCGGTTATCAAGGCGGTGTTTTCTCCGATGATCACGCTGAACGCACCTATGGGGTTGTCGGCCTGCAAGGCGTAATGCCCTACGGCATTGAAACCGACGTGGCATTACAAGTGAGTGAAGATGGCGACGTGGCCGCCAGTTTTGAAGGCGAATACGATCTGCGCCTGACTCAGCGGCTCTACCTACAGCCGCGCACCGAAATTGCCGTGGCCGCCAGTGAAGTTGAAGAATTTGGCGTGGGCGAAGGCCTTAACTCGGTTCGTGCTGGCCTACGGCTAGGCTACGAAGTGACCCGACGCTTCGCCCCCTACATCGGTGCCTATTGGGAGAAAGAATACGGCGACACTGCAGATCTCTCCCGAGCCAGTGGCGACAACACTGAAGATACTGGAGTTGTTGCCGGTGTTAAACTAATGTTCTAACGACTCTGACAGTGTGTAACTTTTAACGTCACCAAATGGTGGCGTTTTTTATTATTTTTATTTTTATATTCAGCTTCATTTCAAAAACCCCAGCTAATATAACCATGTAACCAACCACTGGAGTAGTTATCATGAAAGTTAAATCAATTCTCTTTGGAGCGCTTGTAGCTAGCATTCTTTCAACGCCTGCATTGGCTAACTATGGGACGACCATCCAAGATCTGCCACTACTTGAAAGAGGCGTCTCTTCTACACAATTGCTGGCCCAAGGCCAATCAAAGCGTTTCAATATTAACATTGAACAAGCGACTACACTGAAAGTAGTGAGTGAGCACTTTCCAGGATTTACCAGCACTGGCAACCGCATTTCAGCTGTTCTTTATAATGAGGCGGGACAGCAGGTAGCAGAAGCTTCCAGCCCACGGGGGCACTTCGAACTTGTTCGTCAGCTGCAACCGGGTAATTATCAGCTTGAGGTAACAGGAAGATCAAGGGGAGGCAGTGATGATAACCGTTATTATGAACTACATGTCGCCTATTGATATCCTTTAGTCTTGACATGAATTAAGAAGGTCAGCCATGAGCTGACCTTTTTTATGAAAAACTAGTATCTCGGCAAACAAATTCAGCTTTAATTCAGGAATTTTAGCTAACTTTATAGTGCCGCAATCGGCGTAAAAACAAGACAATTCATAAAGAGGTGTCATCATGTGGAATAACAAGAAGATTCCCTTGGTCAGCATGACGGTTATGGCCTTGGCAATCGGCTCGACGTATGTTTCGGCCCTGGAAACCCAAGTGGGAGAGACCACCGTGGGGCTTTATGGCTACGCCAGGCTGAACATGGCTTACAACTTCGATCGGGATGCCGGATCAGCTAACGAAGGTTACTTTGCTGAAGTCGCAGGATCGGAAGATGAGAGGGATGTCGGGGATCAGTTTCAAGTCACCGCGACACAAAGCCGCATCGGCTTTCGGACCAGTACGCCTGTCGAGGGGGCACGCTAGACACCGTTATCGAAGGGGATTTCTGGTCCTACAACGATGATAATACGCGCTTCAGACTACGGCATGCCTATGGGTCCTGGAATGGCATTCTGGCAGGGCAAACCTGGTCGAATTACACCACCTTCGTCGCCGCCACGCCCACACTGGATTTCCTCGGCACGGCGGGAAGCAATGGCTATGGGTCGCGCCTAGCCCAGTTGCGCTACACCATGGGAGGATTCTCGATAGCCGCGGAAGACCCTCAAGCTCAATTGGCTGAGAATATAGATGGCTCAGTGCCAGAAGATGATTTGCTACCGGATAATGACGATGCCGTATCATCGATGCCCGCGTTGAGCCTGCGCTATGAAGATAGTATGGGTGACTTTTCCTACTCAATCGCCGGCATCGCCCGGCAGCTGAAGTACGATACCGGAAGCGAAAAGGATACGGAAATGGGCTATGGGGCCTTCGCCGCAGGTGCCTACCATGCCGGACCGGTGACCTTGAGAGCGATCGTGAACGCCAGCGAGGGGGCGAACAGTTACCTCTATCTGTCTGGCGATTACTTCAACGGTGCCGATGCCTACGTCGATACCAACGGTAAGCTGCAAACGCTATCTGGCGATGGCGGAGCCCTTGGTCTTTCTTATCAAATATCACCACAGTATTCACTGAACGCGTCCCATGGCTATACCGATGTCGAATTGGGCGACCCTACCGTAGGTGGGAATGCAGGTAGAAAGAACAAGAATACATTTCTTAATCTGATGTGGACTCCCAACGAACGCTTGATGTACGGAATTGAGTACGGCTATTTCGAAACGGAGTTGGCCGATGGCCGTGAAGAAGATGCGAGCCGTGTGATGGTGGCTGCCCAGTATAGTTTCTAGGGTGAGTTAGTAGCATAGCAGAGAAGCTGTTTTGATCGATTGCTTGGGCGTATGCCCAAGCTTTTTTATGGTTCTTCGTCACTTCATGTGGGGCCTGATCGAACAGGCGACCCACAATACCACTGTCACTAAACTGAATAAGAAAGATCAGTCGCGTCGGGAACACTTTTGATGACCAAATCGATACAGATGAAGTCGCGCATGGCCTGGCTGTCATAGATGGCATCTTCAAGCGCTTCGTCGACCAGTGCATACCATTGCTGAAGGAAGTAGATCCGCAACATCTGTCCCAGGAACCGTTCCCGGCGGGTGACCTTCTTATTGTTCTGGTGCTCAGCCTGAGCAAACGAGATCTGTTTCATCGAGAACTCTGGCGGGTAGTGGAAAACTGTATTTTGCCCTGCCGGTGGCACTTAGGCAGCAACGGTCGTATTTATGCAGTGTTTCCTTAAAAGAGGCTCGCAGTAGGCTTGCTTCTACTAGAGTTTATTTCAAAATAATTACCTCAATAATTTGAAAGCCTGAGTTAAAGCAAATGAATTTCTCCATAGAAGTTCACGTCGAGCCGGAGCGCTTGCCCCGGCTGGTTTGAAGCTTAGCTGGCCATTGCGGCACATTCTTCAGCGCAGCGATGACAAGCTTGAGCACACTCTTGACAATGGGTTGCATCATGTTTTGCACACTCATCACCACACTTTTTACAAATGTCGGCACATAGACGGCAGATCTCGTGCGCAAACTCGCTTTCTTGTGCCATGAATGAAGCGGCTAACCGGCAAATTTGAGCACATTGCATGTTAAGGCGAATACATTCCGCCATCATTTTTACGTCGTCTACTTTTAGGCACTCAGTTGCACACTTGTCACAATACGCTGCACATACGTGACAAGCTTCAATGCAATTCTCATATTTTCCAAAATCCATCTCGATTCTCCATTTATTAAATCAGATTTTATTCACCATAGCTCTTGCTTGGCATAATAAAGCTAGAACAACCTAAAAGAAAAATCAAGGAAAGGTAATCAGGTAACTACTCACGAAATATAAAGTTAAAAAGGTAGCTGTGCGCTACTTGCCAATAATTTTTTATTATTCAGTTAAGATTCAGGAAGGCCTACTATAGTAAATGTTTTTCAAAAAATACTGCAGCATTCGCTGCGCCTGGAAGTTAGCTCGCCACGAAGCCCCTAATTAAAGTAAGTAGGTGAGAAAACTAAATTAATAATGAGAGGAATCAAGTTCTAAGCTTTATAAAAATAATCTCCTTTTAGGAGACTAGCTCAGCCTAATAAGCTTCCTAAGGAGTCAGTATGAAAATTAATCTCTACTTCTCTGACGGCCTGGCTACCCCAGGGTCGCCAGGGAGGGAAAAAGGTCGACCATGATACTGGAAAGCCGCGTCATGGTACCCGAGACGATGGCGATGCCCATCAGGATCACAACCGTGCCCGCCACGGGGCGAGCATAGGCGCTCCACCTTCCTAGGCTTTGCCGATGCAGAGCGAATCGGTTAATCAGTAAAGTGCTGGCAAGAAAAGGTAGCGCTAGGCCAGCCGAGTAGGCACTGAGATATATCATTCCAGCCTGGGCACTAGCAGCATTGGACGTGGCCATCAAGATGGCGCCCAGGATGGGGCCGATACAGGGCGTCCAGCCGATGGCAAAAGATACCCCGAACACAGTAGCCGAAAGCGGAGAGCCACCCTGGACATTGGGGGTGAACTGAAAGGTACGCTGGAAAAGCGGCAATCGGAACACGCCGGTCATGAAGAGGCCCAGCACGATCACCGCCGAGCCGGCAACCCAGTTGAATTCTTGGCGATACCCTCGCATCAGTTGCCCGATACTACTGGCGCCGAGCCCGAGTAGGATGAACACGATGCTGAAGCCGAAGACGAAGAAGGCACTGAGGGTCAATGCCTCTAACCGCCTGTCGGCTTTACCGGCACTACCGCCTGTGACCACCGACAGGTAGGCCGGTAACAGGGGCAGCGTGCAGGGCGAGAAGAAGGAGACCAATCCGCCGATAAAGGCGCCGACCAAGCCGATGGAAGAGAGAGATTCCAATGTGTTATCGCAACTTAAGTTATGGAGACGGCCAACAAGGGTATTGATACCAATCCCATGGTGCTACCTCCTATCATATCCATTTTAACGCCGTAAGAATTTTAAGGCTTACAGCTGCTTTAAGGTCAACCTTTATTGACAAATTATTTGTCTCCTATCGAATTGCAAATATTACACATCAGGCTTGACCTTAAAGTTGACTTCAAAGTTATGGTGGCTACTCAATGAATGACATGAGGACATTTCCATGGCGCTACAACTGGGCGAGACAGCACCAAACTTCACGATCGAATCCACACAAGGCACGGTCAACTTTCACCAATGGCTTGACGACAGCTGGGCGGTTCTGTTCTCGCACCCCGCTGATTTTACGCCAGTATGCACCACAGAACTGGGCGCGTTTGCCAAGCGAAAGAACGAATTCACCAAGCGGGGTGCCAAACTGGTTGGGGTTTCGGTGGATCCCCTCAGCTCTCACCACGACTGGCTGGGGGATATTGAACAGACTCAGGGCACGGCCCTGAACTACCCCTTGCTGGCTGACGAAGATCAGGTGGTAGCGAAGCTTTATGGAATGATCCATCCCAAAGCCGACCCCAAACTGACGGTGCGTACGGTCTTCATCATCGATTCTGACAAGAAAATTCGTCTCACTTTGACGTATCCACCCAGCACAGGACGTAATGTCGACGAGATACTGCGGGTTCTCGATTCGCTTCAGCTAACTGACAAGCACAAAGTGGCCACCCCAGTTGACTGGCAAAACGGTGACGATGTCATCATCTCGCCATCGCTATCGAATGATGACGCTAGGCAACACTTTCCCGAAGGCTGGAACACCAAGACGCCCTACCTTAGGGTCGTGCGCCAACCGGAGCAATAGGAGCCCCGACCGGTAGATTCGTTGAGTCAGGCTGCCAGAAGCTTAGATTAATAATGTCGTGAGGTAACGCTATGCAAACACTAAGTATCGGCGAGCTTGCCGAACGAAGCGGGGTCGCTAGCCAGGCGATTCGATTCTACGAAAAAGAGAAACTTATGCCTCCTCCGAGGAGGACCGATGCCAACTATCGGCGTTACCCACTGGAAGCTGTGGATCGGTTGCAGTTTATCGTCCATGCCAAGCAGTGGGGCTTCACGCTGCAAGAGATTCGGGAGCTGCTAATGCTTCAGGATGCTAATGGCGACCGGGCGCAAGCTAAACGCATCGCCGGGGAGAAGCTGCACAAGGTGCGCGAGCAGATCAAACACCTCACGCGGATTGAAGCCGTATTATCGAAAACACTGAGCGAGTGTGCAGGCGAAGGGCCTATGCAGGAAGGCTGCCCGATTGTTGAAGCTATCGCTGAGCAGGCTGAATGATCAGCACTTTCTCGACAGCGAACATGGGGAATCAAGCTCGCATATCGGGTCGTCAATAAATAACAGGAGATCTTCATTATGGCGCAAAACGTCGATATCGAGATTCGTGGTATGTCCTGTGCTTCCTGTGTTGGACGTGTGGAACGTGCACTCAGCCAGCAGCCAGGCGTGATCAACGCTCAAGTGAACCTCGCCACCCAGAAGGCGGCTATCCAGGTCGAAGCAGTTACCACGACCACTAGCCTACTCGACGCCATTGAAACAGCGGGCTATCAACCGGTAGTGGAAAGTATCGAGATTCCTGTTACCGGCATGAGTTGCGGATCTTGTGTCTCTCGGATAGAGCGAACGCTAACGAAGCTGCCCGGCATGGTGGAAGTGAGTGTTAACCTTGCTACCCAGAAGGCCTTCGTTCGTTTCCTGCCAGGAGCCGTTTCGTTAACGCGTATTCAGCATGCCATCCGCGAAGCAGGCTATGAACCGCAGGATACCGATACGCCGCCACCAACGGACAGCGAGGATCGGGAAAGAGCCGAGCTTCGCCGTCGAGTCGTGCTCGCGGCAATATTTACGATTCCGGTAGTCATCATCGCCATGGGGAAAATGATTCCCACTTTTGACGCGCTGTTAACGAGTCTAATGCCGCATCGCGGCTGGATGGGCGTTGAGTGGTTGTTGGCCACACCGGTGCAGTTCTATGCCGGGGCACGCTTCTATCGTACTGGCTTCGCCGAACTCCGGCATTTTAATCCTGGCATGAATAGCCTCGTTATGATCGGATCGAGCGCTGCCTATTTTTATTCGGTCGCCGCCCTGCTAATGCCCGCGCTCTTCCCCGTCGGAACCGCCGTGAGCTATTTCGAAGCGGCGGCGGTCATCGTGACGCTAATTCTGCTCGGTCGCTATTTTGAACACATTGCCAAGGGCCGCACCTCCGAGGCTATCAAGAAGCTTCTGCAATTACAGGCGAAAACTGCCCGCGTCATCCGCGAAGATGAAACCGTCGAGCTGCCTATCGACGCCGTCGTCACGGGCGATCGTATTTTGGTTCGCCCAGGGGAGCGTGTTCCAGTAGATGGCATCGTTGAGGAGGGCCACTCCTACGTTGATGAGTCGATGATCAGCGGTGAGCCAGTGCCGGTCGTCAAACAGAAGGATTCCGAAGTCGTCGGTGGCACTATCAACAAGAACGGTGCACTTACCTTTCGGGCCACGCGAGTCGGTGCCGACACTGTCTTGTCGCAGATCGTCAAGATGGTGGAAACGGCCCAAGCGGAGAAGCCCCCCATCCAGCAGTTGGCCGACAAGGTTGCTGGTGTATTTGTTCCCGTAGTCATCGCTATCGCCACGATGACCTTTGCACTCTGGTTCGCTTTCGGACCGGCGCCGTCCTTGTCCTTTGCCTTTGTCACTACCGTTAGCGTGCTGCTAATTGCCTGCCCATGTGCGATGGGCCTGGCCACCCCAACGGCCATCATGGTCAGTACCGGGAAAGGGGCCGAGATGGGGGTGCTATTTCGCAAAGGGGCGGCGCTTGAGACGCTGGCCAAGATGAATACGGTGGTGCTGGACAAGACCGGCACTTTGACCCAAGGACGCCCCGAACTGACTGATTTCGAAGCTATTAACGGTCATGAAAACGACGTGCTGCGACTGGTCGCGGCGGTGGAAGCTCAAAGCGAGCACCCCATCGCTGAGGCTATTGTGCAGGGCGCCAAGACCCGTGGGCTGGAATTACCCCCTGTCAGTCGCTTTAGTGCCGAGCCAGGCTACGGCATTGAAGCCGAGGTCGACGGCCACTTGGTACATGTAGGGGCTGATCGTTACATGCGTCGGCTGGAAATCGACCTCGGCCAGGCAGAAACACGCGCCAAGGTGTTGGCCGAGAACGCCAAGAGCCCGCTCTATGCCGCGGTAGACGGTCAGCTTGCTGCAGTCATCGCGGTGGCGGATCCCCTCAAGGAGGGCTCTGCCGACGCTATCGCAGCACTCAAAGCGCAAGGGCTGGAAGTGGCCATGCTCACCGGCGATAACCGTGCCACTGCCGATGCTATCGCCCGACAGGTTGGCATCCAGCAGATTCTCGCTGAGGTACTGCCCGACCAGAAAGCGGCAGAGATCCGGCGTCTCCAGGCGGAGGGCAAGCGCGTCGCTTTTGTGGGGGACGGGATCAATGATGCGCCCGCTTTGGCCCAGGCCGACGTGGGCATTGCGATCGGCACTGGCACCGATATTGCCATCGAGTCCGGCGATGTGGTGCTGATGAGTGGCGATTTGCGAGGCATCGTCAATGCCACGGCGCTCTCCAAGCGTACCCACCGGACCATTATCGGCAATTTCGTTTGGGCCTATGGCTACAACGTAGCGTTGATCCCCGTGGCGGCGGGCGTGCTCTATCCGTTCATCGGCGTATTGCTCAGCCCCATGCTGGCGGCGGCGGCCATGAGCATTTCCAGTGTTTTTGTGCTGACTAACTCGTTGCGGCTACGCCGTTTCACATCGGATACCGGCAATGCCACACCACGTCCAAACGATGCTGTTCATCGCGCCTAAACCAAACAATGTCGTGTTAACGAGGAATTCAAAATGATGGGAAGTGAAAGCTGCATGTGGGGTATGGCAGGGATGGGCCTAATAGCGATCTTGTTGATTATTGCGCTGGGGCTTGGTGTTGCTGCGCTCATCAAATACCTGTTTTTTAATAAGAAGTGATGAAGCTGGCAACCGAATACAATCGTCCCCCTTGGGTAGATCAGAAACTAATAAAGAGAGCATCCATGAGATATATCCTACCTATCACTTATTGCCTAGCTGCTGCAGGTCTGTTAGGTCTTATAACGTTGCCTGCGTTGGCGCAGGAAGCAAGTACTGATGCCACTGAGAGTCGTCAGGCCAGCAGTGCCACGAATACTGAGTCTCCCTTGCCCAAATCGATTACCGCATTGGTGGATCAAGGGTTCACCTTCCATGGCAGCTTCGAAGCGCCTGACGGTCTCCAAGGCTATGCCTTGTCTTATGATAATGAGCCTATGGCAGCTTATATCTCCTCCTCTTCCGACTACGCCGTCATTGGTACGTTAATCGACCCGCAGGGCAATGCCGTTATGGAAAGCCAGCTTCAGGCTCTGGTGCTGGACCCCATGCTGGAAGCTACCTGGAGTGCGTTTGAAAACACTCGTTTTATCTCGGAGGGGAATGATGATGCTTCGCATATTGTGTACACACTAACAGACCCCAACTGCCCCTACTGCAATGCACTCTGGAAAAATTCGCGCCCGCTCATTGAGCAAGGCGTGTTACAGCTTCGTCACGTGCTGGTCGGTGTGCTATCAGAGGACAGTCTTCGCAAAGCTGCTGCAATCCTTGAATCCGACAATCCGGCCAGTGCTCTCGAAACTCATGAACTGGAATTTCGCAATGGCGGCATAAGGCCGGTGGAGCCGTCGGAGGAGAGTCAAGCGCTTCTTAGAAATCACGCCCAGATCATGCGTGAGGCCGGTGCTACGGGAACGCCAACCAGCTACTACCGTGATGAAGCCGGGAAAGTTCAGCGTATCAATGGCGCAGTGTCGACCGACCAGTTTCGCGAAATATTGGGCGTTGAATGATACACCATAACGGTACAGGGCTGAGATGCGAGTCTCCCCAATCACGACCACTGAGATGCACATGGCAACCAAGCTTAGCGTAAAGCAAACGCTCTTTTTGGGGCTCACTCTATTGATGGGTTTGGCGGCCCTTTATTGGATTCTGATGGAGACCGGCGCCTTGTCGGTCTTGACCGACAAGCAGGCCTTGCGTGAGTGGCTTGATAGGCTGGGCGTCTGGGGGCCGTTGGCCATCATCTTTATGATGATGGCGGCCATTGTCATGAGCCCGATTCCCAGTGGCCCAATTGCGATGGTGGCTGGTGCGCTTTACGGCCCAGTTTGGGGGACGATCTATGTCGTTATCGGTGCCGAAGCCGGTGCTCTGCTCGCTTTCTGCATTGCTCGTTTGCTCGGCTATGAAGTGATGCAACGCTGGCCGCGTACGCGGCCCATCCTCAACTGGCTGGGAAAGGAGCGCTCTCAGACAGGCTTGATGCTCATCGTTTTTGCATCCCGATTGGTGCCCTTCCTTTCGTTTGATGCCGTCAGCTATGCGGCAGGTATCACCCCCCTGTCTTTCTGGCGCTTTTTGATCGCCACACTGGCCGGCGTGATCCCCACGGCGTATCTAATCGTCATGTTCGGCGAAGTGCTGATTACGGCCGACTCCCGTGGCCTCACAATCGCGCTGATTCTCATCAGTGGCATTACATTGCTGCCTCTGCTGGCGAAACGCTTATGGGCTCGACAGCCATGACCGATAGCAACCGAGTGCTCTAAATCAACTTTCGTAAGCATTAACAATGCTCAGCAGGCACTTACCCGCTACTACCTGTGAGACGTACACGTGAAATTTCGGACATTGCTATTTTTACCCCTATTGGGCTTTTTTGGTTTAAGCTTTTTCTTTTATCAGGGCTTATCAATGGATCCTAGCGCCAGAGATTCACCCTTGTTAGCTCAGCCGTTTCCGCCATTCAGCCTGACAACGCTGGAAGACCCCTCAAGGCTCGTTGATGAATCTCTTTTTAAAGGAAAGGTGACATTAGTCAATGTGTGGGGAGAGTGGTGTCCGACTTGCAAACATGAAATGCCGCAGTTATTGGATTTAGCCGCGCGAGGCGTCCGCTTGGTTGGGATCAACTACAAGGATACCCAGGCAAAGGGGCTCGAGTTTCTTGACGAGTTCGGGAACCCTTTTGAAGTCAACATCTTTGATCCAGAGGGTAACCTAGGTTTTGAGCTAGGTGTGTATGGCGCCCCAGAAAGCTATCTGGTCGATACCGAAGGCACTATTCGTTACAAACATACAGGTTACATAACGTCTGAAGATGTTGAGCGAGTCATCCAAGAAGTCGAGAAGTGGAAACGATAAAACGGTTATGAAAACGCATTATTTTTTTATTAATGACTCCATCTGTAACGCTAAGTTAAGGAAGGTATATGTTGCAATACCCTCAAATTGATCCGATCGCCATCGCCATAGGCCCTCTTCAGATCCACTGGTATGGCTTAATGTATGTCATCGGGCTAGTCGCTGCTTGGTGGTTGGGTCGGCATCGAGCCCACCGACTCGGCCTAAGCCACGATGATATGGGCGACCTGATCTTCTACGGCGCCATCGGCATCATCGTTGGCGGCCGTCTTGGCTATGCGCTGTTTTACGGGCTCGAACAACTGCAAGCAAACCCCCTTTGGTTATTAAAAATCTGGGAAGGAGGCATGAGCTTTCATGGCGGCCTTGCCGGTGTATTAGTGGCTGCCTGGCTGTTTGCTCGCAAACATCAACTGGCTTTTATTCAACTGACTGACTTCATTGCTCCGTTAGTCCCGATCGGCCTGGGAGCGGGTCGCCTCGGTAACTTCATCAATCACGAGTTACCGGGAAGAGTTAGTGATGTACCTTGGGCAATGGTGTTTCCATCCATGATGGAGCTGGGCCCAGAGCCACGCCATCCTTCGGCTCTCTACGAGTTTGCCCTTGAAGGTGTCGTGTTGTTTGCCGTGCTGTGGTGGCTATCGCGCCGACCGCGTCAGCGAGGCCTCATCTCTGGGTTGTTCCTGCTTCTGTACGGAGCCTTTCGCTTCATCGTGGAGTTCGTGCGCCTCCCAGACCCTCAGTTGGGATTCATCGCTTTTGGCTGGTTGACCATGGGGCAGCTGTTGACACTACCGATGCTCATAGCGGGTTTTGCTCTGGTCGCTTGGTCCAGACGTCAGCCAGTGGATAAGCCAAAGGCGGCGTTAAACTCATGAAACAAGTCTTCGCTTTTCTAATGGTGGCACTCTTTATAGTCACACCGGTAGCGGCACGTGAAGAGATATTTGGGGTTGGTGACAAAAGCTCCCCTTTTAACCGTTCGACGCAACGTGACTTTCTACCGGCTACAGAAGCCTTCCGAACCACCGCTTGGCGAGACGATGATCGGGTTTATGTCGGTTTCACCGTCGCCGAAGACCATTACCTTCATCGGCATCAGTTTGCGATTGAGAGTCTCTCTCGAAGTATCAATTTCGGAGAGCTGGCTTTGCCACCTGGTGAGCCAATGTCGCACGCATCTTTGGGGGACATTAATGTTTTCTACAATCAGGTGTTGGTGAGTGCGCCCATCGAGGCGAGCGAGACCGTGATCGGACCGTTGGCCGTCGTGGTGACCTTTCAGGGCTGTTCCGATCAAGGACTTTGCTATCCACCCGAACAGGTCGAACTTATCTCACCGTACGGCTCCCCTCCGGCGACCTTCGCCACCAGCCCCTCCCTTGGTACGGCGGATAGCACCAAAGGCGCTCCTTAAATGAATCCCGCCGACCTGAGCCTGCCGCCGCTGGCGGTGGCCTTCGTCTTCGGCTTGCTGGGAGGCGCGCACTGTATCGGCATGTGTGGCGGCATCATGAGTGCCCTGACCTTTGCTGTGCCCCCCAGCATGCGACAACCTAGCCGTTTAGCAGCTCTGTTGCTCGGCTATAATTTAGGCCGTATCAGCAGCTACATGATCGCGGGTGCCTTGGTGGCCCTGCTCGGTTCCGTGCTCAACCATGCATTGGACAGCTTCGCCCTGGTATTGCGTATCCTGGCGGCGGTCATGTTGATACTGATGGCGCTTTATATCGCCAACTGGTGGAAGGGCTTGCTACGTATCGAGGCACTAGGGCGCGTTCTGTGGCGCCGCATCGAACCAATAGGACGTCGCTTGATGCCTGTTGTAAAAGTGCCCCAAGCGTTCGCACTTGGCTCGCTATGGGGCTGGATGCCTTGTGGGCTAATCTATTCGATGCTGGCCTGGAGTCTGGCCGTAGCCGAGCCATTGCGTGCCGCCGCGATGATGGGGGCCTTCGGGCTCGGCACCCTGCCTGCCGTCCTAGCGACCGGTGTGGCAGCGCGCCGCGTCTCAATATGGATACGTAGTCCTGCGACTCGTACGCTAGCAGCGCTGCTGATTATTACGTTTGCCGTCTGGTAACTCTGGCATCTGCAATCCATGATAGGGATGGTGGATACGCACAGTGCCATGACTTCGCAGCATCACTAATGATTACTTCGCGAATCATTAGCCTCGAAAACTAATTTACCTGTCCCAAGCGATTCGATTAGTTCCTTCAGCCTGAAGCTTTCAGTCATCTTGTCTTGGTTCATGTTATCTAACCATCGCGCTATCACCTGGAGTTCTTGGGTCCGCAAGAGAAGACGTCGCCTTTGAGTGGCGAGTGGTACTGGTTCATTAAACTCTACGGTGCCTTGATCCGCCCAAGATAATATTTGTTTGATCTCTGGAAGACTAACGCCCAGCGAACGCAGGCAGTCGATAAAACGTAGGCGCCCCAAGGACTCTATATCGTAGAGTTGATAACCGTTGCGCGGGTCGCGGTGCGGTTGCAACAACCCTTCCCTTGTATAGTGACGTACCGTTTCTGCCGTTACCCCTCCCGTCTGAGCCAGCTCGGAGACTCGCATTGGCTTACCCTCATTTGTTTACTCGTAGCCAGCTTACAACCGCCAGGCTGCCCAAAGGTCAAGTCTTCAACGGGCGCTTATGGCAAACCTTTCGGTTGTACATCGAAATTTAAAATGAGGCCTTGACCTTGAAGTCTGCTTTAAGGATATCTTACAAAAGCTGCTCTGCCACAGGTTAAAAACCTTCATCACGTCCTACCCTCAGCTCGTTTGGCAGAGTGATTCACACACAAAGGAGAGTGTCATGCGTAAACGTAATACTGCGATCCTGTTTACCGCCATTGTTGCTGCCAGTAGCTTCGGAGCTAGCTCGCTTCTTGCCCAAGAAGAGAATCAGCAGAAGCCGATGGAGGGCAATGACATGCATAGCAATATGATGCAAGCAGGTGGTATGCACGACATGATGGGCGATATGAAGTCCATGATGGAAAAATGTAACGCCATGATGGAAAACATGCAGCATGAGAACGATGACGCTTAAAGCGGCTCGGATAGGGTTGCTTGTACGTTGTACGCAAGCAACCTTTTCACTTATGCGGGTAGCGTCGCTTAGACCTTCCTCACTGTTATCTCACCGGACACTCAACATATGAAACATTGGAAAGCGCTAGCCGTTACGTCTTTACTGGCTTTTCCCGTATCGGGATTGGCGGCTGATATATCAGCGACCCTCTACAAAAATCCCAATTGCGGGTGTTGTGCCGAATATGCCAAGTATTTGGAACAAAACGGCTTCGACGTGGAGACGGTCGACACCCATGACCTCGTTGAAATGAAAGCCGAGTATAACGTCCCTGAAGAACTGCATGGCTGCCATACCACGGTCGTAGAAGACTATCTCTTCGAAGGGCATGTGCCTGTTGAGAGCGTGACCCAAGTGCTTGATGCAAAGCCCTCTATCATAGGGCTGAGTGTGCCGGGAATGCCGCTTGGTTCACCGGGCATGTCGGGAGAAAAACGCGGCCCGCTGGAGGTCTATGTCATAGCCTCGCAACCGACCGATAGCCCCGACATTTACGCGACTCACTAAGGGGTAGTGTGGCGATGAAACTACCCATCCTGGCAGGACATCTCGTAGCCGTATTTCTGATGACGGCCACCTCCCTTGCCATGGCCGCCCCGTCAGAAAGCTCAGGGCCACAAGGGTTTCTTCTCTGGGCCACCCCCAACGACGTGGCACAAATCAGTTTCGAGGATAGTGGCGGTACCCCTTTAACACTGGCTGACTTTGAAGGGAAACTGATTCTACTCAACATCTGGGCAACATGGTGTGGGCCTTGCCGAGAGGAAATGCCCACTTTAGATGCCCTGCAAGCTGAGCTTGGCAGCGATGACTTTGAAGTGGTCGCCTTATCGATCGACCGTAAGGGGGTCGAGATTGTTAATGAATTTTATCAAGAGATAGGCATTGAACATCTGGCTCCCTATATAGATAAAACCGGGATGGCCAGTGCAGATCTTGGGGCCGTAGGTATTCCCACGACGCTGCTACTTGACCGCCAAGGCAAAGAAATTGGGCGCCTCGTGGGGGAAGCCGAGTGGAACACTCAAGACATGATCGACTTTCTTGCCGAAATGATTGCAACCAGATAATGAGGTAGCACCATGAGTTGTTGTGACGACAAAACCCAACAGAACAAACAAAAATCGGGGCTACAAGGCCTGTTGACAGGGCCACGCGGCCTGATGTTGCTGGGTGGCGTGGCAGTGGCTGGCGGCCTTGCTTTTGGCTGGGATAACCTGGTTTTGCTGGGCATCGCGCCTATACTATTGAGCCTATTGCCATGTCTCATTATGTGCGGATTAGGCCTATGCATGATGAAGTGCAAAGACAAAAAAGGTGAAGCGACCGAGCAAAGCGACGCTAACAATGTTCAGGCCCGGGTAGAAGACGCTTCAGAAGTGAATGCTGGCACAGCGTCCACCACTCGCCAAATAGTAGATCAAAACGAGTCAATCAAGCATTCCTCATCAAATTTCCAAGCCTAGCCATGGGTAAAGGGTAATGCTTGAAGTAGCCAATATAGGACTGGTCACTGCCTTTCTGGCAGGCCTGATCTCGTTCATTTCACCCTGTGTTTTGCCACTTGTGCCTGGCTATCTTTCTTTCATGACCGGCCGCTCGCTCGGACAATTACAGAAGGCGGATAGACGAGAGCGACTCCGGGTGTTAACCCAGTCGATATGGTTCGTGCTCGGTTTTTCAACCGTTTTTTTGTTGCTGGGAGCCAGCTCCACCGCCATTGGTCGTCTGCTATTGGTGTATCGCCAAGAAGCAAACCTAGTCGGTGGCCTTATCGTTATACTGTTTGGTGCCTTCATGACCGGGCTCATGCCATGGCGCTGGTTTCATCAAGAATGGCGGTTTATGGGTCGACTGAAGGACGTCGGCGGAAGCCGCAGTGCGGCTTATCTGCTTGGTTTAGCGTTTGCATTTGGCTGGACCCCCTGCATTGGCCCGATTCTAGGTGCCATTCTTACCGTCAGCGCTTCCACGGCCAACGCCTGGAGCGGCATGGCGTTGCTCGGCGTTTATTCTTTGGGTCTGGGTGTGCCCTTCATGCTGAGTGCCCTTTCACTTGATCGCTTCATAAAGCACCAGAAATTCCTGCGTCGCTGGGGGCATTTCATACATATAGCGGCTGGGTTGATCATGATCCTGATGGGTAGCTTAATGATCACAGGCAAACTATCCGAGCTGTCATATTGGTTATTGCGTACTTTCCCTGCCCTAGGTGTTATCGGCTAATCGTTATTTAAGGAAATATTGAAATGCACATGATCGTGAGTCGTTTTTTACGTGTCTTCTTACTGACAGGCTTGGCCGCAGTCAGCTTTGGCAGCGCCATTACGGCCTTGGCAACTGAAGAAGGGTTGCTTGCACTGCAATATGACGTAACAGGCAAACGACTGTTTAAAATTGAGGCTAACCAACTATTCCAGCGTGCCGATGAAGGCATGACCTGGAATGCGATTCCCTTGCCCGAAGACGTGAATGAAGGCCAGTTGCGCGCGGTATCGGCCCCCTCCACTGATCCGCAAGCGCTCTATATCGCAGGCCCCTCAATCGGGGTGCAGCGTAGCACCGACAATGGAGAAACCTGGCAAGAGCTTAGCGCTAACCTACCTAGCCGAGAGGTTACTGCGCTAGCTGTACATCGCCGTCAGAACGAAACACTTTATGCGGTAATTGAAGAAGACGGCATCTACCAAAGCGAGGATGCTGGCACCACCTGGAAAAAAATGGACAGTGGTCCTTCACAAAAGATTAACCGACTCGTCCACTCTGACATGGAAGGCAGCATGCAGACCGGCTGGCTCTACGGGGTATCGGACGATGCGGTGCGTCTATCGATGGACTGCTTTTGCGGTTGGAGACCGACCGGAGCACTTGATGCTGGCAGCGTCTATGATGTGGCTTATAGCCTTGGCAACCCAAAGCGAGTCTATGTGGTTACACAGCAAGGACTATGGCGTAGTGAAACGGGTGGTCAAGAGTGGCAACAAGTAGCTGGTGACGGCACAGAGCTCGTTGCACTCACACTCTCCGCCAAAGACACTCTCTATGGTTTAAACCAGAAAGGGGAACTTCTACACAGTGAAGACGAAGGCCAATCCTGGACTTATCCCGATGCGTAAGCACTGTTTTTTCACTGCCTCATGGCTGACGCTAATGGTTGTGGGGCACGCCATGGCTGAGGACCGTCCTTTTTCAAGCGATACTCCTCAGCTGGAAGACGGAAAAAGAGTTTACCGACAATACTGTGCTAGTTGCCACGGTACACAAGGCGAAGGCATGCCCAACTGGGAAGAGCAAAATGCTCTAGGCGAGTTACCTGCTCCACCACATGGGCCAGAGGGCCATACCTGGAAACACTCTGATGCCATGCTCTACCGAATTATTGCCGAGGGTTGGCGCGACCCCTGGAATAAAACCGATAGGCTAACGATGCCAGCGTATCAGGAAGTTTTGGCTCCCAGCGAGATACGAGATGTGGTGAATTATCTCAAGACATTATGGACACAAGAGCAAAGGCGTCACCAAGCAGACGAAAGTATTGAGAACCCCTTTCCAATACAAACTGGAATACCCCCAGAGTAAATAATAGTGTCTATGCCCTATAACAAATTTTCTTAGTCACCTTATGGGTCACCACACTGTTAGCTACCGTCTCAACCGCCCACTTGTGTTATTAAGTAGAAAACAACCTCTTGGTCCTTTTAACTCCGACAAACCTGCTCCCGGCGAATGCTAGCCCTTACTTAGAAAACCAACTTCGCATTGTCAGCGAATAAATATACACTTTAGCGAATCTCAAATGTTTATGTTGAGACATGGAAGTTAACAAATTTCATATAAAATAAACTTATTACCTAACGACTGAGGCGCCTTCAGGCTTAGTAAGATCGACTGGCTCACTTCACAATAAAGTTTTCGTCGCGCCACATATTTGATCTGAAGGCTGTGGAAGGGAGTTAGATTATTATGTTAGGTAAGCAATATACCCGCCTTATTCATGAGGTCGGCCTGAAAACGAAGATAGCGGATGGTATTCTCTTGAGAAATCAGAACGTTCCGGCAAGAACCTGAACCAAGAGAGCCATCCGCTATGGGTGAAAGCCTATCCACCTGGACGCCCTCGTGCAACAGCTCTGTCCGTGTCGAGTTGAGCGGCCAGCGCACCACCAGCGACAGCGGCGCTTTGCTGCTGCGTGAAACCCTCGACAACAGCGGCGCGGTTGAGGCGCTGGAAGACAACCTAGTCGATCCGCGTCACCCGCTGCGTATCCGCCACTCGCTGGCCAGTCAGCTACGCACCCTCCTGGTGCTGCAGCGCGCGATGGGCTGGATCGATCTCAGCGATACCGACTCGCTGCGCCGTGACCCGCTCTGGCAGTTGGCCTGCAGCGACGCGCGTGGGATGACGCCCCTGGCCCAGGACCGGCCGTCGCAAGCCACGCTGTCGCGGCTGCTGACCTGCCTCGGGCGCAACGACAATATCGATGCTGTGCACGAAGGCCTGCTGCGGCTGGTGGTCTGGCGGCTGACGTCGCTGAAGAACGGGGAGCGACCCAAGCAGCTGACGCTGGACATCGACGGCCTGCCGATCGAGGCCCATGGCCACCAGGGCGGCTCGGCCTATCATGGCCTTTACGGGGCCCGCATCTACTCGCCGCTGGTCGCCTCGCTGGCCGAAACCGGCGATATGGTCGGCGGGCTACTGCGAGAGGGTAACGCCGGCCCGGCAGAGAGCGCCGACACTTGGATCCCGCACCTGGTGAAGCGGCTCAACGAGAGCACCGGGGCACAGGTTCGTGTGCGCATCGACGCCGGATTCACCGACAACGACACGCTGGAAGCCCTGGAGGACCGGGGGATCGAATACCTGGGCCGGTTGCGCAGTCACACCGGTCTACAGAAGCTGGCAGCACCGCTCCTGAAGCGGCCACCCGGCCGGCCACCCGAGCAGCCTCGCGAGTGGTGCCACGACCTGGCGTACCAAGCCGGCTCCTGGCCGGCACCGCGGCGCGTAGTGCTGGTGGTGCAGGAACGCCCCGATGACCTGCTGCTGCATGCCTTCTTCCTGGTCACCAACCTCGGCAAGTTCGACTGGCCGCCGGAGAAGATCCTGGCGCTCTATCGCAAGCGGGGCAGCGCCGAAGCCCATATGGGCGAGGTGAAGTCGGCACTCGACGTGCACCTCTCGTCGACGGATCGCGGCGCCTCCACCGTTCAGGACGTGATGGCCCGCAACGAGGTGAGCCTGCTGCTCAGCCTCTACGCCTACCAGGTCCTGCATGGCCTGCGCTGCCTGCTGGAGCGGCAAACCCGACAAGGCTGGAGTCTGAGTCGGATGCGCGAGCAGGTGCTGAAGGTGGCCGCCACGCTGAGGCTGCACGCTCGGCGCATCACGGTTCATCTCGGAGCCGCTGCCGACAAGTGGTGGCCGACCTTGCTTAAGGGGCTGCCAAAGCTGACCGCACTGAGCTGACGCTCCTGCGAGACCACCACAGCATCAGAAAGCGAGCGACCGCGGCGGCGGTCGGCGATCACGGCTGCTTTGAAGGTCGAGATTAATTCCTGGAGGTTATAAATCGGCGAAAGAAACGCAGTGTTCGGGCATTACGAAGCAGGCGCTCACGCCGGAAATACGGACCCTTACGAGCAATGCCGATGGCACGTAGCTTCAGACTGCCCGATCAGAGCCCTCGTGAATGAGGCGGGATATAGTGTTAATAAACAACTAAGAGGTTCATAACGGTGACAACGACCCACTCCAGCGCTCGCGCTTATGGTTGCAAACAGGAGAGTACATATGTCCGTTTGGCTTGTAGATCGTTGACCTGCTCGTGCACATGGGCCTTAGGTGAACGTAAACCTGCTGACTTCGCGATAAGAGATTGACGCGTTTACAGAGCAGGAACATGTCATGTCGATACGATTTCCCAGGGATATCTGGGCTATGAACGTATTGGCGGCTATGAAGAGCTTCATGAGCACCTGGGAGTTAGCGTTTCAGACCCTAATGTCATTTCCAACAATTGTTGCGACTAAACAATAATTGCTGCGACAATCTCTATGTTGAGTTTACATAGAGTGCGCCTTTGTGACCGTTTCTCTTAAACAATCCAGAACCTTTAGCTTCCATGATGGCACCCTAAAAAACGAGGCAGAGCGCTTGGTCGTTTGGTGGTACGGGCCTATATTTAAGAACAATCGCTTACGAAGCGTCCCTAAAATCCATATCTTCTTAAGAACCATCGACCATGAAAATAACTTAGGAGGCGTGATGAGACGTGAGACTGTCTTAACGCATCTTGGGCTATTGAGAATAGGGTCAGTATGGGAAAAGGGCGTGAGTAGCTCGCGTATTGCCTACGAGGAAAGAAAATTCTCCGTTTCTTTTTCTCCAGGCGGCTGGCGAATTGTCACCTTAGATGATTTACGACAATCAGGACGAAGCCTCTATACCGCTTTTCATGACTCGAACTACTTACCCCAGAAAAATCAGCACAAAACATACCTGATTGAATTTGACCTTCCAGATGGCAAACACTTGCTCATCCCTTGCACAGAATTTTTTATTCGCGTTTACGGCCGATCTTCTGAAATCAAGCGAGTGCTCGCCACTTACCCTTGGGAAGAAGTCAAAAAACGTCTTTATCGACCGCTTGATGCGCCTGCATCCCCAGGTACGTGGCCTGTCAAATTTACCTATCATGTTCATAAACACGATGCCATTTTGCTCGCGCATATGTTGTACGATCCGTATGCCAAGCGCGCTGCAAAATATATATATTCACAATTTGAAACCAGCTCCACGCCAGATGAGATGCTTTTAAAAGCCACCCCATGGTTTCAAGGCAGCGGGGAAATCTCTGTTTCTGGCGTTCCAATTGATGGTGGCAACACATTCCTAGGCTTGCAGATATTAGGCTGTACGCAGCCCGATGGTGCCACGATCCACCGCGAAAGAGAGAAGTCAACGACAGTACCAGCCACCGATGGCGATGATGCTCCCACTCAATTTCCCTATCATCAGCTTCAAGACATCCCCGATGTCATTGACCTGACGGATGATGAAGAGCCCGACCATGGCTCTTCTTGGCTAGACCTTCCTGAGGACGAATTCGTTATTTTAGGTAAGCCTCGCGCCGTCTTGGATAAACGATATACTCGAAAAAATGTGCCCGATACACGAGGCGTCCCCGTTCCGGGTGACGAAACTATTTTCTCCACTGGGGAGCCGCATGGATCAGGAAAAGGGGTCGGACAGGCCTCTATTCATGCTCCTATTACACTGGAATCACAGGGCTTTCTACGTGATATGTGGAATGCGCTTCTCTATTTGCAATCGGCCTATCCCGAAACGATTCGTGGCGTTAGCTGGTTTACCTTTGAAGACGGCTTTAGCACTTCCCCCGACCCTCGGTTGATCAGCCTCGAACCTTTCGAAATAGACGAGGAGGTGGAAACGTCAGTCGCTAATTGGGTTTACATTGATACTCAGACCAAGGTACCTCGCGGGGTGCTCGTCGTTCGGGTGCATGTGTTAGATCAAACGCTCTATCTCATGGAGATCCAACGACGCCCTCCAAAACCCAGAGCTGGCGGTAGCGAGGAGGCATCCAAGCCTCCTTCCTATAAAGGTTTAGTCTTCACGCTGAGCCACCAAGGCAGCTTCGAGCAGTGGTTACGCCAAGTGCTGTCTAACGTGCGGCACGTAGAAGGTGTTGTCCAAAAACTAGTTGGTCACTGCCCAGGATTCGCCGATACGTTCAAGCACCCTAAATCCAAAAAGGAACAGATACCCTGCGAAGCCTCTGTGTTAAATGCTTTTAGCAAGGTCAGTATTGGTCGCAGTGACTTAGCATAGGTACTATTTGCCACCTTTATGAGTAGCGGTGTCTGTTTTGTCGCTAAGAGCAACCTGTACACCCCGTGTGCAGGTTGCTCTTCTGACGAAGAGCCGATACGGCCATCCCTTCAGTGGCGGGCGAGGATCTTCGCTGCGATGGGCGAAGTGATCATTTGAATCACGGCAAAAAAAGCGGCTGGAATCGCGATCTCTGATGGCAAGCCGGAAACAGCGACAAACGCTGCAGCGATGCTGAATTCCTTTTTACTGACCGTGAAAAGATAGGTAATCACCTCTTTGCGATCAGAGGTGAGTAACCGTGAGGACATACCTACCAGGTACCCAATCAAATTGAGGCACAGGGCCGCGCCCGCAATCACAAACGCATACCAGCCATAGCCAATGATCGTGGTGGCATTCGGCCCGACCACGGCGAGTAGGATCAGCAGATACAGAATCGACCCTATCCCTGCATACGCTGAATCATGCCGTGCAAAGAAAGCCGAGAACTTTGTACGCAAGCTGACCCCAATCACGGTAGGAAGAAGCACGATTAGTGTTAATTCAAGAATAATTGATCCAAGCGGCACGTCTAACTGAAGGCCGGTGAGCCATAAAAACAGGAAGGGAACAATAAACGGACATAACGCGGTGTTGACTGCGTTGAAAACAGCGGCAAGCGCCACATTGCCTTTTGCCATCAGTACCAAAAGAGGAGAACCAAAAGAGGAGAAGACACATCTGTCGGCAGCGTGCCGAGCAAGGTTTGGCCAGCAGCCAGCGGGCCGCTTCCAAAAAATAGACGGCCCGTTAGCCACCCGGCAATCGACATAGGCCCATAGACCAGCCCCAATGCCAACAACTGCCGTGACGGCTTTCGGAACACGATGCGCACTGCATGCGCATCGAATGTGAGGCTGATAATCAACATCAGTAATGCCAGTAATGGCCCAATCGCGAACTTAAGCATTATTCCGGTGGCCGGAAAGAGTAAGCCTCCCCCCGCGACGACGATTACAAACCAGACAAGGTGCGCCTCGACAAAATAAATGAATCTACCCATGGTGGATTAGACGTTACCGGTTGAAGTGGATTGAGCCCCGCACCTAAAACATGATCACCTTCGGCCCAGCGCGCCATGGCTCGCTTGGTAGCTAGGGACGTGCTTCCCAATCCAGCGATGCAAATAGATAATGCTCAAGGGTTGAAGCTTTAGTTGCTAGAGGTTTTATAGTACCAAGAACAGATAATTCGAGAGAAGGTAACAGATGGGACATCATCATGATCATCCCCACATTGATCCTGCCTCTGGCGACCGGCGCGTCAGCATCTCCATTTGGGCCAATGGGCTCTTAACCATCGCTCAAATCGTCGGTGGCATTATGGCGGGGAGCCTATCGCTGATCGCTGATGCGTTACATAACTTTTCTGACATGGCAGCATTAGTCATTGCCTTTGCTGCTCGTAAAATCGCCAGACGGCCTGCCGATGTGCATATGACCTTTGGCTATGGCCGCATCGAGATAGTGGCAGCACTCATCAATTACACCACCCTCATTATTGTCGGTGTCTACCTGATTTACGAAGGCGCTATGCGGATGGTCGATCCCCCTGAGATAGAGGGATGGACGATCGTGATTATTGGTGGCGTCGCGCTCGTCGTCGATGCCCTTACCGCCATGCTCACGTGGTCAATGCAAAAAGAGAGTGTCAATATCCGCGCCCTTTTTCTGCATAACTTATCGGATGCGTTTGCCTCCATCGCCGTGATTATCGGTGGTTCGCTTATTTTACTGTACGACATGCGCTGGGTAGACCCCGCGATCACGATAGGGATTGCGCTATATATTCTTTACCTAGCCTTCTCTGAAATTGGCGGCCCTATCCGTACGCTAATGCTGGGATCTCCCCCGGACATTGACGGGCAGGCAGTCGTTGAGACCGTACGAGATATCGAGGGAGTCCAGGATATTCACCATGTGCATCTATGGCAGATGCAGGAAAACATGGCAGCCCTTGACTGCCACGTGGTTCTGACAGAAACCGGCTGGCAGCAGCTTGAATCCGTCAAAGCAGAGATCAAGGAGCAGCTTAAAATGCGCTTCAGTATTGCTCATTCCAGCCTAGAGTTTGAGCATAGTGACCACGCGCATCAAAATGCCAATCTATATGGGCATGAGTGACAGACCGAGGCCGGCTCCCAGCTCAGGTAGATAGCGAGCAGCTTACTCCCATAGCGATTGGCTTATTTTTCAACCCTACTTTTCCACCCCATCGTTGAGACAGAGAGAGAAACATGTTCAAAAAAGCGTCTTTTATATTGGCCGGTACGTTAATGCTGACCGCTGCGATCGTCGCCGTATCGAAGCCTGCCCTCTTAGACATGCAAGCTCAGGCAGCAAAAGAGAGCGGTGTCCAGGCCGAGGACTCCTTGGTGCGTTCACACTCCCCCATCTTGGGACGAGAAGACGCGCCGGTGACGATTGTGGAATTCTTCGATCCGGCTTGCGAAGCCTGCCGTGCTTTCTATCCCCTGACAAAAAGTATTCTGGAAACCTACCCAGAAAAAGTGCGGCTCATCGTGCGCTACACTCCTTTCCACGGCGACGTATCGGACAAGGCCATTCGGGTATTAGAAGTTGCTCGTCGTCAGGGCGTCTTTGAACCGGTACTGGAGAGGCTGCTGGCTCGCCAGGATCAATGGGCTTCACATGGCAGTTTTGATGAATCCGCTATCCTCGATATCGCGAGCCAAGGAGGCCTTGATTTAGCGGCTGCCGAAGAGCAACTGACTTCTGCTGAGGTGCAGGCGGTGATTGACCAAGACATGGCGGATGTCAGAGCCAATCAGATTCGCCAAACACCTACCTTTTTTGTCAATGGCGAGCCTTTAGACCCCTTTGGTATGCAAGAGCTGATTGATGCCGTCGAGAGTGAAGTAGCGGAGATCTCTGGGGAAGAGGATGGCCAGTGATGCAGCGCTGGTGGTTACTAGGCTTGGTGGGCTTTTACCCCTTGCTAGCCGAAGCCAATTGGCAAACGCATCTGTCATTGCCTCCGTCTGAACTTAGCCCTGTCAAGTTACAGGCGGCTAGCGAGCAAGAAGGCACATTACCGCTCGATAGCGTTGATACCCTAACCTTTGGGCGTGATGTCGTCATTGATACCACCCTCTACGAGGCCTTGGCAGCAGAAGGTGTCCCAACGCGTTTCGCCACTAAACTGGAAACACTGCTCAGCGAGTTTATCGCAGCGCCGCTGGAGTTTTCTGGCAGTGAACGTATTCAATTAGTGTGGGAGGAAGATCGACGCCAGGACGGCGCCCGTGTTGGGCCACCACGCCTCAGTTATGCCGCTCTGCCTGATCAGGCAGAGCCCTTGGAGGTCATATGGCCGGTCACCCAAAAGGGGGACGTAGCTCTTTTCAAAAGCGACACCCTGCTAGGCACGTTGCGGTTGCCCGTGCTTAGTGCCCGCTTAACGTCTCGCTTTGGGAATCGGCGACATCCTGTGTATGGAGGGATGCGTCCTCATAATGGAATTGACTTGGCTGCGCCGACAGGAACGCCGGTCATTGCCACCGCACCTGGGCGCGTAT